>CEVS01012561.1_pt1 | contig 16703 bp, 20 predicted proteins | sample 361571 | NCBI WGS metagenome assembly CEVS01 (sample SAMEA2623850, study PRJEB7988) | marine metagenome | isolation source: saline water (ENVO:00002010), including | reverse complement strand
TAAGAGATAACAGCAGCAACAAATCCAAGCATAGCAGTGCGTCCATTTAGTTTCTCTGCTTTCTCAGCATAGGTTTCATAACCATAACGCTTTGCTGCAGTCTCATCAATATACATACGTGGTTCGGTGGCCCACATATTTGTGCGTCCGCCATCTTCTGTCGTTACAGTCATTTACCTTTTGTTTCATAACTTTACATATTATATAGTAATGTTAAGATTTCTGTCAAGCCCCTTTTCTTAAGATTTCCAGTTTTCTTTAGATTTCAGAGATTGTTTCTACAGCAGCAAGGGACTTCTGTCTCAGATTCTCAGGCAGAGGAACGAATCCAAGACTATCTGACAGGGCCTGTGACTCTTCACTCAACATATACCGGAGCATATCCTTGACACCAGTTCTAGATTCAGGGTACGCAAGAATCCATGTCAGAGAGACAATAGGATATGCATTGGCACCAGCAGGGTTAGCATCAGTACCACGAAGTTTATCATCAAGAACAATCTTACTCAGACCAGCAGCAGATGTTTCAGCATTTGCCGTGACATAATTACCTGCCTTGTTCTGTAATTTTACTTGAGTGAGTTTGGGATTCTTGGAATAGTCATAGTTCATATATCCAATAGCACCATCCTGTTGGATTACTTGAGCAGCGACACCAGAGTTGCCCTTGGCACCCACACCAACAGGCCACTTGACCGATTTAGCAGTGCCCAATTTTTCCTTCCACTCAGGAGAGAATGCTGCCAGGGAGTTGGTGAATCCCTTGGTGGTTCCTGAACCATCAGAACGATGAACCACTAAAATATTTTTATCCTCACACCCAAACTCTGACCAGTTAGTAATCTTACCCATGAAGACATCAGCAAGTTGGGTCTGTGTCATCTTGGCTTCACATCCTTTATTGTTATAGGCAGGAACGATTGCCCCACCGGTCATTGGGATCTGAACCATTCCACCCTCAGGAATCTTTGAGTCCTTTACAGCAGCATCTGAGGCACCGAAATCAATGGTCTGAGCATTATACTGACGTACTCCAGCACCACTACCAACAGCCTGGTAGTTAACCCTATTACCTGTTGCCTGTGAATATCTAGTAAACCATGCTTGATACAGGGTAGCAGGGAATGTAGCACCTGCTGCATCTAATCTGAATGTAGTATTATCTGATCCACTGCCACAGGCAACCATCAGAGGAGTGACAGCAGCGATTGTTGCGATTGCTTTGAGTTTCATTTTAGTAAAAAAACTTTTTTATATAGAGACATTTAATACAATTTTAACCATTAAAAAGGGGACCCTCGTCAGGATCCCCGAACATCTAGATGTTTAGTTTATATGAACAATCAGAAGTTGTACTTGACGCCCAACTTACCACCCAGACCGAAGTCATCATCGTCGTCTGCAGTCAGGAAGGAGAGCTCACCATATACTCCGAGGGCATCGGAAACGGGGAGTCCAACTCCTGCTTTACCAGAGAACTGGGTGTCAGTTTCTTCACCGTCAACAGCGACGATTGCAGGTCCAGCCTGCACGTAGTAAGAAGCAGTACCTGCTTCGCCTTCAAAACCTACGTGAAGGTCTGTCGTGGCAGCAGTGTAATCATCGCCAACCCAACCTGCATTTGTCTCTACGTTGACGTAGGGACCGGCTAGGGCAGCAGCTGGAGCAAGAGCAATATGCAGCGGCAGCTGCAGCGATAGTCGTTTTAAACATTTGTTTTACCTTTAGTTACTTGCGGAATGGATACCCGCAGATGAATAGGGACTCGACTGTCCCGTTTGTTTCCTTTTGTTACTTTAATTACTGAAAGACAAAAGGTTAAGTATTTATATTACTCGAAGTTTCGTAATATGTCAACTGGGTGGGTTTTCACTACCTTGTTGTTGTGAGTGGTGGGTAACCCTACCCAAATATGGGTCATAGTTCATCCAGTCTCCAATATTAACACTGGCACCTTGTTGTTGCCAATAGTTTGTGAGAGCAGCATGAGGACCCTGGTGAAAGACCCCAATATGTTCTTGATGAATCGTAGAACCGAATTCCAGATTATACAAGAACAATGGAATGGTATAGGTCTTTCCAGTTTCCAAAATTACATCTTCGGAAACTGCTCTGGGAACGACTCCGTTATCCAGTTTGTATTTGTCACCACGGATGTGATGCTTGATTATTTTAGCAGCATGGTGGCGAGAAATCAAGTAGGCAGCAGCAGAAAAATCATTGATAAATTTCAGATGCAGTTTAACGTGAATGTCTCCCGTTGTGATCGTGGTCATCTGAACACAGTCCCAGTCATAGGGAAGGTATCCAATAAACTCACGCCAAGTGAAATTCCAATACTTCACTGTGAAGAAGTCTACATCATCTTCAAGAATCATGCAATACTCATCATCAGTCTCCTCATAGAAGTGCTTGATTGCCTTAAGATGCGACATACAACATCCCAACTCAGCAGGACTGACATTATCAGGAACCTTACCCTTCAGATGCTCAGAAGGATCATCCTCCCTAGCATCGTATCCAGCAATTCTAGTATGAGTTTTAATATCCCAATACTTAAACTGCTCCTCCATGAAGAATCTCCGATTCTCATCGGCATCTAGATTCAACCAATAGATTGCGGGGAGTCCTTCTAGTTTATGGGTGGACTTATTCTTGTCCATCTTACTAAATTCGTGTCCATCCATCGGGCGTTACGTCTTTTGTATCGTGAATTTTTGTATAACCCTCAGCGCCAAACCACTGACGGGGAGCAATTACTTGCTTATCTACATTAGCAGAGAGCCATGCCCCCCACCAAGAGAAAGTAGAATTGGCAATGATGAAATCATCACAAAGAGACATCAAACACAAGTCGATACGATTGTCCTCGTTCTCAGAAATCATAAAATTATTTCCGGAAAAGAGTTCTTGCTGATTACACCATGCAGGATCATCAGAGAAAACAATCACACTACGGTATGCCTCAAAGTTCGACAATGCTTTCTTGTAATAATCAAGAGTGCATGGAGGATGATTAGCAGAGTTGGTCACATAATCAGTACGGCGAACGTGCAATGCAATGGGACTCTCTACACCCTCCATCATTTCCTTACATGGATTTAGAATCGCATCTTTAAATGTAAAGTCTTGACGAATCTCATCTGCAATGTGCTTAAAGTATTTTTCTGTTTGGAAGTATCCCTGCAAAACTACATCGTCAGGACACTGGTCAAATAACTCCTTGTCAAAGTGAAAGTGTCTTTCAGCAAGAGTAGGTGCCTCGTATATGCCAGTCTTAACTTTCAAGTCAAAAGAGTCAAACAACTCTGTCCGAAGCATGTTACCAATGCCATCATCCATAAAGTCAGAATGATATGAAATCATATAATCATATCCATGATGCCTAGCAATGCCCTTTAGAGAGGCATACTGGAACATCTGATTGGCAAGTCTGCCCATTCGTCCAAGATTATTAAATCCAATCATTCGACTTTTGCTTTCTGAGTTTTAAGGTACTCCTGTGCATCATAATAGTCCAAGAGCTGTTGAGTGTCAAACTTAAGAATCATCTCATACAGGTTTTTATTGTTTTCAATATATGGGTTGGTAAACCAGGAGTTAGGAGTTCTCTCATGCTCCATATGATAGACGTTTCCATCATATCTACCAACATTATATCCAAGGAGTTTGAATCGATGATACCTTTCATTATCTTCATACCCGTAAGCAATGAAGTTCTCATTCTCTAGACCACCTTGAATATATTTTTCAGTAGAATAGAACTGACAGAATCCATACTTAGCATCATATACTCTAGACTGCTCACGCAGAATACTCAGATCGTAATCGTTGTTAATGAACCTAGAGACTAAATCATCGTCAGTGAAAATCTGATATTGCCAATTACCATCACCATAAGGATAGACCATATCATAGGTGCCATCCAAGATCATCTCTTCACATTTTTGGTAGGACTCAAGGGGGAGAAGAATGTCACAGTCATAATTAACAACAACAGGAGTCTTTGTCATCATCACCATATCATTGAGAAGTCTAGTTCTATGGAAGAACTGATCATCGTTCTTCTCAAAGACGTGAATCAATCGCTTACACTTCTCTTCACCTACACACTCTTTAATTTGAGATAGTGCAGATGCCTCAAAAGCAGATTCCGAATCTGCCTCTTTGATAATAAGAGTGCAGTCGGTATTATCAAGGAGATAGATTGAACTAACTACCACATTTCGCAATCGATCAAACGATTCGATTCGCAGTGGCACAATAAAAGTAGTATTACTCAGCATAGTCTCTTGTCTCCTTGTGCTTTTCAGTTACGTATTCTAACTCCTTACTGTTTGCTTGCCAAGACCCATCAGGGTGTTCGCAAGTGATATCTAGTTCAGCGTTGGATGAGATTCTATAATCTCCCTCTCTACTACAAACACAGATGTCATCAATAATATCAGGCATACCATGAAAATATCTCATCCTATGATAGAACTCTGTGTCCATCAACATCTTACATTCAGGGTCAAAGTATTCTAGACACTCTCTCCTCAATGCAACAATAGAAGGTCCACCCATAAAGTTCTGTCCCTCTAAAAGATGTTCAGACCAACGTGGAACCATAGGACGATAGAAGTTTTTTCCATCAGACGTATGAGAAAATCCTGTCACCACCCACGCGCATTCACTTTCATTGAATCGATTACGAATCTTTTCCAATGCAGCATCATCAGTAAACAAATCATCCTGGAACATAATCTTAACCAGGTCACCAGAGCAATGCTTTAATGCGTTGTTAGTGTTAGCAGGACCGTTCCCTCTATCATAAAAGTTTCTAATGTATGTTACGGGAAAAGTATTGGAATACTTATCACATACATCAAGAATGTCATTGTCCTGTGAGTGATCAGAAACAACAACTTCTATATCTCTATATGTCTGATTATCAATAGTATCGAACATTTCTGTAAGAAACTTTGCACCAAGACCACTCATACCATAGGCAGGGATAGCAATAGAAATCATCGTAGTGCTGTCCCCACTCGTTTTGCCATCCTCAGGAAAGTGCTCTGTTTGCCCGTGTCAAAGGGGTTAGAAAGAGATAGGAGAATAAAGTCTACCACTGCCTCTTTAACGTGCTCAGCACCCCTCTCTACGTTGAACACAGAGTGCCTACCATCATCATCGGTATATGGATGATGCCATTCTCCTTCAGGAATATACTTTTCAGTCTGATGAACCTTCTGATAAGAGAATGCATTAGGTAACTCATTAAACCTTGCTTCAGTATCAGGGTCATCAGAACATACAAAGAACTTCTTATCACCTGCTTTTGCGACTGTCTGAATCCAGTGATCAACATCAAACGATTCGATATTCACAAAGTCAGTCATACGCAGGTGAATACCATAGTAACCCTGCCGCAATTCATTTTCATCCAAGAACTTACCAACAGTGGCAAGAACATCATCACTGAATTTAAGGTCTCTAATAGTCTTCTTGATTTCCTCCTCAGGAATCCAATCATATAGCAAAGGAGTGTAATAGAAGACTGGTTTGTCTGAAGAGTTTACGAAGTTTCGAAATGACTCAACATTCATATTACTTGGTTCCATCCTACCAGGACTTCTGAAGAACTGTAGATAGGATGCGTCACATGAGAGAAGATTATATTGTTCTCCAATAGAATAATATTCTCTAATGTTTGTATCAGTTGCCTCAAGATCATTTTCTCTGGAGAAAAGTTCATAGAACCTTGCTCTACACATATTTGTGCTAGGCCAACTTACCGTGACTGGTAGATTACACAGTCTCGCTAGTGTAATGCCACCAATCAAACCACTATATCTATTACCAAAACTGCCGTCGCAGCATACATGAAAATGTTTCATCACTCACTCAGGTCATCAATGTAAAATGCTTCTGTCTCTTTTTGGAAGTAACCAAGGACTCTATTTCTGTCTTCAAAAATGTCAGACCAGTCATCAATATTCTCTTTATAGTTCTTCTTTTTCTTGATGTGAACTGTAGTCAGTCCCCAAGATTCAGGACGATGAAGCACAGAGATGTAATCATCTTCATAAGTAAATCCTTCGTTACCATGCTTCTCAAATAGTTCAGTGATACCAAAGAAGCGACCAACTGCAACCTCAGGACGATCCCACTGAATACCTTTCTCCTTAACTTCAGGAACCCAAGTAAGGTCATGCATTCCTGCTGGCCAGTTAGTATCATGGAAGACAATATATCCATCCTCCTCCATATGATCCCACCAATTATAGAGTTCTGATGCAACCTGAGCAGCAACATGAATAGAATCTACAAAGAGAAGTTTTACAGTACCATACTCTTCAGTATCCCATGCCTTACCTACACTAGAACTGTCACCCTGAATTATTTTATAAGTTGGATACTCACCAAGGTCAAATCCAAGACGCCTGAACTGAGTATCAACTCCGTAGACTGTATTGTTTCGCTCTACAGAATCATATGTCATGGTAAGAGAGGACACACCATAGTCAACCCCCAGGTCAACAAAGACGTTATTCTCTCCACACTTGTCTACTACTCTTGCAAGTTGATAGAGGTTTGTTCCAAGGTTACTAAAAACAAAATTCTCTTCCGTTGAGAAGTTCCATCCACCATAGTTACCGGCACGGATGCCTTTTCCAATCGTTACTGTCATGTCAGAATCCAATTTTTTCATTTTCACAGAAGGGATAATTATTTTCAGTCAGATAATTATAAAGAACTGATTTATATTTGGAGTTCTTTAACTCAGGAGCAAGTGAAAGAAACTCTTGTACGACATATTTATCCAGGTACGGGTATCTGGTTTCAAGACCAAAAGACCCTGCGACGTGTTCTTCTTTTGCGATGTATGTTTCTTGTGAACTGCCATAAAACGATGCCCAAGGGAAAATAGTTGTAAGGTCGTCAGGAAATAGTCCACCAAAGTTACTGTGAGAATACTTTTTAGTCCCACCGAAACCATAATCCGAAAACAGTTCATCTGCTCCAGAACCAGAAAGATAGATTTTTCTTTCATCTTTTTTTGCCAAAGTGCAGACAGCAACTAAACTTCCTGCTCCATGGTCATCTTTAATGTTCATATGATATTCATTATAGTCGCTGGAACTAGAGTGAATAGTATTCTTAAATGGTTCTACATTATCAATCAGATACTTGGTAAGTGACTGGCGACCAGGACCATACTCATCGATAGTAAACTTTTCATACTGAGATTCGCCACTGATAAGGTCATGTCTACCAGTAAGCACAGGCATATTCTCAGTGCCAGTGATACTGTATGCTTTATATGGGATGCCTTGCCGTCTCAATTCACATGCAATAGAACCACTATCGTATCCACTAGAGAGTCCGATAAAGACTTTCTCCCGAATACCCTTAGTTCTCTTACGAATGGACTCCGCAAACGCAGCATTCCAATCATCAAAGGTAGTCTTGTTCTGAGTCAAATCAAACTTAAACACTGGACCTTGATCCAGAACCTTCAGAGTGTCCATGTCCAGGAGCATCCTGGTGTTTGCAGGTATCTTCTTGATATCAGTAAACCCAAGGGCAAGCAGGGCAGACTCAAAGGTCGCTACACCAATCTTATCTCCATTGATAGCATACCAAATCGGTTTAGTGGCGAAGACATCTGACGATAAAACAATACGTTCGTTCGCATAATCCACAAGGCAAATTGCAAACTCACCATCCAACATATTTGGAAAGTGAAATCCATGCTGCAGATACTTTGGAATAATACATTCACCATCGGAGTTGTAGTGCTCCATGGCGTTGTAAATCTCTCCATTGTATACACATGCAATTTGCCTCTCCTCATTGAGGAAAGGTTGTGGAGTGAACTCACCACTAATACTGAGAAGATTGTGAACGAAAGTATAATCACCAACTTCTACAACATTAGTACTGTCTGGTCCACGATCTTCCATGTATCGGTTTACATGGTCAAGATCCTCTATCTCTTTATTCGTAAAAAGAAAACTACACATTATCGTTGATGATCTGACGTAATTACTTGGGGTAAAATCTCATTTAACATAAGTCCATTTGCTCTACCCGGCATGATTGCAGGCGTGATGCCATGCATATCCATAGCAAAAGGAAGACTCAGTTGATCTCTAGAAGAGAACTTACAAATCAACTCCCACCATGTTAGCATAAGTGCTTGAATCTCCAAAGTATTTCTTTGGATTCTACAGGGGAGTTCATACAAACCACCATGCTTCCTATAACGACGTGATTCATAGAAAACCATTTGACTCTGAACAAACTCAAGGGAGTCAAACTTAACTTGCTTGATAAGTTCTGCCTCCTCATACACACAATCCCTTTCAGGGTGCTTGAAGAGAGCAATGTCACTGTCCTTCAGATACGTTTCTATAATCTCTTTTGGGTCCATCTTGACTGCATGAGTAGCGTCAACCCAAATATAGTAGTCGTATCCAGGGACAAATAGGTGAGGCATGATCTTGTAGATCTTTGCATTCCTTCTGTTCGCATATCTGTTATCAATAGAGAAGTTACGCAGTGGCATACGAGTCCACATGGAATCCTCAATCAATTCTTCTTCTGTAAAGGCAAAGTAATCTGCAGAATCATATTTAACACTAACCTCTGCAGGTAAAGAGGCACCCACAGAGGAAGTCAAGACAGCAATTTTCATAACTCAATCCAATTTTTATTTTCAGGGACTAGATCAGAGGTGTCGTGGTCATATGCTTTACCAAACCACATCTTAGGTGAAATCAGTTTACGGGTTCTATCTTTCTGAAGATAACCACCCCACCATGATAGCGAACTGTTGGCAGTGATGCCACCATCACACAGAGACATGAGGCACAAGTCCACAAAGGGAACCAGAGCACCATCTTCATGCGTATCAGTTGACTCTGACATATTAAACCTATCAGCAGAGAAGAACTCCTGCTCTTTACACCAATCAATAGAGTCAGAGAAAACAATCACAGGAGTATCTTCTGGGAAGTACTCAAGTGCATTCTGATAATATTCAATAGGTTGGAGTGGATGATGGTCCTGAAGGTTGGTATATGCCCATTTAAACCCTCTCTTGTCTGCAAGATTAGGATCACCACGACGAACATGCAACATTATAGGACGAGTATCAAATCCACTCATCATTTCTTCACAAGGTTTTACAATTTCATCATGAAACTGTAAGTCATTCCGAATGACATCTTCAATCTCTACAAAATACTTATCTGTCTGATAGCAACCAAGCAGGTTCACATTGTCAGGACAGTTGTCATACAGGTTCTCATCAAAATGAAAATGTGCCTCCTGAACCCCTTGCTGGGTATTCAGAAAAGCAATGTTCTCTTCTTTGATTCCATCCAACTTAAAGCATTCATGAACACCATAGTTATCAATACTGTCGTATGGGGGAGGAAATACAAAGTCAAATCCTTTATGTGCTGCAATGCCACGGAGAGAAGCATACTGGAACAGTTGATTGCCTAAGCGACCACTGTTACCAAGTCCGTTAAATCCAATAGTCATTTGTAGTTTTTCCTCATTTCATTATACACCTTTCTAATACCAACATCAATGGTAGTTTTGGGGACCCACCAATTTAAAATATAATTATCTGCTTCATTTCTCTTATCCATCTGAACACTATCTTTTGCTAGACCAGGTTTGATCTCAATGTCATAGTTACCATCAACAGCAAAGCATCCTTTAATAATAGAGGCAACTTCTTTGATTGTTTCTGACCTGAATGATGTAATGTGAAGAGGATCCTCTGGTTTGAAGTCAGTATAGTTTTCCATAACCGTCTCCAATGCTTCACAGCAGTCTTCAGCATAGAGAAACTGACGTTCTTCAGTGCCATCGGTCAACATCTCAAATTGACCCTCTTCAAACCCTCTACGGATAAAGTCAGTGATGACATGTGCTTTCTCCATATCCTTTTCAATTCCATAGACATTCCAGAACTTAACAGTCAGTCCTTTGAGTGCAGTAGTATGAAGTTCACCAACACGTTTCATCACACCATAAGGAGAGTAAGACATGTTACTCATTTGGGATGAAGCAAAGACAAATCTCTTTTTATATTTGCCAAGTAAACGAAAAGTATTTGCCATCATACGAGTATTGTTATTCACAAACTCAAATGTATGTTGATACTTTTTCAAGTATCTGGAACCTCCTACATCAAAAGCAAGAAAGAATACAAAATCAGCGTACTGAATTGCATTCTCTACTACAGTATTAGGTGTCACTCTTAAATCATATTGAACACCATTTACAATATCAACATTGCTTACATGATGTCCTTTGTCTTTTAGGTACTCAGATAGATAAGCACCAATCTGTCCAGAAGATCCTAGGATTGTAATATTCATTCTTCAGAATTAGCAGCAATTTGTTCTTTAATCCAGTGATATGTATAACGAATACCTTCCTCCAGAGTCATGCTGTAGTCCCATTGTAGTGCTTCACGAATCAATTCGTTGTTGGAGTTACGTCCACGCACACCCAGAGGACCGTCAATATGAATCTTCCTTACTTCTTTACCAGCAACCTTTCCAACAGTATCTACCAGTTGATTGATAGTCACCATCTCCTCAGAACCAATGTTTACAGGTCCAAGGAAGTCTGATTCCATCAGGCGACGAGTTGCTTCGATACACTCATCAATATAAAGGAATGAACGAGTCTGCTCTCCATCACCCCAAACCTCAATAGCACCACCGTCTTCAGGAAGATATGCTACTTTACGACACATTGCAGCAGGAGACTTCTCCTTACCACCATCCCAGGTGCTATCAGGTCCATAGATGTTATGGAAGCGAGCAATACGAACAGGAATGCCATGGTTACGGTTAAACGTCAAATACAGACGCTCAGAGAACAGTTTCTCCCAACCATATTCAGAGTCAGGACCAGCAGGATAAGCATCACTTTCCTTGAGTCCAGGGTTGTCCACATCCATCTGAGCATACTCAGGATACATGCAGGCAGATGAGGAATAGAAAATCTTAGTTCTGTTCTGTTCAGTCTGCTTATTCAACTCCAGTTGACACTTAAGCATGTTAAGGTTGATAGCAGCAGAGTTATACATCACCTCAGAGTCATTGTCTCCAGAGAAGATATAACCAGCACCACCCATATCAGCAGCATACTGATAGATTTCATCAAAAGGTTCTACAAACTTCTCTGCCACATTTGCATAGAAGTTACCCTGATATCCAGAGAACCTGATGACACGACCCATCAGACTGATGTCCGTAAGATCTCCAAGGATGAACTCATCAGCAAGAGTAGGAGAATATTCTGGACGCTTGATATCTACACCACGTACCCAGTATCCCTCACTCTTGAGACGGCGAACCATATGACTACCAATAAATCCACCAGCACCACAAACAAGTGCAGTCTTTTGTCGCTCAGACATTCTGTCCTCCAATAAATTCAGAAATTTCGTGTTTTACTCTAGCATGAAAGTCCCAGTATTCCTTGGACTTTTCGTAGTTTTCTTCTACTACATCTACACGATCATCATAAAACTTCTCATCAAGATTGTCAAGAATATCCTTGAGTTCTTCGATAGTATTAAAAATAATCATGCCATCGGTATTGAAATAATCACCGATGTTCGATGCACCCCAATAGATTGGGATAGTTTTAGAAGCAAGGCAATCGATCAACTTTTCAGTAATCCAGTTATCTCGCTGCTCGTTCTCTATAACTATGTGATATTTAGCAGTTTCAAAGAGAAAGTTCTTGTTCGGTGTTCGCGGTGGCGACTTGTGCTTGACAATACTAAAACCGTTCAGGTCCTCTGCCTCTTGCAATCCTTCCCAAATTTGCTGGCGGAGTTTATGTCCAGGTGCCCATCCCTTATTACTGGTGTTGAAAGAGCAAACCTTCTGTTTGTTTGGTTTGAACTCATCCCATTCAATCCAACAGCAACCAAAGATAAACTTCTGCGCGTTAGGAAGGTCTAGAAGGTCTTCCCTCCAGGTAAGAATTAAATCAAACTGTTCTGCGTTTGCTCTTACGTTATCAGCAATGTCAAGAATAGAAGGTGGTTCACATAAAACCAATACATTTATACGATCTGCTTTCCATGAGATTGCATCATAGGAAATATGAACCTTCTTCTCAAACTGACCCTCTGTGGACAGTGTTCCACTACACTCAATGTCATACATTTGGAATTACCTCATTCAAAATTTCAAGAAGTCTATCTACTTTTCTGCCAGTTACGAATTGACTGTTACCCACATACAATCCATTCTTATGTAGGATCTCTACATTGGGTTCCTTTCGCTTAGTGCAGAGTTCATACTTCTTAAATGCCGGATGACGAAGAAGATTGCCGCTGATAATAGGACGAAACTCAATTTCATTCACTCTTAAAGTTTCTTTTAGTAAAGGAATATATCTTTCCTCAAAAGGAATGATTGGTAGACAAAAACTACTGTTGCCTGTCTGATATTGTGGTGTTCTTATCCCCTCACGAAAGAGAACTCCATTATAGAAACGACGATAATTTTGTTTACGGATTTCAATATTCTTATTAAGTTTCTTCAGTTGAGAGAGACCAAGGACAGCACATAATTCATGGTTACGGAAGTTATATCCATCCGTCATAAAGAGAAATGCAGGGTCAATATCAGGATTTTCTGCTACATATTTGTCACGATTAAAGTCTGACTCCCTTGCCATACCATGAGATCTCTTCATTCGCATCAAATCATAAAGGTCTGGATTGTTAGTACAGACCATTCCACCTTCAACAGTAGTGATGTGATGTCCAAAATAAAAACTAAAAGTTGACCCAGCAGAGAGAGTTCCTCTCTTGTTTAGATTAGAATCTTGAACACCATGAGACTCACAAATGTCTTCAAGAATCAATGCGTTAGGAAAAATATCCTCAATCTTCTCCACATCAGAGGACAATCCAATCAAGTGTGTGACAAAAACTACCTTAATATCAGGATGTTGGGTAGCAACATACTTCAATTCTTCAATATCAAAGGAGAAATTGTTCAGATTAATGTCACAAAAGATGGGTTGTAATCCATTTTGAATGACTGGACCAACATTAGTGACCCAAGTCGTAGCAGGAACTAGAACTTTGTCTCCATCTTTGAGACCACAGAGTTCTTTGATAGATGCAATCAAAAGAGAGTTGGCAGTGCTACCACTAGAAACATAAAGAGAGTAATCAACACCCAACCACTCTGCCCACTTCTTTTCAAATTGACGAACCTTAGGTCCATTTGTCAATCTCGAACTAGTGAGAAGAAATGCTGCCATTTTGAGACGATCTTTGAAGGTAATCGTCTCCTCCATCAGAGGCCAAGATTCAATCATGTGGTTTTTTCTCCAACTTGTAGTACTCATAAGTATTTTTCAACCCCCTTTCCAGGGAAGTTTTAGGTTTCCAACCAAGGTTTTCTAGTTTTGAGACATCAAGAAGTTTTTTCATCATGCCATCTGGTTTATCAGTGTCCCACTTTATATCCCCTTTAAACTCAACCACATCTTTAATGATGTCTGCAAGTTCTTCAATGGAATAATCAACGCCACTTCCTACATTGATTATATCACCATCATTGTAGTTCTGCATCAGGAATGCACAGGCATCAGCGAGGTCTTCAACGTAGATAAACTCCCTCCTAGCAACTCCAGTTCCCCAAAAAGTAACACTATCACCACCTTCATGGAACTTAGAGAGCATAGATCCTACCACATGACCCGTAGCTTGGTTAAAATTATCCTTTGGACCATATACATTACATGGTTGAGCAGTGATGAAGTTGCAATCATACTGCTTTCTATACGCTTGACACAGTTTAATACCAGCAATTTTGGCGATAGAGTATGCCTCGTTGGTGGGTTCAAGTGGTCCTGAAAGAAGATGCTCCTCCCTCATTGGTTGAGGACAGTGCTTAGGATAGATGCATGATGAACCCAGGAACAAAAGTTTCTTTACCTTGTATTTGTGAGAACACTTAATAATATTGTTCTGGATTGCAAGATTGTCAAGCAAAAAGTCAACTGGATGAGCAACATTGTCGCCAATGCCACCGCATTTTGCTGCTGCTAAGAAGACATAATCAGGTTTTTCCTTCTTAAAGAAAGTAGAAACCTGATCATAATTACACAAATCTACCTCTTTTCTAGTCTTGAGGACCAGATTTCGATAACCAAGTTCTCTCAATCGCCTTACGATTGCAGATCCAACCATCCCAGTGTGACCTGCAACGTAAATTTTATCACTCATATGCATAACGGCTGAATCCTCCCGACGTAAGAAGTTCATCTCTTTTAGCAAACTCGATGTCCTTATTTACCATCTCTTCAATCATCTCATCCAGAGTAATTTCTGGTTTCCAACCAAGAGTCTCTCTTGCTTTGGTTGAATCGCCAAGCAAAGTCTCAACTTCAGCATCCCTAAAGTACCTAGGACTCACTTCAATAACTTTTTTTCCACTAATGATATCCCACCCACATTCATCAATACCTTCACCTTCCCAATGAAGTGACATCCCAAGACACTTACCAGTACGTTCACAAAACTCTCTGACAGTGATTTGCTCCATGGTAGATATCACAAAGTCATCCGGTTCGTTCTGCTGCAGCATCATCCACATAGCACGGACATAATCCTTAGCGTGTCCCCAGTCACGTTTAGCATCTAAGTTACCCAGTCTCAGAGTCTTCATAAGTCCAAGACTAACCCTTGCGAGATCCCGTGTAATTTTTCTAGTGACAAAAGTCTCACCTCTACGGGGAGATTCATGGTTAAAAAGTATACCAGAACATGCAAACATACCGTATGATTCACGATAGTTCTTTGTAATCCAGTGAGCATATAGTTTTGCTACTCCATAAGGAGACCTTGGATAGAAAGGAGTGGTCTCTTTCTGAGGATTTTCTTGCACCAACCCAAACATTTCTGAAGTGGATGCCTGATAAAACTTGGTCTTCTTCTCCAAACCAAGGATACGAATTGCCTCAAGGATACGAAGAGTTCCAATCGCATCACTATTGGCAGTGTACTCGGGAGTTTCAAAAGAAACCTTCACATGACTCTGAGCACCTAAGTTGTAGATCTCATCAGGTTGAATCATCTGAATCAAACGAATCAAATTCGTAGAATCAGTCAAGTCTCCATAATGCATATAAAAGTTTTTACTTCCATTAAAGACATGATTCACTCTATCAGTGTTAAATGAAGAACTTCTTCTTTTAATACCATGCACTTCATATCCTTTTTCCAAGAGTAACTCAGCAAGATAAGAACCATCTTGCCCCGTTAGTCCCGTAATCAGTGCTCTTTTCATACGTTCATTCTACTATCTCAACATTATACAAAAAAAGACAGGTTTATGCAACCTGTCTTAGAGGGAACTTTCATGCACGCCACTTACTCTTTTACCTGAAGCAAGAAACAGGGCGGGAGTTACCTCCATCCGCACCACTTGCTCTTAGGTAAAGCAAGAAACCTCAGAGATCGGCAAACTTAGCAGGAAACTCACGCTTGAGAGCAGCAGCAATCTGTTCGACTCTTGCGGAATCGGAACTATCACCACCATCACATTTTTGATGTGCTTTTGCTTCTAATGCCTTTACCCTTGCTTCGATTTCTACATCATACCTAGACATTGCTGCCCCGGTTGCAGACTTCGCTGCTTTTCCTTGAATTGCCATTTTAATAAATTAATAACTCTTCCTTTATTTAGTTTTTAGAGGGTCTTATGACTCCACCAGTTCTGTTATAGTCAATCCGTGACTCGATTATAATCGTCTTCTAATCGAACGATATCATCTTCAGTACATTCACCCCTCTGAACTTCAACAAAAGTTAATCCTTCAGCATCAGATTCAAGTCTGTGAACAGACCCTCTACCAATACTAAAGGAATCACCAGGTCCAACCTTTTTAATAAGATTATCAATAGTGATAGTTCCTGTTCCAGATACAATGTACCAGAACTCATCTCTCTTAAAATGTTTTTGAAGAGAGAATCTAGAATGAGGATTAATGTACAATTTCTTAATAACAAGATTGTAATCTCGTTCAAGATCTGTATACCAACCCCAAGGTTTTTGTACTGTATCTTTCATTTAGATAAAGGTTATCCCGACCAGGGCTAGTTTACACGACTTACCGAGTCTTTGATATAGCAGGGTTTACCTGTCAACCACTTAGGATACTCTGCGTCTTCCATTGCTAGAAGGCATTGTGCCTGGTTGTCGAACAGGTAAACATCAAACCACTTACGATTGTAGTAGTCTTGCTCCTGTAATCTATAATCAGGTTTACCATTGAGTTCAATGATACCCTTTTCAACAAACCTAAAAGGTCCACGTTCTAATAGAACTTTCATGCTTCGACTGCTTCAAGATCGACAGAGATTTGTTCCATCAAAATATCATAATCATCAAGAGCATCGCCCGAAAAGACAACGCCAGTGTTCTCATAATAACGACGGACCTTTTTGAGAAGTTTCGGATTCTTCACATCCAGGAAGAACTCTCCATTTACCGCACCCTTAAGGGTTTGGATGTCTTTCTTGAACTTAGTAGTCAGTGTCATTGTTCCGTTTGTTGACCTTAGTATTATAAGGGTTTGACAGGGTTTCTGTCAAGTGCTTCCTGTGAGGATCGAACTCACCTTAGGCAAATTATGAGTTTGCTGCATTC
>CEVS01095561.1_pt1 | contig 16743 bp, 15 predicted proteins | sample 361571 | NCBI WGS metagenome assembly CEVS01 (sample SAMEA2623850, study PRJEB7988) | marine metagenome | isolation source: saline water (ENVO:00002010), including | reverse complement strand
ATAAATAATGGTCACAGCTCAACTAGTCAAAGAACTTAGAGATAGAACTGGCATTTCAATGATGGATTGCAAATCAGCTTTAATGGAAGCTGATGGTGATATAGATAAAGCAATTGAGGTTCTCAGAAAAAAAAGTGTCTTAAAAGCAGAAAAAAAATCAGGCAGAGCAACTAATGAGGGAGCTATTGTACTTGGTTCTTCAGATAATATGGATTTTATTATTGAAGTTGATACAGAGACAGATTTTGCTGCAAAGGATGCAAGTTTTCAGACTTTCTTAAGTGAACTATCGAATTATTGTGCTGAAAATAACCCTGAAGATCTAGATGACCTTAATGCAAAATATAAAGATGAGCTCTTAGGTATTATTCAAAAGATTGGTGAAAATATTAAAGTCTCATACTACGAAAAAATTTCAAAAGAAGGTGGTGTAGTAGCATCTTACAAACATTCTGATAACAAATTAGCAGCAATTGTAAAAATAGATTCTGGTGATGAAGAAGTTGGCAGAGATATTGCTATGCAAGTTGCAGCTAACAATCCCATGGCAATATACCCAGAAGACATAGATGAAGATATATTAAATAAAGAGAAAGAAATTGCATTAGCAACTCTAGCAAACGAAAACAAGCCTGAAGAAATTAAAGAAAAAATAATAATGGGCAAATTAAACAAATTTAAAATGGAGAACTCTTTAGTTGAGCAACCATTTATCAAGGATCCTGATAAGAAGATTAAAGACTTATTAGGTGGTTCTAAAATTATAGGCTTTTTGAGAAAAAAGGTTGGTGAGTGATCACATCTAAACCTCTTAAAAAAATTCTTCTTAAATATAGTGGTGAAGCAGTTGCTGGTTTAGCAGGCCAAGGCATTGATCCTAAAATTCTCCACTTTATGTCTAGAGAAATAAAAAGTGTTGTTGAAAAAAATGTATCTGTTGGCTTAGTTATTGGTGGTGGTAATTTATTCAGAGGGCAAGAACTTAATCAAGATGGAATTGATAGAGTTGCTGGTGATCACATGGGAATGTTAGCGACGGTTATGAATGGCATAGCACTAAGAGACTCGCTTGAAAGAAATGGGATCAAAACTAGAGTAATGTCTGCAATACCAATGCCTGGTATTGTTGAGCACTATGATAGAAGGCGTGCAATACATTTATTAGATGAAGGCTTTGTTGTGATCTTCACTGCAGGAACAGGAAATCCCTTTTTTACTACAGACACTGCAGCCTGTCTAAGAGGGATAGAAATTAATGCTGATTTAATGCTCAAAGCAACTAAAGTTGATGGTGTTTATTCTGATGACCCAAAAAAAAATCCAGAAGCTATCTTATTCAATTCTTTAACTTTTGATGAAGCTATACAAAAAAATCTAAAAGTTATGGATACTACAGCACTGACACTTGCAAGAGACAATGAAATGAATATTAAAGTATTCAATTACGAGTCAGAAGGAGCATTACTTGGTATAGTAAAAGGTGAGGAAATAGGTACATTAATATCAAATGGCTAGTTACGAAGAAATTTTAGAATCATGTACAAGCAGGATGCAATCATCCCTCAATAGTTTTAATGATAACTTAAAAAAAATTAGAACAGGCAGAGCAAATCCAGCTATGCTCGACGGAATTCAGGTAGATTATTATGGCAATATGACACCACTTAACCAGTGTTGTTCTATAACTGTGGAAGATTCAAAAACATTAAGCTTATCTCCTTGGGATAAAGGTCTTGTTCAAGAAATAGATAGAGCAATTCAAAAATCAGATCTAGGGATTAACCCAACGGTAGCTGGCGATGTAATAAGAATAATTATGCCACCTCTTACAGAAGAGTCTCGTATAGATTTAACTAAAAAAGCAAAAGCTGAAGCTGAAAATGGACGTATTGCTGTAAGGAATGTAAGAAGAGATGCTCTTACAGCTATGAAGAATTTAGAGAAAGATGGTGAGCTAACAAAAGATGATATCTCAGATTCTGAAAAAGATATTCAGGACATAACTACCAAATTTGTTGACCTCATAGATTCTTCATTGGCTTCCAAGGAGAAGGATCTCTTAACTATCTAATGTCTAGCCCTAAAGTAGCTGCCATCATAATGGATGGAAACAGAAGATGGGCAAAAAAAAATAATCTACCATCTGCATCAGGCCACAGAAAGGGTATTGAAGCTTTAATTGAAATTGTCAAAACGGCTAAAGAAAATTCTTTAGAGCGTCTAGTCGTCTATGCTTTCTCAACAGAGAATTGGAACAGACAAGATTTCGAAGTTAATGCATTGATGAACCTCATCAATTTTGGTGTTGACGTAAAACTTGAAGAAATAAAAAGTAATGGCATTAAATTAAATTTTATTGGTGATATAAATTCAATGCCGAAAAAGGCACAAGATGGTATTAATAAGTGCGTCAGCGAAACCAAAGATTTAAACGAATTCACCCTCACAGTTGCTTTAAATTACGGAGCAATATGGGATATGGCTAATGCTGTAAAGATGGCTAGCGCAGAGGATATAGAACTAAATCAAGATAATTTTTTAAAATATACTCAAATTGGAGAAAGTGATATTGATATTTTTATAAGAACAGGTGGCGATATGAGATTAAGTAATTTTTTGTTACCTAATATTGGCTACTCAGAACTATTTTTTACAGAGAAACTCTGGCCTGAATTTAATAAAGATGATTTCGTTAATATTCTTCAAGAATTTAATCAAAGACAACGTAGGTTTGGAAAATGAATCGGATATCAATCTTTGGTTTTACAGGATCAATAGGAACCCAAGCCTTAAGTGTAATTGAAAAATACCCATCAAAATTTGAGCTTGACGTCTTGGTTTGCAATAAGAATGTCAGCCTAGCAGTTGAGCTAATAAGAAAACATAACCCAAAAAATGTTTTTGTTACCGATAGTAAGGCTCGCTCAGAAATAATGGCTTCATGTTGTAGTGAAATTAATTTTTTTGATTCTATGAATGCAGTAAGAGTGTATCTGAGTGATAATAAGAGCGATATCTATTTATCTGCAATTAGTTCTTTTGATTGTATTGATCTAACTATTGATGCTGCCAAATCTGGGAAAAAACTTCTTTTAGCCAATAAAGAATCATTGGTAGTCTTTGGTAAACAAATTATGCAAGAATGTAAGCAAGCTCAAACTCAAGTTATACCAATAGATTCAGAACATTTCTCTTTATTTACAGCTTTAAAAAATAAAGATTTATCAGAAATATCCAAGGTTTATTTAACAGCTTCAGGTGGGCCTTTTGTTGGTCAGAAATTGAGTGAATTGGATAGTAAAACACCTGAAGAAGCTCTTAAACACCCTAATTGGGATATGGGCGCAAAAATTACCATTGATTCTGCAACCTTAGTTAATAAATGTTTTGAATTGATAGAGGCAAAGCACCTCTTTTCTTTAGATCCAGAATCATTAGATATTATGATCCATAGACAGAGCATTATACATTCTATGCTTGAGTTCAAAGATGGTTCAGTCGAAGCCCAGATGTCTCAGCCAAGCATGATTATTCCACTTGCATATGGGCTTCTGGGAGAGCATTCGCAAGATGTGAAGAAAGACTTCTCTTTAGATCTTCTAAACGACAATATTGATCTAAGCCTTGAGCACTTTCCAGAGGATCGAAACAAGCTGAGAGAATTAACGTTAGATGTAATGAAAAGAGAGGATAATAGCGGTTTAATCTTTGCCACCCTAAATGATATCGCAGTGAAAAAGTTTTTGAATAATGAGATACAATTTGGTGAAATTTATAACTTGATACTAGATAATTACTACTTAATTGATAAAAAAGAAATAAATTCAATACAAGAATTAGAAGCGAATAGACTCGAGATAGTCAAATTAATAGATGAGAAATAAATGTACGCATTAGTTGGAGCTTTAACACTTTTTTTGATACTTGTTACTTTTCACGAATACGGACACTATTCAGTTGCTAGATACTTCAAAATAAAAATTATCAAATTCAGCATTGGGTTTGGGCCTGATCTGTATAAATGGAAAAATAAAGATGATGTTAAATTCTCGCTCTCTGCCATACCTTTTGGCGGTTACGTTGCATTTCATGATCCAGCCGATACAGAAAATTACAATAAACTAAATACTGAAGAAAAAAAATATGTGTTAGCCAATCGACCGGCATTAGAAAGGTCTTTAGTTGTTCTAGCAGGACCTATATATAATTTTATTTTAGCCTTCTTTGTCTTTACATTAGTTGGCCTCTTTATCCCTAAACAATCTGATATGGTTTCTGCTCAAGTTGCAGAAATAGACAATCAAAAATTTTATGAAGTAGTGGCTGTAAATAATAAAGAAATTAATTCAGTACAGGCTCTAGAGATTGAACTTCTTGATTTAACTGGCTACACAGGCAACGTAGAGATTGAATTGTTTGATTACAAGGCTCAAAACAAAGTTTACCTTGAGAAAGAAGTAATTGAACTAAAATTTGAGGAAGGGCAAGCACCTTCTCAGTTTTTTGGAATTATCCCCTTTGCCGATTTTAAGCCTCGCATTGAATATGTTGAGACTGACAGCACTGCTGAGAAAGTTGGCTTTAATTCTGGAGACACTATTACCAAAATTAATCAAGAAAGTATAAATTCAATGTATCAAGCCACAACTGCCTTGAATAAATTTGGCCAGCAAATAGTTGTTGGAATAGAAAGAGATGGCAGAGAGATGAATATTACACTTCCTTCAAAGCAAGAAGGAACCTCATATGGCTTGCGTCTAGGGCCTGAAGCAAATTCTTTTACATCTTCCATAGTTTTTGGTTATAACCAAACAATTTTTTGGATTAAAAATACTTTTAAATTTCTTTTCAAAACACTTAACGGAACAATGGGTTTTGAAAACTTAAGCGGACCAGTTGGAATAGCTAAAGTTGCTGGTGATTCTCTAGTGTCTGGCCTAATTCCCTTCCTTTTATTGCTGGGGATATTGAGTATTAGTCTTGGAGCGTTTAATCTCTTACCATTACCAATGCTTGACGGGGGGCAATTTTTGTTTATCTTAGTGGAAAAACTTAAAGGATCTCCAATAAGTTTGAAACTAAAAGCGGCTTTAATGAATCTAAGTTTCTTATTAGTACTAACTTTATTCGTTTTTGTAATGATGAATGATATAGCGAGAATAATTTGAAAAAAATATTAACTTCACTAGCTCTTGTCTTTGCCTTGAACTCTCAAGCTGAGATGCTGGTTGATGACATTAGAATTGAAGGCCTGCAAAGGGTATCACTTGGTAGTGTTTTAGATACTGTCCCAATCACTATTGGTGATAGAGTTGATAAAACTGATTATCAAAGAGTTATAAGAACTCTTTTTGCCACAGGTCAATTTGATGATATTAGGCTTAGATCAGAAGGCAACATTCTTTACATCACAGTAAAGGAAAGACCAACCATATCAAATATATATATTGATGGTAATTCAGCGATCAAAACTGAAGATTTACTTGGTGCATTAAATGGTGAGGGCATAAGAGAGGGGTCAGTTCTAAAAAGAGCTACACTGGATTTAATAACACGAGGTCTGCAAGCTCAATATTCACAACAAGGCAGGTATGGGGCCACTGTTGTAGTAACTCAAAAAGATAGACCTAGAAATAGAGTAGAGGTAGATATAGATGTTGATGAAGGAACTTCAACTGCCATCTCAGCAATAGAAGTAATTGGAAATGATGCTTTTACTGATTATGAAGTAAAACGAGTTTTTGAATTATCTGAAGGATCAATACTTTCAATTTTCACTAGCGACAATAGGTATACCAAAGAAAAACTTAGAACTGATTTAGAAAATCTAGAGTCATTCTATAAGGATAGGGGGTATCTACAGTTTGAGATTGCTTCATCACAAGTTTCAATAAGTGATGATCTTCAAGAACTTTTTATAACCTTAGTCTTAAATGAAGGTAAGAGATATAAGTTAAATGACATAAAGATTTCTGGAGAATTGCCGCTTGATAGAGAATTTTTAGAGAGCTTCATAAATATTCAAGAAGATGCTTTTTATTCAGAGGCATTAATAACCAGCTACGAAGAGTTTTATGCCAATGCTTTGGGAAATGATGGTTATACCTTTGCAGAGGTTGAAGGAGTGCCAACTATCGATGAAGAAAACAATTCTGCTGATATTACATTTGTTTTCAACCCTGGCAGGAAGAATTATGCAAGAAGAATAATCTTTAATGGGAATTATTTCACGACAGATGAGGTTCTTAGGAGAGAGATGAGACAATTTGAAGGAGCTCCGGCATCTAATCAGCTCATTGAACAATCTAAGCTACTACTGGAGAGAACAGGCTTCTTCAAAACTGTAAATGTTGAAACAGTACCAGTGGCAGGAGAGGATGACTTAGTTGATGTAATATTTGATGTTGAGGAACAGCAATACGGAAATATTATTGCTGGTTTCGGTTATTCTCAGTTTGGGTTCTCTTTCAATTTTAACGTTCAACAGCAAAACTTCTTGGGAAGTGGAAATACAGTTGGGATTGGAACACAAATTAGTGATTATTCAACAAACATATTCTTACAATATGAGAATCCTTATTACACAGTTGATGGTGCCAGTAGAGGATACTCATTAAATTTCAGAGAGTTTGATTATTCATCATTCGGTTTAACTGACTATAACACTGCCAGTTATGGTGCAGCAGTAAGTTTTGGTTTCCCTATTTCTGAAACACAAAGACTTGGATTTAATATTGCAGCTGACCATACTGAATTACAGTCTGGATCACTAGCATCACGTGAAATATTGGATTTCTTGGAAGCTGAGGGAGATGTTTTTGATACTCTTAAATTACAAGGATTTTGGACAAGGGCAACATTAAATAGAGGAATATTCCCAACTGATGGAACACTCAATCAAGTGTCCTTACAAACAACAGTGCCTGGATCCTCATTAAATTACTTTAGATTAGATTTTAAAAATGAATTTTATACACCTATTAATGAAGACTTGATATTTAAAGCCGCTTCAAGAATTGGTTATGTTGACTCATTCGGTGATAGTGATGTGCCTCCATATTTTGAATATTTCTATGCTGGTGGGCCATACTCAATCAAAGGATATGAAACAAATAGCTTGGGGCCAAGAATTACTCCTGTTCCATGTTATGAATATGTTTCAGCTGAAGATTATTGCCCTCCATTAATTGATAATAATTTTGATGGTGTGCCGGATCAGCCATATTACAACTCATATGCTCAGTATGGAATCAATAGACCAATAGGTGGTAATGTCTTACTTGAGACAAGTCTTAATATTATTTTTAAGGTTCCATTTATTGAGGATCAAAGCCAATTCAGAACAGCATTCTTTGTGGATTTGGGTAATGTTTTTTCAACTTTCTGTTACAACTATCAGACACAGTGCTTCACTCCAAACTTTGATGATTTAAGGGGTTCATATGGTCTTGGTGGTTCTGCGATAACCCCATTTGGCCCAATAAGTGTTTATTTTGCTGTTCCATTTAATAATGATCCTCTTGATAGGACTAAGAGGTTTGAATTTACGGTCGGTAATAAGTTCTAAAAAATCTCGATTCTTTGGCAAAAGTCATATAAAATAGCGAAACTTAAGGATTAATTATGAACAAACTAAAAGTTTTATTTCTTACTTTGTTGCTTGTAGCCTTTTCAGCTCCAATCAATGCTAAGACTGTTGTGTTAAATGCTGAAGTAGCTATGTTGAGTACTCAATATGCACAAGAAGCATTTAAAACTCTTGATGAAGATGCTGGCTTTATAGCTGACAGAGAGAGACTTGAATTGCTTCAAGCAGAAGGACAAGCATTAGTTGAAAAATTTCAAAAAGATCAAGAAGTTTTATCTGACGAAGAAAAATTAGATATGCAAAAACAATTGCAAGATAAGCAGGCTGATATTCAGTTTCTATCTAATAAGCTTCAGACAAAGGCACAAGAAGTCCAACAACAGGTAGTTGGTGCACTTACACCTACTTTTCAAAAAGTATTAGGTGAACTAATTACACAAAAAGAATACGACATGATAGTTGCTCCAGGAGCATTGCTTTATGCAGATCCTGATTTAGACATTACTGAAGAGGTTATTGCATATCTAGATAATGCTTTGACCGAAAAGTCTGAATAGTAGTAATCTATCTTAATGGAATCATTTACTCTAGAGCAGTTAGCCAAATTAATAGGTGGTACTCCTCTAGGGTCTTTTGATTTAAAAATTTCTCACCTTCAAGATTCAAAAGCCTGTGATAGCGCATCAATTTGCTATGTTAAAGACAATAAATTCATAGATTCATTGAGTGCTGAGGCTGGTGCTGTTATTACCACTGAAGCCCTTGCAGCAGATATCAAATCAACACAAAACTTCATTATTGTTGATGACCCTTACCTTGGTTATGCAAAGACCTCTAAAGTTTTTTTTGAAGCTTATAAAGCTTCTAATGAAGCAGTTGAAACTCAATATGGTAAGAATGTACATGTTGGTAAAAATACAGTGATAAACCCAAATTGTGTCATAGGTGAAAATGTCATTATTCATGACAATGTTTCAATTTATTCCTGCACGCATATTGGTGATAACTCTATAATTCACTCAGGTTCTGTTATTGGTTCTGATGGTTTTGGTTATGCTCCTACTAATCCAGGGTGGCACAAAATTGAACATTTGGGTGGTGTGATAATTGGTAAAAATGTTGAAATTGGTGCTAAGACAGCAGTTGATCGTGGTGCTCTTGGTAATACAGTTATTGAAGACGGTGTGAAGATTGATAACCAAGTTCACATAGCGCACAACACTTTCATTGGTGAAAATACAGCTATAGCAGGTCAATCTGGTACTGCCGGGAGTGTGAAGATTGGAAAAAACTGTCAGATAGCTGGACAAGTTGGAATTGTAGGCCATATTGAGCTTGCAGATAATGTTGTGGTAATGGCAAAAACATTAGTAACAAAATCATTGAAAGAATCTGGTGTCTACAGTGGTGTGATGCCTATACAAAAACATAAAGATTCGCTTAAGTTTATAGCTAAGATAAAGAAATAATGGAATACGACGTAAAAAAACTACTTCCTCACAGAGAGCCATTTCTCTTTATCGATGAAGTGTTAGAAGTAAATGAAGAATCAATCGTAGCAAAGTGGTTTGTTTCTCCTGACGAAGATTTCTTTAAAGGACATTTTCCAGATTTTCCAATTATGCCTGGTGTGTTGGTATTAGAAGCTATGGCACAGAGTACAGGAGTTCTTGGATCACACATTATGAAACAAACAGCTAACAAAAGCTCGGTATATCTTCTATGTGGAATAGAAAAAGCAAGATTTAGAAAAAAGGTATTACCGGGTGATACACTAATATTCAAATCTTCAGTAATAAGTTCAAAAAGAGGAATCTGGAAATTTAAATGCGCTGCTTATTCTGAAGAAGAGTTAGTGTGTTCAGCAGAAATTTTATGCGCAGATAGAAGTTTAAATGAGTAAAATTCATCCAACAGCAATCGTAGATAGTTCGGCTTCCATCCATGAAAGTGTAGAAATAGGACCATATTCTGTAATTGGGCCTGAAGTTAGTATTGCCGCAGATTGTGAATTGAAATCTCATGTGATAATTAATGGCCCTTCTAATATAGATACAGGCAATAAATTTTTCTCATTCTGCGTGGTTGGAGAGGATACTCCTGATCTGAAATATAAAGGAGAAAGAACAACTTTAGAAGTAGGTAAAAACAATACTTTTAGGGAATTTTGTAAAGTTCATAGAGGTACTGGTGCAGATCTTGGTTACACAAAAATAGGTGACAACAACCTTATTATGCCAGGAGTGATGATTGCTCATGATTGTGTATTAGGAGATAACAATATACTTGTTGATAATTCTGGTTTAGCTGGTCACGTAAAATTGGGCGACCATGTGACTTTAGGCGGGTATACTCTGATACATCAATTTTGTCAGTTAGGCTCATACTCTTTTACAGGGCTTAATGCTCAAATCACTATGGATGTACCAGCTTTTACAAGAGTTGCAGGTAACCCAACTAAACAAGCTGGTTTAAATAGTATTGGACTAGAGAGGAAAGATTTTTCAAAAGAAGAAATATCTAATCTAAAAAAGGCTTATAAAATCTTTTTCAGAGAAGGTTTAAAAGTTAATGAAGCTTTAGAAAAAATTAAATCAGAATGTATTCAAAACGATTCAATCAAGATCTTTATTCAGTCAATTGAAGATTCTACAAGGGGAGTCCTCAGGTAATTGAAGATTGGGATTATCTCAGCTGAACCTTCTGGAGATTTACTAGGATCAAAACTGCTCTCAGTTCTTCAGCAAAAATTTGATGACATCAAGGTAGTGGGAGTAGGTTCAGGCCCACTTTCAAACTATGGACTTTCTAGTGAGCGATCACTTTTAGAAATAATGGGATTGGTAGATCCAATTCTTAACTACAGCAAAATAACTAATTTCAGAAAAAAGCTTATAAAAGATTTCATTAAGGAAGAAATAGATATTTTCATTGGTATTGATGCACCAGATTTTAATTTTGAAATACATAAACAAATGCAAAAAGAGGGAATTAAAACTATTCACGTAGTTTGCCCTTCAGTTTGGGCTTGGCGCCCTGGAAGAGTTAAGCATTTTAAGCATGTTGACTATATGCTTTGTTTATTTCCTTTTGAGTTGGAATATTGTGCAAATGTAAGAAAACAGGCATTTTGCATTGGTCATCCATTGATTGATGAAAAAGAAGCTTATGAGAATGAATTCAAAGAAGATGTTGTATGTATTATGCCTGGAAGCAGAAAGTCTGAGATCAAAAACAATCTAGATGTGATGATAGATGGATTTAATCAATTTAATTTTGAAGAAAATTTTAGGGCTGTGATTCCAGTTTATAAAAAAGAAGACAAGTATTTAATACAGCATAAAATTCAGAATCATAAATTTATAACATGCGAGCATGTTAAATCGGCAGAGATTTTAAAGAAATCCAAGGCAGCAGTTGTCTGTTCAGGAACCGCAACCTTAGAGACCTTGCTTGCAGGTATACCAACAACTGTAGTTTATAAAACCAATTGGTTTAACCATTTTATTCTAAAGCACTTAATGCTTTCAGAATTTGCAAGTATTCCCAATATCATCGCAGATGAAGAAGTATTTCTTGAACTGATACAGTCTGAAGCTTCTTCTGAGAATATTGCTCATGACTTAAATTCAAATCTCGCTGACTATGAATTTAGGCAAGAAATGATCAAATCAGTTAAGGATAAGCTTACCCAAACCAATCTAAGTGACTTTGTAGAAAGATTATATGAAGATTGCAGGAGTTGATGAAGTTGGCGTTGGATGTTTAGCTGGCCCGGTAATTTCAGCAGCAGTAGTCTTTGGAAATAACAAACCAGATCTAGTTTTCAAAGATTCAAAGAAGACTTCAGAATCTAAAAGAGCGCAACAAGCTAAATACATTAATCAAAATTTTTATGTAGGCATAGGCATTGCAACACCCAAAGAGATAGATGCTCTAAATGTACTGAAGGCAACACATCTAGCGATGAAAAGAGCAGTGCATAATTTACCGGTAAAACCAGAAAAAATTCTCATAGATGGGGTCCATGTCCCAGAAAATCTTGATAACGCTGAAGCAATAGTTAAAGGAGATGAGCAATACCAAGAAATAGCTGCAGCTTCTATAGTGGCAAAACATTTCAGAGACCAGTTAATGATTAAGTATGCTAAAGATCTTGATGGATATGCTTTTGAGAAACATAAAGGATATCCAACAAAAGTTCATAAACATGCCATTAATTATTTGGGATATACAAACATTCACAGAAAAAGTTTTAAAATTTAATGATGTCTAATTTTATTCATTTACAAACCAAATCTCATTACAGCATTTCGTGTGGGCTGCCTAAAACAAATGAGATAGTAGATAAAGCTATAGAAAAAGGCATGGATGCAGTGGCATTAGCCGATAAAAACACATTTTTTGGTTTGGTAAAGTTTTATAACTATGCCTTGAAAAAAGGTATCAAACCAATTTGTGGTGTAGATTTTGATGTGAAAGTATCTAATGGTTATACAAACCTAATTCTATTGGCCAAAAATAAAAATGGCTTAGAGAATTTATTTAAACTCAGCACAGAATCATTTATTACATCTGGAATAGAGAAGCGCAGCGTTCTGGAAGAAGATATTTTAAAAAATAGCTCTGATCTAGTTTGTATCTTGCCTGCTTCGTCAACCAATATTAAGAATCTTGCATCAAAAAAAGCAAAAGAGCTCATAGAAGCAGAATTAGCAAAATATTCTGATGCGTTTGGTAATAATTTTTTCTTAGGAGCTTCATGTTTTAACGAGCAAGGCTATGATCAGGCCACCTCTTTTGTATGCAACATTGCTCATGGTAAGAATATTCCAGTAGTGGCTCTTAATGATGTGCTTTTCTTAGAAAAAGAAGACCATCTTGCCCATCAGGCAAAAGTTGCAATCAATAATTCAACATTATTAAAAGATGAGATTGATAATCCAGTGGTATCCAATGAGCAGTACTTCAAAACTAGAGAACAATTAAGCACAATTCATGAAGATGAGCCTCTCAATAATACAATTGAAGTTGCAAAGCTTTGCAACGTATTTTTAGAGGAAGGACAATACTATCTGCCTTCTTATGAAGTACAAGAAGGTAAGACTCTATCAGAACATCTTGAGGACTTAGCGAAAACTAAATTAGAAGATTATCTTAAGACTAATAAGAAGTTTGATAAAAATATCTACCAAGAAAGACTTGATAAAGAACTAAAAATTATCATTGAGAAAGGATATCCAGGTTATTTCCTTATAGTTATGGACTTTGTTAAGTGGGCTAAGGAGCAAGCAATACCAGTAGGCCCAGGTAGAGGATCAGGTGCCGGATCTTTAGTTGCTTATATGTTATCAATCACCGCTCTTGATCCTATTGAGCATGGCTTACTTTTTGAGAGGTTTTTAAATCCAGAAAGAATGTCTTTGCCTGATTTTGATATTGATTTTTGTATTGAAGGACGCGATAAGGTCATTGAATATGTCCAAAATAAATATGGTGTTGATTCAGTTGCGCAGATTGGAACTTTAGGAACCATGGCAGCGCGTGGGGTTACAAGAGATGTAACAAGAATATTAGGTAAACCTTATGGTTTTGGAGATATGATTGCCAAAATGATACCTCTTACTCCTGGTATTAAACTGACAGAGGCAATAGATGAGTCACCAGAACTTCAACAATTACGTAAAGACAATGAAGAAGCAGCAGAGGTGCTTGAACTATCCTTAAAATTAGAGGGTTGTGCTCGAAGTATCGGTAAGCATGCAGCTGGTGTTGTTATTGCACCAAATGATATCCATGAATTTACGCCATTGCATTATGATGTTGAGACAAATTCAATGGCAACTCAGCTTGATATGTATGATGTCGAAGAAGTTGGTCTTGTAAAATTTGATTTCCTTGGTTTAAGAACACTTACTGTAATAAATAATGCTGTGAAATCTGTTCAGAAGATCAATCCTGAATTTAATTTGAATGATATATCTTATGAAGATTCAAAAGTTTTTAACCTGCTTAGTTCTGGTAAGACAAAGGGCATATTTCAGCTTGAATCAAGTGGCATGATGGACTTGATTAAAAGAATGAAGCCAGAGAACTTCTCTGATATTACAGCTCTTGTAGCCTTATATAGACCAGGACCTTTAAATTCTGGTATGGCAGATGACTATATCAACAGAAAAAATGGACGTGAAAGCATTGCCTATCAGCACCCCGCTCTTAAGAAGGTTCTAAATGAGACATATGGCGTATTTGTTTACCAGGAACAAGTAATGGAAGCTGCACAGGTACTAGCATCATACTCGCTCGGTGATGCGGATAATCTGAGAAGAGCAATGGGAAAAAAGAAAGCTGATGTTATGGAAGCAGAGAAGAGCGTCTTTGTTGAGGGTTGCGATAATAACAGTATTGGTAAGAAAAAAGCGAATGAAATCTTTGATAATATTGAAAAATTTGCTGGTTATGGTTTCAATAAATCACATTCAGCCGCGTATGCCTTAATCGCCTACCAAACTGCTTATCTAAAAACTCACTATCCATCTCATTTCATTGCATCTGTTTTATCTTCAGAACAAGACAAAACCGATAAACTCGAACCTCACGTCAAGGATTGTGCACTTATGGAAGTAAAGATACTCTCTCCCAATATCAATTCTTCTCATCCAACTTTTATTGTTAATGAAAACGATGAAATTGAATATGGCTTAGCAGCATTAAAAGATGTTGGGCGAAAATTTATTGAAGAAGTATGTGCCGAGAGAGCAAATGGCAGGTTTGTGAGCTTGATGGATTTTGCCTCACGTGTTGATTTAAGAAAAGGAGGCATTAGATCTCTTCAAAGCATGGCCAAGGCAGGTGCTTTTGATGAGATTTGTTCTAGGGACGAAGCTGTTAGTTCTGTAAAAAACTATCTTGAAGCATCTGAACAAAAATTTAAATCCAAAGAATCTGCTGTTATGGAGATGTTTGCAGAACAAAGTGACTTAAAAGTATCAGGCTATAAATTGCAAAAGTTCTCTGAATCAGAAAAGTTGAAAATGGAGCTAGAATCATTTGGTTTCTACTATAGTAAGCATCCAGTCACTCTATTAAGAAAGACTTTATCTTCAAGAATTCAACCGATTAATAAACTCATGACCACAACAAATGAGAAATACATCCCAGCCCTAATTAACCATAAAAGAATTGTAAAAAAAGGCACCAGCATTTTTGTCTTTTTAGAAATTTCTGATGAGACAGGCATTATTGATGTGTCAGTACCAATTGAATTACACGATGAAAAGAAACCTTTATTCAAAGAAAACGGTGTCGTTATGATTAAAGGTACAGTTGTGGCAGATGATTATAGAAAAGGTAACTATGAAGATGTGGGCATAAAGATAAGAGCAACTGATGTTATTCCAATAGAGCTGGCACGTAGTACATTAACTTCCAAAATAAGATTAGATGTCTCAAGAAAGCAGCTAAAAGAACTAGGAAATGGCAAATTTCAGGAGCTAAAAGCATTAAATGATCCTGATGGTGTAGAGGTTGTACTAAATTTGAAGGACGATGACCTTAATATTTCTAGTGAGCTAAAAGTTGACACTTTCAAGGTTTCCTTGGAGGATAGTACGTTCGAAAAAATAAATGAGATATTTGGAGAAGAAAACTACAAGCTTTTTTAATCATGGACCAGCATTTAGAGTTTGAACAACCAATTTATACCTGCCTTGAAAAAATAGAGCAGTTAAAAAAAATTGTGCCTGCACCAGCTAATTTAGCTGAAGAAATATCTGCTTTAGAAAAGCAATCAAAAGAAGAGACTGAGAAGATTTATTCAAATTTAACCCCTTGGCAGAAAGTCCTTGTTGCTAGGCACCCTAATCGACCGCACACCTTGGATTATGTACATAATGTCTTTGATGGTTTTGAAGAAATGCATGGTGATCGTTTAAGTGAAGATGATAAAGCTATCGTTGGTGGCTTTGCTTTTCTGGATAATTACCCAGTAGTAGTAATAGGTCATGAAAAAGGCCGGGAAACAGAAGATAGAGTAAGTCGAAATTTTGGCATGCCCCATCCATCAGGCTTCAGAAAAGCAAATAGACTAATGAAATTAGCTGAGAAATTCTCCATACCAGTATTAACTTTAATTGACACACCTGGTGCTTATCCAGGTGTTAAAGCAGAATATTCAGGACAACATGAAGCTATAGCAAAGAGTTTAGAAATTATGTCAGATCTGAAGACTCCAATCGTTAATTTAGTTATTGGAGAAGGTGGTTCAGGTGGTGGTTTTGGAATTGGCCTAGCAGATAGGATTGGAATGTTAGAGTATTCAATTTATTCAGTTGCATCACCAGAAGCATGTGCCTCTATACTTTGGCGAACCGCAAAAAATGCCGAAGAAGCTGCTGATGCTTTAAAGCTCGATGCTTCAAATTTAATAGAACTTGGTATTATTGATGAAATTGTTGCTGAACCAATTGGTGGTGCACATAGAAATCATGAAGAAACTTACGCTCAAGTTAAAAAGTATTTCTTGGATGAGCTGAAAGGGCTCTCAAAACATTCTATTGAAGGCTTAACCAGCAAAAGATACGAAAAATTCAAAAGCATTGGAGTCTAGTATGGATTTTTTCAATAAATCAGAACAAGCAATTCTGTTAAAAGCTGAAAATATTATTGTTGGTTTTAGTGGTGGTGCTGATTCAACTCTAGCTCTCTATGCAACCAATGAATTTCTGAAATCACATGACCAAACTTCAAAACTAACTGCTCTTTATGTTGACCATCAAATGCATACTAATAGCACGGCATGGTTAAAACATTGTGAATCATTTTGTGCCAAGCAAAACATTACTTTTGAATCTCAAAAGGCTGAAATAAATCAATCTGGTCAAGGTTTTGAGGCTGCTGCCCGTACAGCTAGACAAAATATCTTCAATGCCTATGACAAAAATTCAGTAATTATTCTTGGACATCATATGGACGATCAAGTTGAAACAGTATTTTTTCGTGTGTTGCGAGGGACAGGTCTTAAAGGCTTATCAGGCATTCCAAGACATACCAAAACTAATGGCAATGATTTGCTTCGGCCGCTTATGCACATAAGTAAAGAAGAAATTCTGCAATTCATAAATGATAATCAATTAGATTTTATTGAAGATGAGTCC
>CEVS01068958.1_pt1 | contig 16808 bp, 4 predicted proteins | sample 361571 | NCBI WGS metagenome assembly CEVS01 (sample SAMEA2623850, study PRJEB7988) | marine metagenome | isolation source: saline water (ENVO:00002010), including | reverse complement strand
AGGAGGTGGCGAACTATAATTACAATCTGTAACCGTAGCGCAACTATTATAGGCATCAACTCCGCCGCCGCACCAATCGATATATTCAGATCCTAGTAGATCACACTCAAATTCAGTAGAAACATCAAAACAAGCGACAGGTCCACATTCATCATCTACATCTGGATTAATTAAGACTCGGATACAACAAGCTCCCATTACTTGTTTCTCCGAATAGGTCGATTATTTATTTTAAATATTTTCATATTTTGCAATTATATCCTATAAAGTAAGCAGTATGCAAATATGACTATATTACAACAACCATAATTATGCAGATCCACAACCACTACACACGACCGTCAAATAATCAGTGCTTACAGCTTGTGTCTGTCTGTGAGTAAGCTCAATCTTTAATACGGTATCTGTATTTTGCATGAGATTGAAAAGGGCGTTTATTTGTCCTCCAGCAATATTTGGATTATTAACAATTTCTCCATCAGCGCTTCTGATCATTGGTGTGCTATAATATTTACCAAAACCTACCGTTCCGCTAGGCGGAGTAATATGTAAAGGTTTGAGGGAATCGCTTATAAATCTATAATCGTATTTATCTCCTAATCTAGCGTCTTTCACATCAACCACTATATTATGATTTTCTTGACAACACTCCTCTGTCAAAGCAAGCAGTGGACTATCAACGAATCTAACTGTAGCATAAGGATCACATTCGGGCAAACAATCTATACAATGAATTTTAAAAATATCTTCATCATGCAAACCAATATAGCTTTTAGGACTAATTTTGGCTTTGACTATTGTATAAACGTTAAAGTCGTCTGTATGGCATGGATGATAGTTCATATCTTCATAAATTTTATAATTTAATAAATTTTCTTGACTTAGGTTACCTGTTTCTTTAGAGAAAGAAATTTCTACAGGTATTTCTACCTTCTCTTTAGCCGCAACAAATTCTCCAGAGATAGGACTAGCATAAGTTGGCCAATTAGATAAAGAAGAACTGAAATCAAATTGATATGTTTCTCCACAAGTCAACCCACTTGCGCAAACTAACATAAATTGTTTATTATTGCTTTTGCCTACTAAATTAACATCGTTTAATGGTTCTATAGACACAGTAGAACATGATTTTAAATCGCATCCAACTATTTGCCCGCCTATATCAGGTAAAGTTATAGGAAGCACAGATTGGCTTCTCATTACAAAATAGTAAGATTCTCCAGGTTCAAGAGTTGTTAACGTTGAATTTGTATTAGAAATTCTTTTGCTTGAATTTGCAGCATCTACAGTTGTATAAAAAACAGGAATTGACCCATCGGGAAGTTGAGAGCCATGAATAGTCAATACATTATCTATTAGTCTGTTCCAATGCAAAATATCATTTTCTAATGATGGAGCAGCCATTAAGTCTAGTGCTTCTTGGCCTTCATATCTGTGTTGTGAATATTGACTAGTAATTTCGCTCATTGAAAAACCTTTTAAATTAGTGACATTAATATATTACACCATCAACTAAGCTGTTCCTGATGTTCGTATACCATCTCCATTAGAATTATTTGCTCTAACATTTACCGACCAACTAGCAAATTCATCAAACGAAATATCTATACTATAATTAAACTGGGATAAAGTATTCTGTTGTGTGACATAAGAGGAGTCTGTGGTCTTTTTGTATTCTATATAATAGCCTGTTAATGCAGTAGTACCATTATACAACGGAGCTGACCAGGATACATTTAAGAGTTGTTCTATATCATCTCTTTCTATTGTTAAGTTTTGTACAGCTCCAGGTATGGCTGGATCTTGAGTAGCACTAGGAGTGACCGTTGGTGTCGCCGTAACAGTAGGAGTTATTGTGGGGGTAATACTAGGAGTAACACTTATCGTTGGAGTTACGGTAAGAGTAGGTGTGACACTAGAGGTAATGGTAGGAGTAGCAGTTACAGTTGTAGTAGGAGTAACAGTAGCTGTAAGAGAAGGGGTCACAGTAGGAGTAATACTAATCGTTGGTGTTACACTAATTGTAGGAGTAACGGTTGGCGTTACGCTAATTGTAGGAGTAAGGCTAGGCGTAACACTAATTGTTGGAGTAACGCTAGGTGTCACACTAATCGTAGGTGTAAGTGTAGGGGTTATACTAGGCGTGAGACTAGGAGTAGCAGTCAATGTAGGAGTGACGCTACTTGTAACAGTTACAGTAGGCGTTACCGTAGGAGTTACGGAAACGGTCGGCGTTATACTTGGAGTTACTGTAGGGGTAGGAGTTGGTGTTGGTGTAGGCTGATATTGTTTAGCAAAAACCAGTTTATCCATACCTCCCATATATCCATAGCCTAAAGCATAATAGCTTAAAAATTTATCAGCAATACCTTCTTTAACAGATACTTCTATAAGACCTCTAATAAAATTATAGTCACCAGCTACAGACTGAGGCACATAATTACCTGGAGAGGAATCGGCTTCTACTCTTCCAGGAATTGTAATCGAATTACCCGGAACTCCAGAATAAGATATTTTATCTTCATATCCCTTATTTAATATCGCAATAGACAATGCATTATCACCAGTATCAAATCTGTAAGTACCTGTAGAATATACAATAAAATTATTATCAGAATAATCTACTCCATCAAAGGTTAAGAACTCGTCAGATATGGGAACGTTATATTCTGGATCGTCATTATCTATATTGCTATAACTTACAGTATTAGATACTGAGTCTTGACTATAAGACAATAGATGTTGAGCAAAATAACTCCCACTTACATGCACCATATTATCAGATATCACACCAGAGAAACTTTTGTTATTAGCATTAATAGTAATATGGTCTTCACTATTATAAATATTTTTAAGATATATAAGTTCTGCAATTTTTTGTTGAGAATCTACCGCAATACGCTTAACCATAGACACAGCAGGTATTTCTGCAATCCCTCTATCTCTAGGTGGATTTTCTTCTTCTCCATTTTCAGTATTTAGAGGAAGAAGTTCTCCAAGCTCCTCTCCCGGATCGATAAACGGATCGTTTGATGCTGAATTATCATCGGAATCTGTACCATCTACGCTTGAAAATCTAAGAGGTAATATGCCATTATTTTTCCTGCTAACTACAGCAAATAATTCATCATTATTAATTGATCCATCGAGTAAGTGCAAAGAAATCACATTATGGTCATTATGAATAAATTTCCACATGTTGCGTTTATTTAAAGTTATTTCAGAAGGTAGTTGATTATCGGCAATAGCCTTCTGACAATCTCTAACATTTTCATCTCCAATAACAATAATTTGATAATCGTTGTATACAACATCTCCTGCTGGGCTTTTAATTGTTAATTTAAGCAATATCTGTGCGCCAAATTCATAATTTGATTTAATTTGAACTACAGTTTGCGGTGTGAAAAATACCGGCTTGTAAACGGTATAAGCGTCAGGTATAATTGTAACATTGGTATTTTTAGGATAGGCGTCAGCTACAGAAAACTCTAATATAACAAATCTACTATCAGCCAGCTCGAATGTAGGTTCTCTTTTGATAAAAACTTCTTCTTCTATTTCTTCTTCTTCCTCTTCTCCGTCCTCATTAATATTAACAACCGTCCTAGTTTCAGTAACAGGTTCGCCTGCGTCATCTAATAGATTAACCATAGTTGTTGGACGGGCATCTATTTCAGTAAAAGATACGGGAATGCCACAACCACCTTCTGCTAATGTAAAGACGTTTTTAGGTACTTTTGGTTCTTCTGTCTCTTCTAAATCATGTTCAGACATTAAGCATTATCCTCCACTGACTCTGCTGGTGTATTACCGCCACAATCCTTACACTTAATACTTAGTACTTTTTCTGTTAATACCTCATTATCTACTTCTGCAGAAAATTTAAAAACACTTATAGCAGAAGCTTCTTTATTTACATTAATGTTGATAGGAATAGTAACAGATTTTAATTGTTGTTCGTTGGGTGTATTTTCTCCAACTATATACATCTTGTCTTTACTCGCTTCTATATCGGTAACTGCATTATTGGCAGTTAGTTCTACCATGTTGTATTTATAATTCGTAACTCTATCTAAACCAGACATTTCAACCAACACAGTATCCCCATAACAACAAAATTCTGATACGTCACTAAATTCTACGTCTGGTATAGCGTCTTCATTTCCACAAACAACTTTACCAGCAAATTCAATCACAGATTGTTTTACTACAGCCTTTTTGTTTTCATCGTAAGATGCTTGGACAATATACATCTTACCAGTTTTAGAATTTAATACTATTTCTCCCACTTGTATTTCATCTTTAGCTGGAGCTTTAACGGTAGTAACGTCTCTTCTGTGTCTAATTGGCATAATGAAAATTTCCTATATGTTTATTGTGAGGTTGGAGTTGAAGTCTCTTCATCTTCTTCTTCTTCTAATTGCGTACCGCATCGACCACTAAATACTAATTCTCCAAAATCATATTCGTCTTCAGGAGGCTCAACAGGAACAACAAGCACAGGATCGGTGCCTAAAGATATTTTTTCTGTAATCGTACCATTACCAGAATTATTAACCGCAAATATTTGTACTACAATATGCGGTTCTGTAGTGATATAGCCTAACTCTTGCAGAGCGTATGAAAAACTAGCAGTTTCGGGATCCAATGTAAGGGCATTTGCATCTAATGCTATTCTTCGACTCGATACAAATCCCACATCATTTTGTCTTCTATACTGTATAATATATTGAGTAATTGCTGATGCTCCAATATTATTTGGTGCTGTCCAGCTTATATTGATTCTATCATCTGTTTCTGTAATAGCACTTCTATTTAATGTCAAAGTAGCAACACTATCAGGAACATTGCTAGTAGGGGTAAGTCCGTCACTACTTAGTGAATACTGACCTTGACCAATAGAATTTACAGCAGCAACTCGGAAAATATATCTTTGATCATTTACTAGTCCTGTAATCAATAAACTATTGTCATTTGTAACTGTGTCGGGCACAGTAGTCCATATAACACCGTCATTTAAGCTATATTCAACGACATAATCTATAATCTGTGATCTGCCATCATCTCTAGGACTTGTCCATCTTAAAAATACGGAGCTATTACCTACAGAACCATTAACATTTAATGGAGGTCCTGGAACACTAGGAGGTAGTGTAGGTGCAATACTAATAATCTTGCCCAATACATCAACCGTTAGTGTAGCTCCAGGTATGTAATCATTATCGTGCATGCCTGACAAATATATGTGATCTGTAATAATACCGCTTGAATATGTATACTGATTAACTGAAAGATCTGCAACAACATCTAAAGTAGGAAAACCAGACGGTTCAGAGTCTATGCTTTTTGACAAAGACGTTATAACATAAGGCTCTGTAGTATTAATAGTAACTTTACCTATTTGGTCCAAATCAAATCCCGTTGGAATAGTATTCAAAGAATCTATAAATCCACTATTAAACACACCTGTTGCATTACCGCTAGCGGCATTTGGAACATTAGCATCAATTTTAAATACTGGTGTCAATCCGCTAGGTAATAATCCGTTTGCAGGATCTGCATCGTGCAACTCAGGAACATATCTGTTATATAATGTTGAAGTACGACCGTAAACAGCAAAGTCAATATTTTCACCAACAGCATTAAAATGAGTATGCTCCATGGGTCTAGTACTAAGAATATTTTTAGAACTAGGTCTAAAGCTAAATAAAGCCTGTTCATCATCAAGAGCAAAAATATCAGATCCAGAACAATTAAATCCACTAACAGCAGGAGGATCTTGAGCAAAAAGACCGTAACCTAAACCATTTGTTAAAGTTGCAGATCTAGTAATAGAATACATAATACCTGTAAACATAGGTTCAGATTCACCTGATGTTCCATCTGTTGCATTTGCTAAAATCTTTGGACATACATGTGTAAATATAGCATCATCATCATCCGGGTCTGTAAAAAACATCGGAGGATGATCAATATAAAGAGCATCAGGCCCATCAAAAGGTCCTGATAGATTCTGTGCCAGTTTGACATACTCTACTTCAAAATCTCCAGTGTGCATAATAGCAACAGTGTCACCAAATTTATATTCAGTAGGTAAGTCCTCGTCTATGTCTGGTAATCCGCTAGCTACTCCGCCTATTAAACCTCCAACAGTTTCTGGGTCTACAAATTTAATTCGTTTACCAGCAACATTAACTTCAACTAATCTTTTTTCAAATCTGTCATAGGTTAATCCTTCTGATTCTAAATATTTATTTAATTCAAATCTTAAAGGCCCAGATCCTTGATGTACTAAGAGCGAACCCTTTAAGCTATCAGAATCTTGACCGACTTTAAGATTGGCAGCATCACTAACATGTAATAGTGTTTTTACTTCTATGTTATCGTCATTATATACTAAATTATTGTATGTTTTGATATACTGTAAATTATTTAAATATAAAGGACTTAAACCAGAAATATCCACTCCAGTAAATAGTATAGATTTATCGTCATCTACATAAGAAAGTTCTTCTACGCCAGAAGCTAAAGCAGAACCTGCCTTCATTAAAAATCCACCACTAGTACCAGCGACAAAATCCCTAATATTACCTTCTGGATCAGAAATTTGAAAATCTTCAGTAACTAAAGTAGTTAACTGCAACCCGCTCATTTGTACTAAGCCGGTAGAAATAATTTTAATTTCTCCATTAGCAGCAATAGTTACTTGGTCTGGAGCAAAACCTGTTCTATAATCACCAGCATATTTATTGCCAACAGCATCAATTTGTAAAGTAGGATTAGGACCAATAGTTAATCTGCCATGAGCAGAATCAACCAATGATAAGGAATCAAAACCCGTAGTAGCATCAGCTAATATAGACACATCACTGTCGGAATTATTATGCAATTGAATAATTTTATTGCCATTAGCAGATGTAACGTCTAAGCCTGAAGAAAGCAACGTCCCGCTAACAGCCATGTCTCCACTAACAAAGGTATCTCCTCCAACACTTAGTACCATGCCAGAAGGAGGCTCTTCTATGTTGATTAATACAGTATTAGCAACTGTAGCTTGTTCTTTATCGGCTTTAAAATAAGCAGATTTGTACCACTCATGCATATTTGGTATATAGTATTTAGCTAGTCTGCTTTTATTAATTATATATGTACTGCCCGCATCAAGTGTGATGTTATATGCTCCAAACTCGGTGATATTAGCTGGGTCTTCAGTTAATTCTGATCCACTAGGAGCACCATTGTGCAACCAATTGGAAAATCTCAGAGAGCTCATATAACTAACAAATGTTACCGGCTTGTCCGATTGGCCAGATTTTACAACATATGTAAATGGAACAGTCCCACTCTTAAGAATGCCTCCTGTGTCATCCGTTTCCATATTCGAGTTAAAAATACCAAAAACATCTGTACCTGTAGCAACGGCATTTAGAAAACCAGCATATTGAGCATTTGTAACTTCATGCTTGCCTATTCTATACAAATGAGAAACAGAGCCCAAATCGGGCTGTGATACCTGAGAATAGGTGTTTGAAGATCTGTCATAAACATTTATGCTTGTCTCGTCTGAAATATTTTTAGGATTGCCAATACCAATAAAATCAAATTCTGCTACTCCAGTTACATAAAAATTATCCACTAAACCATAAGTACTAGCTAATCTGAAACCTACTCCAGATGCTACTCCTGTAGAATGTAATTGCTCAAAAGCATTGAATAAATTACCTGTAGTAGTAATACTACCACCAGCAACATATCTATTATCGGTGCTTCTGTGTTCACTGATATTATTTGCTATAAATTCAGCAGCATTGCCATTCTGATCAAAAGTTCCGTAACTAGAAGGTTGACCATTAGTGCCTATAGTAGATAACAGTCCCGACCATCTTCCTGCGGCAGCATAGTCGTAATTCGCTGTATTATGTCGTATTCCTGGACCATTTCCATTGCCTGAAGATATCAATCCTCTTAAAGGAACAAGATCCTCTACAGTTGCATAATCGTAATATTCCCCAGTAGTCACAACGTTGCCTGAAAAACCACTTGGTCTGATGTCTAATGCTGGAATTTCTGCATCTGTATTGACTGTAAAACGAATTGGTTTTTTAGAGTCATTAAATATTGTTTCTCCATTAGGTCTAGTGCTTAAAACAATAGCAGTAGAATCATTTATTGATGATCTTTCTGGATCAACATATTTTTGTAATGTTAATATAAAACCCTTGCTGATAGAATGTACTCTTAAACCAGTAGTAGTACTAGGTGTTATTTGATCAGCAGTTACCATACTAAGAATTTCATCACCAGCATTTTTAATCATACTAACTACAGTTGTATACATCGGTGTTGGAACAGCATTTTCTATAGCTATCTGATCTCCAACACTAAACTCTTCTTGATCAGGTAAATCATCTAAATCAAAAAGTATCTGAGACAAACATCCTTCAGCTGGCCTTCTAGGATAAGCAGAATAGACTATATCACTATTGGTTTGAAATAAATCACTGACTTTTACTTCTGTCTCAACTAAACCTCCTGATGCAGTAGTTAGCAACCTGCCAGATTGAGCACTAATAATATTAAATCTGTTGTCTGTTGCATTAGCAGCTGAAACGTTACCACTAGAGTCTATGACTAGTAAATTACCACTAGCTAAATTAACGGTTTTTAAAGTATCTACAGACAACTCATTAGAAACATAAGCATTAAAAAAGTTAACACTACTGTCAGGATTTCCTGTATATGATACGAAATCAATATTGTCTCCAGAAAATCTAATGTTTTCGCCTAATACGCCGACACTAGTTCCATTTAAATTAAGCGCAGACTGATTAGCTAATGTGGAAATTCTGGTTTCATTTGAATTAGTAATAAAAGTATTAACTAAACTACTACCACTAGCAACAGAAAAAGTTATTTGACCACTTTCTGAACCATCTGTATAATCTAATACCTTACTAGCAATCTTACCATAATTAGTTTTGCTTTGAGTAGAATCTTTTGAAGAAAAAGTAAGAGTGCCTATATCAGTATTATCTTCAATAATTTGTGTTGCTGGAGCATGATAGAGAGTTATATCTGCAGGATTACACGTTGTTCTATTTTCTATTCTTAATCCCTCATCACAAGCAAAATTTACAAAATGAGCAAGTGTTTGAGGTCTTGATCCGGTAGGAATATTAATACCTAATCTACCATCATAAGAAAAGAAAAGATTACGACTTCCAGATTGATTACCAAAAAAGATAACATCTCCGCTGGAAGGTACTGAATATCCTGAAGGCATATTTAAGCCGACACTACCATCTGAACTAAATTGAAAGGTTTTATCAATACCAGTACCATGAATAATAAAATTACCACTATTAGAATATTGCTTATTAAAAATAGTATCCTGAGTAACATTACCACTAGTAGGCAATACGGTATTGGCGGAAGACTCTGAATCAGAGCCAAATAACAATTTATTATTTGTGCCAAAAAATACATTAGAGCCACTAAATGTAGTGGCGTCTGCTTTATATTGTAATTCTCCTGTTTCTCCACCAGGATCAGATTGTGCAGAATAGTTGAGTGATGAAAAGCTATTGCTTTTGTCGGAAACGGGTTCTTGAAGTAATACCCATTCTTTACCTGTTGAAGCTACTGTGGCATATCTACCAAGCCCCTCTAAAGTATAAAGCAATTTGTCTTCAGAATAAACTTTTAACTTTCCTAATTTATTATTTATTAATTTAAAATCTACTATTAATGAAGGATTAGTTTTAGGACAAGGTAATTGTGCAGATATCTTGCCTTTTGTAGTATCCACTATATATATAGTACGAACATTATCAACATTAAAGTCTTTATCTTTAACTATAACATTATTAAATGCTGTATTAAAATTATATTCATTAGCAAAAATATAGAATTCACCATCATTAATATCTATTGCATTGCCATCAGAGCTAGAGTTAATTATTTTTTCTCTAACAAGATAGTAAGTATCTCCAGCCTTAAGCTGTGCAATACCTACTTCATATTGTTTAGATCCACTATGTCTAATTAAATAGGGAACATAAGCATTAACATGCTCAGCTTTAAATCCTTGATAATTAGACAAAACATTTTTTAATATAATGTCTGTTTTAGTATTACATTGATATCCTATATTTTCAAAAACGTGAACATTATTCATTTACGTACCTTATGCTATAAATGCGGAATTGTTAGGAGATGGTAGTCCAAGCGATCCTTCGTTTTTAGTATTAAGATCATTAAACTGTCGATTAGTTGATTCTGTAGATTGTGCTACGCTACTATTTAATAAATTATCAGAAAAACCACTTAAAGTATCTGGTATTCCATCTACTCTAACATTTTGTGCAACAGCGACACTGTCTGGTATGTTCGTAGCTGCTTCATTGACGGATTGTGCTGTTGATAAGAATGAGTTGGATGCTTGTGCAATTTGAGTAACAACACTGTTCATATTTTCGGTACCACCAGATATAGCTTGATTTAGTTGAGCTACCATAGTTTTAAATTCTTCTAATCCTTGGATCTGACTATTTACTGATACACCATTATTACTAGCTCCACCTGCTAATCCTCCATTTTGAAGATATTGTGGTTGACCAGCTACCCCTCCCTTGGCTAAATGATTAACCATATTATTATGGCTACTGTATCCATTGTTTATCGCCCTTAAAACAGGTAAGAATTTACTAGTAGAGTTTCTGTTAACAACAAATTCTCCAGGAGTTAGCATAGCTGGAACTGTGTCTGTGCCCCTAGATTGGAAAGGTATTAAAGCCCCATTGTTTGCATATATTGGACCTCCACGAGATTTTCTTTGAACTGGAATATTGGAGCCTTTCTTTAACAGTTCATCAACATTGACGTTTTCAAAAGTTTTTACTGCATCAGCTATATCTTGTGGCATACTTGCCACTGTTTTAAGAGCATCGATCGTACTTAACACAGGTGAAGCAGCAATCGCTCCCTCTACAACTTCCTCTCCTCCAAGTCCACCATAGTTCGCAGCCGCTGTAAGACCGTATTCAGCATGCTTCTTATAAGAGTATCCAACCAAGCCCTGGTCTCCCACCTCGTCGGGGAGGGCTGTAGTCATTTTACGAGTTAAAAGGCTGTCTCCAGCACCAGCATTAACTGTCTGTTGTTGCGGCAAAGTAACAGGATTTTGATTGGCTGAGACAGTAACACCCGGAGCTGATCCTGCTTGTCGCATCGTTTCATCTCCAGCCAAAATAGCATCTATTTTACTTTGATTCAATTGCTGTGCTGGGGTTAGATCATCAAGAGGTACTTTTCTAATCGTTCCGTCTTTCATTTTGACCCTTGCTGTAGGAGCTTCATAATTAAGATCGCCAGGCTTAGGTCTATAATTAGGATTAATAGGTCCTGCATTACTAGAACTTGTCATTTTAGATGGATCAAAAACACTATCAGCTTCAGCCGCAGCTATCTGTGATGGATCTAAAGTGTCTGGGAGTGGTGCATTTCGATCTATTCTCGTCCCCGTCATCAAGCCTTCACCATCAACGCCAGGTTTAGGTTTGGCTCCTTTCATAGCTTTTCTAGCAGATGTTGACATTCTGCCAAACATGTCAGCCGCAATATGACCAACACCACTAGCAAATCCGCCGATTATAGTATCCAACACGACATTTCCAACAGATTCTGTTAACGATTTACTTTCAGAAACTCCAGCAGCTTCTTCGACTACAGAAGTGACACCACTGGTGAGTGCGCCGCTTGCCATAGAACTACCTAAGGTACCACGAGTAAGCATCTGACCGAGAACCGGCACGTTAGAAAGCAGATTACCAGATGCGGCACGGGTACCTGAAAATAAACTAGATGCTCCCACAGTAAACATAGCACCAACAGCTTGAATAGCTGTCTCTACAGTTCGTTTTGTAGCCTGTATACCCTGCATAGTACTATCATACATTTGTTGATTTTCGGCCTGAGTATAAACTCCGGCTCTTTCAGTACCTGTCATAGTTCTCTGAGTCTGGCCGCGTGGCTGTTCATCAAATTTTGTAAAATCAAACTTATGACCACTCTTGCTTGCCGCATAAGTATAGTTTTCACCCAGCACTTTACGATCATAGCCGCTATCTATAACTTTCTGAGTACCTTCTCTAGCCATCTTAAGATTGGCTAATTCTTGATCTAGTATTTTCCTCTTTAGTTCATAGTTGCGAGTGTCGTCACCTATAACTTGATTATAGGTCCAATCAAACCACCCTTCTTGATCATGTAGCTGCTGATTACTTCTAATCTCTGCTTCTTTACTAGCTATCTTGTCATCAAGTATGTTCTTTTGCTCATCTACGTTTCTTCTTATGCTTGCATTTTCTCCTCTTCTTTTGTCTTCTGCTTCTGCTTTTTTAATTCTTTCAGCAGCTGCTTGTCTTTCTTTCTGTTCTATTCTTGCTGTTTCTCTAGCGTCTGCTTTTTGTTGAGCTACTATTTTGTCATTTTTGGCTTTTTTCTCAGCTGCTTCTTTTTGAGCTACCTCTTTTTCAATATTCATAGCTTCTTTAGCAGCATTATTCTGCTCAGCTTGAACATCTTTATTTTTCATAGCCAGCATACCCATAATCGGATTTACTGGGCCCATTGGTTTTTCTTGCTGCTCTCCTTGCTTCTCTTTTATTCTGGTTGCACGATCTTCCCAATACTTGTCTCTAGCATTCGTATAATTTTGTGGATAATCTTTCATAGCTTCTTGACTAGCCAACATTGGATCCATACCTTGATTAATAAGAGCCCGTCTGTCTTTAAGATATTGACTTCTAGCAGCTTGTGATCCCTTTCTGTGGCCTGCTTTAACGGAAGTAATTCCACCGCCGCCACCCTGTACGCCTTGAATAGTCTGATCCCTAGCTACCATTCTGTTATAAAGACCAGCTTGCTGTGGGGTAAAACCAAAAGCCTTAACATAATCGGCGTCTACCTTAGCAGCAGCTTCTTCTGGATTCATACCTTGATTAATAGCTTGTGCAATATCCTTTTCTCTCCTTTCCATAACTTCGCTAATAGTAACACCATCTCTAAAGTCTCTATCTCTAGCAAGTGCGAAATTTCTATTACCTCCAATATCTCCAAGAACCTCTCTATTCTTTTCTCTCTTCGCTAATAACTCATTAATCCTCTTTAATTTTGGATTGTCATTAAATGGAACTTTATTGCCTTCAATATCTTTACCATTATTAAGTTTTTTAATCTCTTCATTAATTTTTTGGTTGTCGTTTTTAGCAGCTTTAAACGCTTCAAGATCTCCCTTAAAGCCATCCTCTATATAGTCTCCAAGTTCAGAGTTTATGGGGCCAAACAATTCCAAATTATCATAATATTGTTCATTTCTCAATACATTTAGTGGAGATATATTCTTGTTATATCTTGCCATGTTCTTGCTCATCTTATTGATGTAATCTTTAGCCTTAGGATCAGTTAAAGATTGATTAGCCATAAATTCAGCAAAAGTTATAACACCATCATTATTAGTATCATTTAATCCACTAGCATCTTCTGTTCCTATAGTAATCACACCATCTTTATTAGTATCTCTTTGAGCAAATCCACCACCTCTAAGATAAAGTACTTTACCTCCATTAGAGTAGCCAGTAACCTTTCCTCCATTAATAGATTGTAACAGTCCCATATTTTTCTGTGCTGCTTTTCTGTTTACTACAAACTCACCAGGAGTTAACATAGCAGGAACAGTATCGGTACCTTGAGGTCTAAAGACTGATCCTCCAGCAGCGAGTGCTTGCGTTCTTCTAGCTGGGTTTTGAGCGTCTGCTCTTCTATTTGCCGGAGCGGTCCTGCCCTCACCACCCGCTATATTAGCATTAAGTGTATCTATGCTGGCTTTAAGATTATCTTGACTAAGAACTAATGCTTCATTTGCTGCACCGCTGGCAATCTTTGCAAGCTCTTTATTTGCTTCTATTTGTGTTGCTGCGGCATTATTATATGTGTTAATAAGATTTTGCATTACCGGATCGGATGTGGGGTCAGCAATTTCTTGTGTAGCTTGGTTTAATATATCCTGTCCTAATGCTCCTAATCCAGCTTCTGAACCCATTTGACCAAGTATTGCTGATTCTTGTCTTGCTATTTCATCTCTAGCGGCTTGTGCAGAGCCCAACGTTCCTTCTAATCTCTTTTGTCTTACATCTCTAGTATCTTGTAAGAACTTTAAGTCTTTGGCACGAGTTTCAGCTGCTACACCCTGAGAAGCTTGGCGCACACTACCTGTTTGTTTAAGCAGCTCAAAGAATCTTTTGCGTTCATTTGCGCCTGCTTGTGGAATAAATCCATTAAGTCTTTGGTTGGCTCTAACAAGAGCTTCATCCATAGCTCTAAGTTCATCTGGTCCAGAACTTACTAATGTTTCTGCAAACTTTCTATTAGCCTCTTGTAATCTTTTTCTGTCGTTAACTTCTGCTAAAGCAGCCTCAGCAGCAGCACTAGCCGATTCAGCTAATTTTTCTAAAGCAGACCTGTTATTACTAAGCTCAGTATTTACTTGTATAAGCTCAACTTGCATATCTGAAAGGTTTTCAGCTGAGTTTGAGGCTTCACCCAAACCTGCTTCTAATTCTTTAGCTCTCGTTGATAACCTTTGCATGTTTTCTGCAATACCAGCTGGGTCTGTAGGCCCTCCAGTTAATGCTGCTGTATTCTGGGCCTCTCTTTGAATTAGTTCTTGAACAGATGGACCAAAACCAGTTAAAGCCTTTAGAATACTGTCGGAAGCAGCGTTTTGAGCGTCAATAGCCGCCTGCTCATATTTTAATGCTTCATTTTGTAACTTAGCTGCTTCTTGAAGATTCTTAGCAAACTGATTTAAAGCATTAACTCTAGCTTCTGAGAACGATTTAGCTAATTCAACAGCTTTGTCTCTAGTCTCATCGAAACCTTTTCTTAAATCAGCAAGAGCTTCGTCTATAATCGCTCGACGTTTATTAGGATCCCTAGCTTCTGGTCCAGTTAATTTATCAGCAACAACAGCGGCTGTTGCATCAGCTTGTTGCTGCAGATTATCTGCGGCATTTACTGCTCCAGCAGCTCTTAATTCGTCTGCTAATCCTTTGATATTTGAGCGAATCTCTGCCGTAACTGTAGACGTAGGCGTACCTGGAGATAACTTATTAGCAGCATCTGTAAAGCTTTTCTCTATTATTGCGGGATCGAACGTTGATATGGCAGCGACCTCACCAGCTTGCTGTCTTCCTAATGCTGGAGTTAAATTGCTGGCTAATCTTCTTCTTGTTGCGTTTCTTTCTTCGCCAGTATAAGCGTTAGGATTTTCAACAACATTAGCAGCCCTGCTTCTAATTTCTGGAACGCTAGCTTCTCCCTTAGCGCGAGCAATTATGCTATTAAGAGAGTCTTGTCTAGCACTATTTTCTAGATCTATTCTATTAATTGATTGTTGTACAACAGTATTTAGTCTCGCAAAACTAGTAGCTAATTTTACCTGCAGTCTATTTAATGCTTCTTGTGCCCTAGCAGCTTGTTCTGTTTTATCTTTTAACGCTATAGCGCCATCAGCAGCAAGTAAATCATTTTTAACTCTTTCTCTGTTGGCATTTAATGCTGCCGTACTTAATGTTCTACCTTGTTGAACTGCAAGCATTAATTGTTCTTGATAGGTCTTGTCTGCAGCAAGAGCAGAGTCAATTAAATTGTCTAATGCTTTAGCTTCTTCTGACCCTGGAGCAGCTGCTTTTATACTATCTAAGGTTTGACCCTTAGCAAATTGTTGGAACACTACGTTTTGAGCATTCTTAAATGCTTCACTATTAGCATCAACCAGTTCTTTAGCAGCTGCTGTTACCCTATCTTTATTGTTGGCTGTAGCTTCTTCTATGCTGTCTACAAAAAATGGTACAATAGTTGCGCCTAATTCTCTAAGTGTGCCGTCAATTCCAGTAGTAGATTGTTGCTCAAATGCTACCTGAGAACCTGTTGCAATGCTTAAATCTCGACCAGCAGAAATCTGATCAGCAATTGCTTTGTTTACTTCTTGGAAATTTATATCACTCGCACTTTTGGAAAACTTTTCCATAGCTTGAGCAGCTTTATCTGTGGCTGTATCTAACTTGGTTTGAGCGGCTTTTTTAGCTAGTTCAATTTGTTTTTTAACATAACTATTATATGCAAAAATACCAGCACCAAGCAAAGCAAGAGCAGCCACAACCGCAGCAGCGCCCACAGCAAAAGGAAGCAAAGGAACAAGCATACCCGCTAATCCAGCTGCTACGCCAGGACTAACAGCGGCTATTGCTCCCCAAACAACTGGGATTGTGGCAGAAACGCCTTGTACTAAAGCTATAGTTGTAGCCAAGCTAGAAGCGGCACCAGCCAAACCTGCCCCAAGTGCTGTTCCAGTAGAATCTGCAGCGGCACTCAGTGTTGCTAAGGCAGCAGCAGCATAAAAACCAGCTTCTCCAGTTATAGCCTCTCCCATTTTGCTAGCAGAGCTTTGACCTCTTCCTCTTTTTGCAGCTTCTGTTCTAACAGTTCTTAATTTTTCCTCTAATGCAATTACTTTTTGCATATCTGCACTGCTTTTAGCAGAAGACTTGGCTAGTTTAAGGTTGGCTTTAGCCTGTTTAATAGAAGACTGTAATTGTTTGTTGTCAACAGTACCTTTGGTCGTTAATGTTTTTAATAATTGGTCAGCAGCAAAACCGTTGGCAACAAAAGCACTTTCTAATTCTCTTAAAGTATCCACACTAGTTTTACTTAACGTGAAATCTCCACCCTGACCACTAACCGCTAAG
>CEVS01046638.1_pt1 | contig 16905 bp, 47 predicted proteins | sample 361571 | NCBI WGS metagenome assembly CEVS01 (sample SAMEA2623850, study PRJEB7988) | marine metagenome | isolation source: saline water (ENVO:00002010), including | reverse complement strand
GCTTGATATGTGGTCTCGTTCATTAGTGTCTGTCCGAGATGTACCATGTTCCACCAGTAGGAACTTCGAGTGCTTGGAACTGACGTTTTTCCATTGCATCAAGTGCCATTCTTACAACGGGGTCGTTTGCTGCTGTCTCATTCATGAGTACTGCACCGTTGTAATAAGAAGAGAGTTGTTTGTTGTTCATGTACTTATTATAATGGAGCGGTGGCAGTGTTGCCACCACTTGTAGACAGTTTGTGAAGTGTCACAGCTCCTCTAGCATTTCGTCCATCTCGACCGCGTTGATCTTTGGATTGTCCCATCTTACACCGTCTCCTGTGTTTGGGATGTCGTAGTTCATGAAGATCTCAAGAAGGTGTTCCCAATCCATTGCCTGACGTGCTATGTCATAAAGACCACTGTCAGATCCGATCCATAGTGCTGCGTTCCATGTCTCGTAGTTAGTCCAACCGTTGTATTCTGTGTCGGTTAGATTTGCTTGATAAGTTGCGGTCATGAATACCTTTGTTTGTTTATACTATTATTATAGCAGTGGCAGTTGCCACCGCAACGTACTATGTGCCACTAGTTGAACTGGTACACTTCCATGCAGCTCCATGTGTTTGTTTGTTCCATGTGATTTTACCCATACGATCCATAGAATTGAAACAACGTTGGCACATGCATGTGACATCATCACCTTCCGAGTTGGTCAGCTGCCCCCAGTCATAGTCGCACCAATCTTTCCCCATCACCTCTATGCTATAATAATAATCATATGTTGGTTTGTACCATCGCCCCCGTTGCATATCAGGCTCGCCATCTGTATGCTCATCGTCATACACATGGCATAGGTCACAGTATGCCATTATATGATACCTACTGCACCGAGGTCGCCATAGCAACCCTCAACAACTCTCTTACCATTGAGAGCATACCAAACAACCTCGGCATATCCGTAGTCGTCTGCAATCTGTAAGCATAGTTCATCTGCCCATTGATTGTTTAGGACTGGTTCCTTAATGTTTGTGTTTGGAACTTCAATAAATCTTTCGATATTGAATGGATAATTTTTGATCATGTTTAGTTTTGAATTAACTCTGTATTAACTTCATTATAAACCCTTACAGACAACTCTGCATCACCTGATGTGTCAATATTATTTCTGTCACACGCTTTCCCCACTATGCCCCATATAGTGTTAACTTCATCATCAGTGAGGAACTGTGCCATGCTGTAGTAAATTTCAACTTTATCATCATGTGTGCATTCCCCATAGGGATTGTCCTCTGGATACTCCCAACCTTTAACTAGCATAATCCTCCTTCTTTGGGTATTGTCCCTGTTCGATCCAATGTGCTAAGGCATCAATCTCTTTGCCAATTGCGTGACCATCCCAAAATTCAAACGGTTCCCATAGATGGTCGCCCATGAACCCCTCCTGTCCATTGTCTGTCCAGTCAAAAAACTTGTCTGGTACATGCTCTGTGAGATAGAATCCAGACGCCCACTGGAAACACGCTTCTGCATATGTTAGTTTTCTCATACTGCTAATGATAGTTGAAATGGTTCTGGATCTTTTTCCTCGGTGATGTTGGTGATGACTTCATCATACCAACCATAGTCTGACTCCATGTCGTCCCATGTCCCGTTGTTAAACTGTTCGATAGCATGCTCTTTGGATCTTGCCATGATTGTATAATCTGTATAAGTCCAGTGCTTTGCTTCGATGTAAAATGCTTTCTCGTCTACCATTAGTAATCCTCCCTTAGAAATCCGTATGCATCATAGATTGCCGAGTATTTACGCCCAATGCTGATAGCGTGTAAATACTGTTCAAATGTGGGTGTGGTGTGGTCGTCATCATCACACCTCTTAAACCATTCGGTTTTGTAGTCTGAAAAACTAATCATCATTAAGTACCTCTCGTGCTGCTGCTAGGATCTGATCTTGAAACCAGTCTGAGTCTGTGATCACATCAACCTCGTGCTGGACAAGTTGTTTAATGTAACGCTGCATCATGTGTGCTGATGTCTCCCAAATGAGAGGTGATTTTAAATTATCACCCATTGCTTCAATGAAAGCATCATCAACATCATTTCTCATTGGATCACTCATAGTCATGCTACCCCCTGTGGGTCAATTGAATAATCCCACGGTGCGGGTTCGCAGATCTTCTCGACTAGAGAATGAAATGCTGGTAGATCTGATAATGGGTTATCAGAATCAACGAGAGATGTTGCCATCTTAACGAGGATCTTTTCCTCTGGTTCAGTCATTTCAAGAGACCTTAACCAATTTGTGTTTAGTTTGTTTTCCATGTCTTTATTATAAAGGATGATGTTGCCACTGTAAGGGGTTAGTAGACACTTTATAAATTGTCACTCTCTATTCGGTATTCCAACTCAGCTTGTTCTTCCCATTTCAACGCATTATCGCTAAACTCCATAAGGCGGTCCAATACTTCAACCATTGAATAGTCTCTGTTGATTGCATCATCACCAAAGGCAATTTCATAAACTTCCTCTATGAATTGTTCCTGTGTGGTCACGTAGTCATAAGACCACGTGCCATCCAGTTTCTCATGTGGAACACCCATTACCCCATTTCCTCGAGGATCTGGTATGCTCTGATTGATGCAACTTCCTGTGCATTCTCTGACTGTGGATCAAATCCCGCTTCTTCTAATTGAGTTAGAAGATCCTCGAAAATGCCTTCGAGGATTGATTCGTTAGTTAAGCAACTCATGAGAATAAAGGTCTCATGTAGTTTTTGAACTCTTCACATCTGTGAGATGCTAGGACTCTCATTTCCTTTTCTGTGATTACTATGTCGTAACCCTCTGCTCTCATTTCATCGTAGCATGCCTGAGATACTCCCTTGTCTGTTAGGTCGTATTTGTGAAGTTCAATGTGTTTGAAAAAACTCATGTTGTTTAGTTTTGTTTATACTATTATTATACACACGCAGGGTGACAGATGCCACCCAGTGTGTACCACTTTCTAAACTGTCACACCCCTACTCGTTGGGGATAGTGACTGGTTCTATAATACTATCTGTGATGTTATAATCATCATCATATTTGTGATCTAAACTAAACCCGTTCCATTCGCCATGATCAAATATGTATAGAAACTCTTCACATGCCTTTGCGTTCTTAGCAAATGACCTGAAATCCTTGTCAAGTCGTGGTGCTTCACTGTCACCCCCGTAGTAACTAGGTTGTGGATCTCTTTTCACATATTCTTGCTTCTCGAAATCAAATTCATTATCTGAGTAGCATGATGACATGTTGCCACCGTCTAGTAACTCAGCTATCTTTTCATATGTGTTGTAGTGTTCTTTAAGAACTACACCCAACCACTCGGGATAACCGTCCCAATGATGATAAGCTGATAATACTGAGCCGTCTTGTAGTTTAAGACCAATGCGTGAACGTGTTCCCATGTTTGTTTAGTTTTGAGAGAATAGGGTGCGGAAAACAAAATGGATGGCGGTAGATTGGTGGCGATTTGCGTTATCTACCTTTAATAATAATGTGCTTGGTTATCTTCTGATTAACTGGACTAGTCTATTAATCAGTAGGGACTTTCACCTCTTCGGTCTTACACCTAATTAACCATCATTTGTTTTCCCATTCTTAATATAACAGAATGGACCAGGGAATGCAACCCTGTGTGTGCCACTTAATAACGTGGCACAGGGTTTGGGTTTCCATTGTGATCCCGTGGTAATCTCAACGTATGTGTCCCCTCGGTGAAGTTATCAACCGTGAACTTAATTTCCTTGTATAAACCACGGATTGCATCCTTACCGAAATAATCATGTTCAATGGTATCATGACCAGTGCATGAAGATCCCCATGATGTAACATCTGAATCGATCCTCGCAAAGAGTCCACGAACCATGTAATTCAGTAAACCGAGTTCACGTTTAGAAACTCTGATGTTGATGAATTTAGGATTATTCTCGTCCAAGTGTAATTCCCTCCAATTGGTTTAAGATTGTTTGATACTGTTCATTATACTGTCTTTGCAACCTAGCATCAACTAGGTCTATGACACTTTGTAATTCGGCATCAGTTAAAAAGATTGCGTGTCTCATTTTTTAAAATCGCATTTCATGTACTCTTTGACCTCTTCAACCACATCATCGAAGTGGTCATCCCAGTAGTCGCGGGCATCATTAAGGAAATCTTCATCGAACTGCGTTTCCACATAGTGTGTCATATCACTATAAACGTATTCCATGAGATCCTCGGTGGTCATGTTATCGACATACCTTTCAACAAAGAATGCCTTTAACTCATCAATCACCTCGGGGGTGAGTTCTTCCCCCGACTTCATTCTGTATTTTATCATTAGAGGTAACCTGCGAATTCCATGGCAGGTTCATCATAGAACCATGATATGCTCAACTCGGGAAACTTCTCTCGTAGTGCTGATACAATTCCCTCGGGTGGCGACCATGCTGTATCAAATGCGAACTGGACATAATCCTCGTGATCGTCTGACCACTCAATATCCTTTTCTGAAATGTCCCATTTAGTTCCCCAATTCTGCACTCGCCAGTTATACCAGCGATCATCTTGCCTACCATCTGAGAATTCAAGTGCTGTATGCACATACTCACCATTAGGGTTCTTGTATGTTTTCTCAACTGGTAACTCATTACGATCAGGGCATTTGATCTTAGAGAAGTCAGGTTGTGGATATATCACATTGAAAGGATTATCCTTAGAGAAGATCTCTTTTAACTCAGCGAGTTGCTTTTCTTCTTCTTCGTTACCAGCAGATGCTGTAACTCTGTTTTCACACCAGTTAGGCATAATTCTGTTGTTTAGTTTGGTATGTACTAATTATAGTATATTTCCAGCACACATCAACACACCCTGTGCCAGAAATATAACTGGCACTGGTCGCGTAACGTTAATGATATCCTCCCTTATCATTGAAACAATCTTCATTCCAATGTTCATCCTCTTCGAGGACCCCTAGGTATTGCATAATCTCATCGTAGCATTGCATACCTGAGCGGGACATGCGCCCCGCTGTATAATCCCAACCGAGATCTGATAGTTTGTCCAGCAGCACGGACATCTTAATTTTTCTCATTTGGATACATCTCCATACATGTGGTTCATAGTGTCTCTCACACGCTCACGGTCGAGACTGTCCCCGTTACCCCATGTAACGACGTCATTACAACCATCGAGATAATCAAGAGTTGCGTAAGCAATTTGCTCGCGGGTGCGTTTTTGATCGTAGAGACCGCCATCTCCATAGAATGAGTAAACATACTCGATAAATTCGTTAAATGAGTTCATGTATACATTATAACCATATACATGCACGTAATGCATTCAACCAGTGCCACTAATTAAACTGGCACTCCATGGTCTCCCTTTCAAGCTTGCCCAGGATAGAATCCCTGGTATTGCGTCGATCGCTGGTTTGGTCCATGGTCCTAGTGAACCAGTGGACTGCTTCCTGGATCAGATACAGCTCATCTTCCTGGATATAAGTCTTCATGAAATACTTCTTCATTTCTTATATGCTTCCTTGAGTCTTTTGTTAAAGGTCCTAGACTCTGATGGTGTCATACCACAAAAGTAATTCATAAGGTTGCCATCATAGTCATCGAAGAGATCATCTAAGTCAGATCCTATGTTAATAGTATCTCTAGCTTTGATGTCATTATAATCTGAAAGGTTCATTAAATTGAAAAAATTGAAGATTTTAAAAAAAGTGATAAATCCCACTTTCTGAGACTAAACAAAAACTCAAAAAGTGGGATTTTTAAAGGGGCGCTGTTTCTACAATACAGATCTTTTGTACTCCCCAGGGGACCTATTGAAATAGGTATCCCTTAGAACTGTCGAATTGGTGAGTGTGACCTCTGTCAGATACGTACCATGTGAAGTCTTTCTGATATACCCCGCAGGTGAATGCATCACAAAACTCATTGATGAGTGCATTTAACCTGGACTTGGTAGTAACTGACTGCCACCCGCCGTCGAAGATGTGTAAGAAGTTGGATCCAACGGTTGCTATATGGTTCCCGTGTAGATAAACGTTTGAGTAATCGTTATCTTCATCATAACTTACACCTGTGTTTGCCTTAGCGAAGTTGATTTTGCTCTTCACCGCTGCATTCATTTGTGCTTCAATCTTGCGCATTCTGGGTTGCCTGTTTTGTTTACTCTTCTATTATGCATCATCTGCATAACGATTGCAACCCACCTTGTGCCACTAGTTAAACTGTCCTTATTTTAACCATTCCCCTTTCCAGGATGGTATTCTTTAAACTTACGGACATTCTTCCTCTTATCACGTTGAAGATTCTTGATATCATAACCATAAAGGTCCCCTGACTCATCATGGTTCTTGAAATCGCCTTTGTAACTTTTAGACATAGCTTAATGACTACTGTACAATATTTAGATTAGACTGTATCCTTAATAATAAGGGTCTTATCCTTAATTGATGCATTAATATATGCTCCAATGGACTTTTCAGGGTCATTTAGTATTATTTGCACGTTTTTTGCAAATCTTTCAAGATTTTCGCAGTTATATGCGTATTCTTTGATGTTTTTGCCCCTAAATGTGACAAATACGCCCTCATCATTGCCTTTCAGTGACAAAATAGCTGATGAATCAACGTCTTCATAAGTAAATGCGCTGCTCAATCTCATTGTGGTCATAAAATAGTTTCTGAACTTTTTTAAAAATCTTAAAAAGTCATTTTTTTAAAAAAGTCATTTTTTTGTTTTTTTGACTTTTTCAGTTTTCTGACTTTCTCGGATATCTGAATTATAGCAAATCTCGGCATTCTTGGTGGGTCTCTGTGTGCCACTTTGGGAACTGGCACATTCGGGGTTGACTTTTCATACATAGCAGCCTAAGACAACATCGACACCGCCCCTTTACCTATTTGTCTCAATCTATACACAGAACCTATACACATTTATTTACATATTTTAAATGTTTTCTCAGTCGAACTCCACACCCCCCGAGAACCCTTGCTATCACTCACGCGGAAGGATACTATCCTATACACACTTTAAGTACACTTTGGTTCAACTCCAATACTCATCCAATACATCAAAAACTCTGTTCAAAGATTCGTTCGCTCCTACACATTCCCACTTACCTTTCTCTCCTATTTCACACTTATAATGTAGTTCTCTCTTCAGTTGCATGAGTCTATTAGTCATTGCAACTTTGTCTAGTCTACCGTTCATGTGTATTCTCCTTAACCGTAGTCCTATTTATTTTATGCAGGACATGTTGGTGGTGGTATTTTAGGCATTCGTAACTTCTTCTTCCATCTTTCGATAAAGTCTTTGATCTTCTTATCCACTTAAATTGTTCTCCTCTTGCTATTTTCTAACCCATCGTGTACACTAGGACGTGTGGTTACATATGTTAAATCCTTATAATCATGTGGGAAACATAGGATACATGTGTGTACTCGCTTATGTCTCCAAGTGGTTAGGTCACAGTCTGGTCTTGGTTTAGTTGATATTTCAATTGTGATGTACTGATCACTGACGAAATATACCCATCCTTCAAGATCTTGTCCTAGTTTAACCTTCCACTTGACGTAATCATTAAGTTGAGGTGTGTACAATGTTAGGTCCTCGAACTGTTCTCGCATAACGTACTGGTCCTGTTAATGGATCAGACATTGGTACCGAGACGTAACACTGTAATTTATAGTCTCTTGGATTGAGATTTAATGTTTCAACTATCTTAACTGCATGTTCGTAACAACTCACCCATGTAAGATTAAACTTCTTTGTTTTGGGTTCCATCCTCCATGGGAATGGATTGTGAGGAAATAGGTCTATGTCTTTTGTTCTTGTGAACTTGACTTTTAATTTTGATTGAGATTCCGAACTCTTGATAGAACTCTTTTCTTTTGTTCTTGATGTACTCTTCGATAGAGTCTTCAAGTTCTTGTCCAGTGATCGTTGTGTTCTCGGCATTACTCCTCATAGTACTTTTCATTTGGTGAATGGTACACTAATACAAATGCATCACACTTGGGACACGATAGATTAGTTACGATGTTATACTCTTCGTTGCAGTAATCCTCACCATTGTGATCACCACCCCATATGAGTTCAGTTCCACATGCCCAACAGTTCATGATTGCATTTCCTTTAACTCATCATAGAGTCTTTGATTCTCAGCATCACGATCAAGTTGAAATGCTCCTCGAATGAGAGTCAGACCAACTACACCGATGATCACATATGCAAGTAATGGATACTTCTTATTCATCTGCAACCATTTGAACTAAGTACATATACCCAAATGATCTTCTCTCTTTGGGGTCTTTGAGCATACTCGTGACTTGTTTATCACTGAGTTTCATTTTCATCACTCGTCTCATACATGCACTCGACTTGTTCAACATGTACACGACTTCTGTTCCGACTTCAGTTTTCATTACATTTAGGGCAAAGTTTACGAATTGTTTCGAGGTGTGATTCCAACACCTTACGTTTTTCTACGTTCTGTTCCTTACAGATATCAATCAGTAGTTCACTGATCTGCTTCTCGTAAGCTGACGTAGAGTTTTCTGAGGGCATCTTCGTTATAGAAGTGTGTGGACTCATGTATGTAGTTCTCGGGATCTGCCCACTCAAAGAACTCATCACCGAGCGCCATTGCGTCTTCGATTCTTTTGTTCTCGAGGAGATATCTGAATCGCTCGACCATCCATCCACAGATGTCGTCGCGTTGCTCAGAGATTTGAAGAGTGAGTTCGTTGTTCATAAGTCAGAATGTTTTGGAGATGATCGTAGGTTACGAATTTAAAGGATCTGGATTGCTTGAGCATTAATTTGTTAATTGCTCCTGCAAATTCATTGGGGAAACGTTTGTGATACTTCCAGTATCTTCTTGTTTCCTCCTCGTCTAAATCAGTTCTTGGAACTATCCACGTAGTGTGTGTACCATAGAACGGATTTACATATGGTGGTTGGATAAGATTATCCACTAGGTCATCAGTGACGATGCTCATTTAATAAAAACCTCTGAGTTTAAGTGTTCTACCGTCAGATCATGAATCTGTTGTAGGTGGAGTATAATGTGTGCTACGTAATCTAGATCCTCTTCGCAGGGGTCGAGATCAAAGCAAACAGACCAGTCTACTGTCCCATCATTAAATACGGGAGCGCCGAAAGGTGTACCGTCATCATCAAGTGCATAAGCATTACCTTCAGCAACGAGATAATAGGTGGGTGGGATTGGTGCAGACATGAGAGAAATGGTTGACTACTATACTAATTTAGCATATAATGCGATTGAAGTCAATCACATGTACAGATATCCGCCTGCCCAGTCCGCATTCTCAAACAGATATTCTCTGTCTGCTATCAGACGTAGGTCAAAACGGACATGTTTAGCAGGTCCTCTCCAACTTGCTGCCTTATATACTTCTCCTGTTTTCTTGTCTACGAAGGCATGCACGGAACGTTGGTTTCCAGTGTTCATAATGATCTTGTAGTACTTCTTACCTGGGTCAATGGTGAAACTATAACCTGATGATGAATCCTTCTCAAAATCTCTCTGAAGTGCGTCACATAGTGATTGAGTGTGCTTAAATATATTATCCTCGATTGTTTTGCGTGCTCTTTCTGCGGAAGTAAGTGTTGAGGTCATGGAGTTCCTTTGTTTATACTATTATTATAGCAATAAAAAACCCCCTGTGAAGGGGGTGTGTGCAACTTGTTGAACTGTCCTAGAATGGACAATCATCTGGTATCACGTACGTAGGAATTTGAGGTGACTCTCCACCCATCCACTTCGCACGCTGTTCATCTTTCCATTGAAGATGACTCACACGCTTGATCATCTCATCAACGTGTTCTTTCTCCTGCATTTGTGCAGTGGTCAGTTCTTTCTCGTATTGGTAGTCTGTCCAAACGATGTCGTAGTAATACTTTTGGTTCATATATCTATATTACACTAAATTCTCTCTCTTGTGTAATATAGTGGACACTATCTCAACTGTCCTCAGGGTGTTTACAATAACTTGGTTCTTCATCATACTTACGTTCATACTCAAATCCATCCACACTGATCACTGGTCCGATCACTGAATGAAACTCACGAAAGTATTCTGCTCTGTCTTTTGCGTACTCTCTACCCATAGGTCATGATGTTATAGTGTTTACGAACTGGTTTCACCTCTTTAATAGGTTTAACTCTCACTGCCTTATATATTCTAAGTAGTGTCTCTGTTTTCATTTGCTCCTTTTGTTAACTGCTCTATAATCAATTTCAGTAGCAATCGCCATCCCTACTGTGTACAGTGCGTATGCACCTCCAAATATAATAAAAAGTTCCATCATTCTATAATAGTCATACCATAATCTTCTGGTGTAGGTACAGGCATATAATATCCTCCCCTATCAGGTATCACTGGAGTACCAGTTTTAGGTCTCGCAGGTATTTGTATGAGGTCAATAGTTTCTTCAAACCATCTGTTCATAGATTTCGCCATAGCACGATATGATGTACCAACATACAACTGTCCTCCTACAACTGCAACAGTTGCTGCTCCCCAGAACATATAATAGAATCTAGATTTCATTTGTGCTCGTATCTTAGCACGCTTTCTCATTAATTTGTTAGTCATCGTTTGTATGGTTTTCCATCTTTTTTAATTTGCATATCATCCTGTTCTGCAGCAATGAAATTTGGTTCATAGAGGTGCATATCACCACATGGTTGAATCCATCCAGTGAGAATCTTTTTGGTCTTCTTCAATGGTGGATTACCTCTATGCATATGTGTGATACCACCTGGCCACACTACTCCTAGATTTTTTACTGGTTTGACTCTTCGACTTTGATATAAGAACTCGGTCTCACCACCATCATCCTCATCATTAAGGTCATTCAAGTAAATCATCCATGCTAGGACACGAGTACTATTATACCATCCAGTTGCTTCCGCATGTAGAATATGATATCCACCTGTGGGTTCTGTCTTTTGATATAGAGTCGAACCACTAGTCCATCTTCCTTCCATTCTACTAGCAGGAAACTCAGCAAAATATGGTATAACCATACGATGCATCACTAGTTCCGTGATCTCACGGGCAACCTCAGGATAGATTGGTTCTAACAGTAGTTGCATATCATTTACATGCTCCTGTTTTCTGTTAACAGAACGAGGAATTTGAAATGCTTTCTTTTGATCACAGATTGATATGACGTTATCGTATAACTGTCTCGTCAATACTTTATCATATGTTCTGATGAAATCTTCGCTCATTTACCTGTAGATAGTTCAGCATTCGCTGCATTTAAGTGTGCTTCAAGATGATTGTAAAGATCCTCTGCAATCACGTCATGTTGTCGTGAGTATGAACTTGTGTGTCCTAGAGGGCAACCCATCATCATATCTAGAATAAATCTGATCTGATTTGTGTCTAACGGTACGTTTGTAGGAAGATCCATGATTAATAGGTTGTATAATCTCTATTGTAACTGATAATGTGCATAAGGTCAAGCAAGATTTGTTCCTTGTAATGTATGTCCTTCCATACAGAAGTCTCCAGTGAGGAAAGTATTGAATGATACAGTGACTCTATCTCCATCAGAACGCATAGTAGAATGCTCTAACATTGAAGGGAATACAAGGATAGTGCCTGCTTGTGCAGTAATTTGTTGATGAGTATGCTTCCTGTAATAATCATTATTATCTTTTGTTATCATATTAATAGGTAGCGTTGGATCATGCCATGGATCTGGTCTATGAAACATCAACTTATCATCATCGTCAAAGAATACTACTCCACTAAACTGTGAGTTTGGATGTACATGTACCTGTGCCGCTTCCCCTTTATCATACTGGTTTGCCCATGAATCTAAGAATTTAAAACCTGCATTTTTAGAATCTTTGTCGAGATTGTGTATAAGATTTTCTATTGTACCTGTAATCGTAGCTTTTAATTCTCTCATGAAAGGGAGATCTAAGATACGAGTGTTCTTAGTTTGTCTCGGACTTGAAAGAAACTCTAGTTCTTGTATCTGTTTCTTTATCCTCCATGCCTTAGAGGGTGGAAATTTCTGTGTAATAATAAATGTAGGACAAATATTAATTACTTGTGGGTCTATCTCCATTTGTAATAATATGGTTTTTGATCGTTAACGTATTCTTTCTGCTCTTGTAACTTCGCTGCTTCTATTTCATCACTCTCATCAGGATTAGTATGGTGTGTGACTTCCTTTAATGTTTTGAGATAGTCTAATACATGTGTCCTGATCTCCATGAGTTCATCGAAACATCCTTGGTTGTGAGCACAACCACGTAAATCAGCGTCAGGTTTCATTACTGACTCTGTGAATAGAGATAATGCTCTATCATACTTAATAGCAGAGGATTCATTCCCTACTGAACCTTGATCTTTCATATTAATAAGTTACTTAATTTTATTATAGCACAATTACACAGCTTTTAGTTTTAAATTATACGAAATTGAGACTCTATCTTCATCTGATTCATTTCTGGATACCGAGTGAGGGAGTGATGACGGGTGTAACCATCCTTCTCTGACTTTTGGTGGTATGATATATTCTGACGCTGTAGAGATTATATTTTCAATTCCATTTATATATGGTGACGGAATAAACAGATCTCCTGATCCCTCAGGTGCCTGTAGATAAAATGTACCACTTAAATTAGCGTTAGGATGTGAATGTATCCTTTGATACCCTCCTGGGGGCATGACGTTAATCCAATATTCAGTTAGATCAATAGAGATAGGTGGTAATCCACCCTGCCCAGGTCCATCTCCAAAACGATCGCCAACATTGCCTGCAGCATACTCTTGCATACAATATTGTTGTACTGCATCAACTACAACCTCATCCATAAATTTTCTCATCTCTTCATTACATATCTCATTAAGATATGCTTCACGTATTTGATATCCTCCTACCATGGTAGCGTTCTTAATACGTTTATCCCAACTTGTATCATAAATTGCATTAAGAATTTTTAACACATCAAATGTATGTGTAGTGTAATTAATGATACGACATCTAAAATCAAGAAACTGCTGCATTAAAATGATCTCCAATGTGAAGGATGAATAAGTCCTGTCTCTAGGTTAATATATTTTTCTTTCAATGATATCTTAATATCTCCTGCAATACTTCTTAAATACTTTCCTTTCTTATGTCCCTCTGGTGGTACTGAGTGACGCATGGACCCAGGAAATAATAATAGATCTCCTGCCTCTACTGGTAGGAATGTGCTACATGCATTAATAAAGTTATCCTCAAATGTATGTGAACGTGGATCATCTTTAGGATCAAAGACTCCACCAAAATACTCATTTGGATTCTTTGGAACAGTAAATACTAGACCAGTTTTGTATGGTGTGTTAACATAGTATACAAAGGATAGATCAGAACATGCATGGTTATGTTCAGACATAGTGTCTGTATACTCTTTGATAGTACACCACGACTTCATGAAGTGAACATCATGCATGTCTGGTTTGATACCAGAACTAGTTAAGCATTCACGAACATTATCTGCTATAATAGTGAAGAACGAAGAGAGATCCTCATCTTTATGCATTACACTCTTACCTCTTGCTTCACCAGTTAGATGATATCCTTTAGCATATTTGTCTGCAAATGTGCATGGGTCAAAATGATGTTCTGTTTTCGATTCCAACAATTCTTTCCATTTTTCATGTCCATCAACCTTACACTGGTAAATAACTGTAGGGAACAGCGGATGAATTTTATTAGTCATGAGTATTGAATCATATAATAATTATCTCACTGAAGAGAGTGCTTTAGATCTACGTGTAGAAGCTAATACTATTCTAGCACAAGATCCAGAAGAAAAGTTAACTTGGTGGTATGAATTAAGCAAACCACCATCAAATATAATTGAAAACTTTATATACAGATCTGCACATCAACATGGACTAGACGGATATCTAGGTGCTGAGTGGTGGATTAGATCACATGATACTATTGATAGTCAATGGTATTTTCATGTAGACGGTGATGTCGATAGATTTAGACAAACTGGTGAGTATATTGCTGCACCTTTTTCTACTGTAACATATCTATGTGACGGTGGACAACCCACTGTCGTATGTGACCAACATCATGATTGGTTAAAGAAAGACGGTGTGTATGTTACTGGTAATGATGATTGGACATTTTGGTCTTATCCAAAGATGGGTAAGCATATTTCTTGGACACTACCATACTTTCATGGAGTTCCCTCTGGTATGGGACATATACAACCTGGAGACAAAAGAGTTACACTTATGTACAATTTATGGAACACTCGTCCATTTGAACCTGCATGTGTAGAATATAATTTACCACACAAAATTAAAGAAAGTGATGTATTATTGTATCCAAAGAAGCAAACTGATTTAGAATTTCGTAAACCTCATGGACACTTTACTGCTTGGTTAGAAGGTGTAGAGACTGCTATACAATTTCATGGGTTCCATGAGCCAGGAGATTCTTTTTTAGTTACTCAACTTCGTCCTTCTAACTTGTCGGAGGATCAGTATTTTCCCATACAATAACACCATTTTTATATACACACGCATAGACATAGTGATCAGAATCAACAGATAGTGCAGGACGTGGGAAATAGTCTTCAGCAAAATCTTGTGCTGAATATTCATCAGTGTAAGTTATACCACCAAAGGATGACTTAAAAAACTCTGCGTATAATCCATCAGGCATTAAATTTTTATAGAACTCATAAACTGTGTTGAGTTTAGTAGTATTACCTGTTGCTTCTAAGTCTCTAATATTAGATGCATTATAGAACAAAATTACTTTATCGTTAGCATAAGATTGTAGTGATGATAGAGAAATTAATTCTTGTAGTCCTAGAAAATTTTCCATGATTTATAGTGGGGTTGAATACTGACGTAGTATTTTTTGTCTGAGTGCTCCAAGGTATGTAGCAGGATCCATTTGATTTCCTTGCTCATACCATTTATCTTGATCTATACTATTTAAACATCTTGCAGATACATCCATATAATCATAGAACATTTCTCTCATCCATGCGTCTCGGATGAGTGCTTCTCCCCAAATTACACACATTCTACGATGTCCCTTAGTAACTGGGGACACTGTATGCCATAAATTAGGGTCGAATACAATACTTTGACCTGCCTGTAGTCGGAAACCTACATCAATATTACCAACTTTGATTGTTAAATCACCACCTTCATACTCACTCTCATCATTCATAGCAGTAAGAATAACTAGATCAGTACGTAATCCATTCATGATAGCATTATCACAATGAAAATTATATACTCCATTATTATCTTTTACTGCATCATATTCATTGAACATGGGCATAGTATGATGTCTAAGATGTAGAGAAGTACACCATGGATCTTCTCTAAATGCTTTCATGAATAACTCAGTAGCTCTATCAACTACATCACCATCTAGTTCTCTATTTCTTTTAATGTCTCTGTTGTGAGTACCAGACTCTTTACCGTCTACAAAATTACCACTATTATAAAGATCATTAATATTTTTACAGATTACTTCACTTAACCATTTATATTGTCGAATCATTAGCCCTCTGCTGCTTTTGCTTCATCTAGTAGTGCTTGTTCTCTCTCAATTTGTTTGATTAGAACTTCAACTGGATCAGTAAGATGTGAAATATCAGATACGTTGAACAATGGTGAAGGTCTTGATAGTTGTAATGCGATATCAACATATCTTCTCATTGCTTCTTCCATTGCACCACCTGGGATATCTTTTCCTGGGAATGTTACCCACTGATCATCACTTCCAAGATATGTTGCTCCACTATTATAGGGTAGATAATTCTTTTTGTAAACAATAGGGTCGATAGGTACTTTAATCTCAGCAAGAACTTCAGTACCAGATGAAAACAGATCTGGAAGTTCACGACATTTTTGTCTATATGTTTTCCATTGTACTTTTTCATCAGCAGTAACGGGTGCATCTTCTAACATTGTCCAATCACTAGAATGTAAGAAGAAGTCTCTCCATGATTTAATTCTTGAGAGAGATAAACCTTTAGCTTCATCAATAACTTGATTCATTTTAAGACTTTGATGCTCAAATTCAGTTGAGAGTTGTGCATCAAATGCTTCATCTATATCAGTAACAAACTTCTGTACTACATCGATCTCTACTTCAGTAAAAATATATGGTTTCCAAAAGTATTCTCCTGTAGTATGATTACGAACATACTTTTTCTTATCACATGACCATGTTTCTACTGGAGAGTCAACATAGTTAAATGATACTAAAAGATCTTTATCACTATCCCATAATGGGTAGATAAGAGGAGTTATGAACGTAGTCCAGTCTTTATCTGTAAAAGTTCTAGAGAAACCACCACGAGTGATAGTCTTATTCAATCCACTGATTGAAATTGTTTTATTTGTGAGAGACATGTCTTAAACGGGTTGCTGATAGTACCATCCAGTTACAATATATTTAGTTCCTGAGAGTACTAAGTTTCCTTTATGTGTATGAGTATACCCTGCTGGCCATAGAACTACAGTGCCTGTGGTAGGTTTAATTCTACGCTTTTGATATAAAAATTCTGTTTCACCACCTTCAAATTCTTCGTTAAGATATATCATCCAAACAAGTTCCCTAGCAGTTTCACTCCATGAACCACGTTCATAATGATATACATGATACCCACCACCCTCAGGAGTTTCTTGAAACTTAACTGCCCAAGAAGTTAGTGCTGTACCATTGAGTGTATTATATTGTTTACAGTAATCATTTACTACAGATTGTAGATACTGATTAATTCTAGCAGTTAATGGTGTGTTGAGAGTCTCCAACATAATGGATAGATCTTTTCTCCCAAGTTCACCAGTAGCAAACTGACCG
>CEVS01099796.1_pt1 | contig 17031 bp, 22 predicted proteins | sample 361571 | NCBI WGS metagenome assembly CEVS01 (sample SAMEA2623850, study PRJEB7988) | marine metagenome | isolation source: saline water (ENVO:00002010), including | reverse complement strand
TGGAAAAGCAGATCCTGATGTTTATGTGGAGAATCCATTCCCTAAAAAAATTAGGGATAAGGAAACTATGCAGAAATATCTGGATGCAGATGAGAAACTCTCAGGAGTTTCGTTAAAGATTGATTATTATGAAACCATGTTATCTTATCTTGAAGAGATACTTAAACAGATAACTAATAGAACGTACCAAATAAAAAACTCCATAGAATTTATGCGTTTCACTTCAGGTTTAGGCTAATGGAAGACGAATCACAGTATTACAGATTGGAACTGCCAATAGAGGCAGTTCGTATTGTACATACAGGTCTCAAACAAGCATGTGAAAAATGGTCTGGTGGAGAACCAGTAGAGCAAGAAGATTTACTCACAATGAGAGACCATTTTTACAGAATTATATTGGAGCATAGTTTTTCAAATCCCTGATAAATACTACCAGGTGAAGGTTTTATCATGGCAGATTTGACTATTCAAAAGATTAATGAAGTCTATCTACAAGTAAAAACAGAACCTCATATTGAATATGAGTTAAGAGATAGGTTCACCTTTGAAGTTCCTAATAAAAAATTTATGCCCCAGTACAGAAGTAAGTATTGGGATGGATATGTGCATCTTTTCAATATGAAAACAAAGAGGATCTATGTTGGTCTTCTTGATAAGATTATAGCGTTCTGTGAGCAGTCAGGATATTCATATGAGTTTGAGCACAACAAATTTTATGGTCCTCCTTTTGAAGTCAATGAAATGATTTCAGAGGAAGGTGTGAAAGACTTTATGAAAGCAATCACACCTCTCAAACCCAGAGACTATCAAATTGATGCAGTACATGATGCATTAAAGTATAACAGGAAGTTGTTGATATCACCAACAGCATCTGGTAAGTCATTCATGATTTACACCATTGTAAGATTCCATGTCAATGCTGGTAGAAAGATTCTACTAGTAGTTCCCACCACATCTCTTGTAGAGCAGATGTTTAAGGACTTCCAGGACTATGGGTGGGATGCAGAGAACCACTGCCACAGAATCTATGCTGGAAGGGAGAGAGTCAATACTAATGAGGTAACTATCACCACATGGCAATCTGTCTATCAGTTAGATAGAAAGTTCTTTGAAGCATATGATGTGGTGATTGGTGATGAGGCGCACCTTTTTAAAAGTAAGTCTCTTGTTGGCATTATGGACAAGTTGCATCATGCAAAGTATAGATATGGTTTCACAGGTACTTTGGATGGCACACAGACCCATAAGTGGGTCTTAGAGGGACTGTTTGGTCCATCATACAAGGTCACTCAAACTAAGAAACTCATTGATGAAGGTCACCTTGCTACATTAGACATTCAATGTCTTGTATTAAAGTACAAACCAAAGAAGTTTGATACTTATGAAGATGAGATTCAATTTCTTATTGGTCATGAGAGAAGAAATAAATTCATTACCAATCTTGCAATTGATTTAAAAGGTAATACTTTAATCCTATACAGTAGGGTAGAAGCACATGGTGCCATACTTTACGAAATGATAAATAAAAAAGTTAAGGAAGGCAGAAAGGTCTTCTTTATTCATGGTGGTGTAGATGCTGAAGACAGAGAGAAAGTAAGGGAAATTACAGAGCAGCAGAATGATGCAATCATTGTTGCTTCTTATGGAACATTCAGTACAGGAATCAATATCAAGAATCTACACAATGTAATATTTGCCTCTCCATCCAAATCTCGTATTCGTAACTTACAGAGTATTGGTAGAGTCCTAAGAAAAGGCAAAGACAAAGTGAAAGCAAAACTATATGATATTGCTGATGATCTAACTTTGGGATCAAGAAAGAATTATACACTGAATCATTTTATTGAGAGAGTGAAAATTTATGTTCAAGAGCAATTCAATTATGACATCATATCAGTCAACATAAAAGACTAGGAGGGAGTGTATGCTAGAAGATGATTTCTATTGTACAATCAAGTTCAAAGGTGGAGATGAGATCTTTGCCAAGGTAGCAGCAGAAGTAGATGATGATAGAACTATGCTTCTAGTATCAAACCCTATTGTGGTTGAAGAAGTAAAGTTAAGAGGAACAATAGTAGGACATAAATTTGAACCATGGTTGAAGTCAACCAAAGAAGATATGTTTATCGTAAACATAGATGATGTTCTAACTATGTCTGAATCAGAAGACATTGAAATGATTCTTTATTACCAGGATTATATAAGAAAGATGCATAAAGGTAATCATGCTCAGATAGATAGAAAGATGGGATATCTCTCCTCTGTTCAAGATGCAAAAGAGGTCTTAGAGAAACTCTATAAATCTAGCTAAGGCTTATCTTTCAAAGGCAACAAACCTAGTCTACTGGTAAAGTGTATAGTTGTCAACGTTTTGTTTTCCTGTTATAATAATTCCAGTAGATAAATGATTATTATGCCCTTTTCTTATACTACTATGGCAAGACCAAAGAAATCAGAGCACTATGTCAACAATAAGGATTTCTTGGCTGCCCTAGAACAGTATGCTATTGATGTTGAAAGAGCAAAGGAAAAAGGTAATCCTAAACCACAGATTCCCAGGTATATTGGTGAATGCTTCTTGAAGATTGCTAACCATCTGTCATACAAACCAAACTTTGTGAACTACATGTTCAAAGATGATATGATTTGTGATGGTATTGAAAACTGTGTAAGATACATCCATAACTTTAATCCAGATAAGTCTAAGAATCCTTTTGCATACTTCACTCAAATTATCTACTATGCATTCCTGAGAAGGATTCAACAAGAGAAGAAGCAACTTGAAATCAAGAACAAGATTCTAGAGAAGACCAACTTTGATGAGGTCTTTGACTCCAATGATCTTGACAGCAGCAATTATAGCGAGTACAATTCTATCAAGGATGCTGTCCACAGTAAATTGAGGAACTGATGCGAGTTGCAGTTATTACTGACACACACTATGGGGCACGCAAAGGTTCCAAGTTGTTTCATGATTATTTTGAAAAATTCTACAATGAAGTATTCTTTCCTACACTAGACAAAGAAGGTATCACCACTGTGATTCACATGGGTGATGCTTTTGATAGTAGAAAGGGCATTGAGTTTAAAGCACTAGAATGGGCAAAGAGAGTGGTGTTTGATCCACTCAAAGAAAGAAATATCACCATGCATTTGATGGTGGGAAACCATGATGCTTACTATAAGAACACCAACAACATTAACTCTATTGATCTTCTCCTCAATGAATATGACAATGTGATAACATATTCAGAAGCAACTGAGGTAGTTGTTGATGAAACACCTATCCTTTTTATTCCCTGGATTAATGAAGACAATCAAGAAGCGACTTTTAAATTTATTGAAGATTCAACTTGCCACTGTGCGATGGGGCACCTTGAACTCAATGGATTTAAACCTCATAAAGGACTCGTCATGGACCATGGTATGGAAAGCGAACTATATCAGAAGTTCCTCAGGGTATTTTCGGGTCATTACCATACAAGGTCAAATGATGGACGAATCTTCTACATAGGCAATCCCTATGAGATGTTCTGGAATGATGTGAATGATGACAGAGGTTTCATCATTTTAAACACTCATGATTTGGAATTTGAATACATCAATAACCCATTCAGACTCTTCCACAACATCTACTATGATGACACTCCATATCAGATGTTTGATGCTACACCTTATCACAACAAGATCATTAAGGTGATTGTGAAGAACAAGTCAGATACTGCTGCCTTTGAAAAGTTTGTTGATAAACTCTATGATGTCAAAGTAGCAGACTTGAAGATTGTAGAGAACTATGATTACAATCATGGATACTTCACCAAAAGTGAAGACTTGGAAACAGAAGACACCTTTTCAATCCTGAATAGATATATTGAGGAAGCAGAATTTGCTCTTGATAAATCAATGGTGAAGTCTCTCATCAAGGATGTCTATGAGGAAGCTTGTGAAGTATGTACATAATTACAGTAGCAGGTAAAGAAAAGGATGGAGCATACTCAGTATTAGATGATGAAGGAGAACAAGTCCTTTACATCTTTGAAGAAGAAGATGATGCTATGAGATACTCTATGCAGTTAGAGGAACTAGATTATCCTCTGATGCATGTAATAGAAATAGAAAGTGACTTAATGATTCATACCTGTGAGACACATGGACATAGGTATGCTATTATATCCAAAAATGACATTGTGATCCCACCAGACAAATCTGATGATAATTTTTAAGAGCATTACCTGGAAGAACTTTTTGAGTACAGGGAATCATCCCACAACTGTAAAACTAGATGATGCCCCTACATCACTGATTATTGGTAGCAATGGAGCAGGTAAGAGCACCATCTTGGATGCCCTTACCTTTTCTTTGTATGGTAAGTCATTCAGAAAGATTAACAAAGGTCAACTGATCAATACTACAAATGAGAAGAACTGTTTTGTAGAGATTGAGTTTACTGTAAACAATATTGACTGGAAGGTGGAGAGAGGTATCAAACCTAACATCTTCAAGTTATATAGAGATGGTGAGGAAATGAATCAGAATGCTTCTGCTATTGACCAGCAGAAGTGGTTGGAACAAAATGTGTTGAAGATGAACTACAAGTCTTTCACACAGATTGTTATTCTAGGTAGTAGTTCTTTTGTTCCCTTCATGCAGCTGCCTTGCAATAGCAGGAGAGAGGTTGTAGAAGATCTGTTGGATATCAAGATCTTCTCCTCTATGAATGAGATTGTAAAGCAGAGGATTCGTCTTGTTAAGGATGAAGTCAGAACTCTTGAATTGAAGAAAGAGAGTCTGAAAGATAAAGTAGATATGCAAAAGAACTTTATTGAACAGATTGAGAATCAAAGTAAGGAAGATATTAGTTACAAAGAGCATAGAATTGCTTCTCTCCTCACAGAAGAGAATGATTACATGCATAGAAATGATGGTATCAATAAAGAAGTAGTTGTTCTTCAAGAGAAGATGAACTCTCTTCAAGGATCACAAAGTAAACTTGTAGAGTTTAGTAACATTAAAGGCAGACTTTCTGGAAAGATTAATGCTATTGTGAAAGAGCACAAGTTCTTTTCAGAAAATAGGGTTTGCCCAACCTGTGAGCAGGACATTGAAGAGAACTTTCGCTTAAATAGAATTAGTTCCTCTCAAAATAAAGCATCAGAATTGCAAAAGGGTTATCAAGAACTCCTTGTGGCAATTAAAAGTGAAGAAGAAAGAGAGGCTCAATTCAAGCAAATCTCAGGAGATCTCACAAAGTTACTTAATGGCATTACTCAAAACAATTCTCATATCAATGGGTGTCAAAAACAAATCAAAAGAATTGAACAAGAAATTCAAACTATTACCAGTCAAATTGCAGACAGAAATACTGAACATGAAAAACTAGAACAGTTCAGAGTCAGTCTTCAAGACACCTTTGAGAGTATAAGTGACAAGAAAGAGAAGATTACTTATCTTGATTTCACATACAACCTCCTAAAAGATGGAGGAGTAAAAACCCAGATCATCAAGAAGTATCTTCCAGTCATCAATCAACAAGCAAACAAGTATTTGCAGATGATGGATTTTTACATCAACTTTAAACTTGATGAAGAATTCACTGAAACTATTGAGTCACCTATTCATGAAGATTTCTCATACTCTTCTTTCTCAGAAGGAGAGAAGATGAGAATTGATCTTGCTTTACTCTTTACTTGGAGAGAGATTGCTAGGATGAAGAACTCTGTAAACACCAATCTTCTTATCATGGATGAAGTCTTTGACTCATCTCTTGATGGGTTTGGTACAGAAGAGTTCCTTAAAATTATTAGATTTGTAATCAAAGATGCTAACATCTTTGTTATCTCTCACAAGGAAGGTCTTGAAGATAAGTTTGATAATGTGATTAAATTTGAGAAACAAGGCAACTTTTCCAGGATAGAACCATGACCTACGGCAAGTTTGTTAGACGCCCTGTTGACATGGGGGCAGAATTCAGTAAGACTATGACCCTAATAACCGACCCTGCATCTGACAGGTATCTCAATGAACACTCCAAACTGGCAGCATCACTCCAAGAAGATCCAGAAAGTTCACCTAAAACCACAGGCAGTTAGGCAACGTAAAGAAGCATTAAAGTTCTTGAAGAAGAAGTTAAATGTAACAGAAAATACATTAAGTTAGCATACGATGACTAAATATTGATAGTGAGATGAGGAGGTTATCATGCACAACCTAATATCACATAATGAACTAGCATCCTGGAAGTGGGATCAAAAAAACACTCAAAATGAGAAATACGACCAAGTTTCCGATTACTTCCAGTGCATCTCTGAATGTGGTATAATAGACCATCAAGCAAGGAGATTTTGCAGACACATCCTAACTGAGAACTAGCAAAAAACCTTAAAAGGAGTTCAAGACCAAAGCCCCCTGCACCTTAAATAAGTGTGGGGGGTTGGTGCGTGTGACAGTTTAGGAAGTGGTTGCAAGGGGTTTGAAAACCTCCTGGATGATGTAGACTATTCACATAAGCAAGAGACACTATGCCAGTCAACTATGAAGTCAAGTCCCAGCTAGCAAAGTTGCTTGCTACTGAGGACCTTGTGGTTGAGCATAAGCAGGTTGCAACTGCACAGTTCAATGTTGAGACTAGGGTATTGACCCTGCCAATGTGGAAACGTGCTTCCAACAGTGTCTATGATATGCTTGTGGGTCATGAAGTAGGACACGCATTGTTCACTCCTGATGATTGGAGTTGGGAAGGAACTGTGCCCCAACAGTTTGTCAATGTGACAGAGGACGCACGCATTGAGAAACTTATGAAACGTAAGTATCCTGGTCTATTCAAATCATTCAATGCTGGTTACAAAGAACTGGCAAGGGATGACTTCTTCTGTATTGAGGATGAAAATGTTGATGATATGAACCTGGCAGATCGTGCCAACCTGTACTTCAAGATTGGTGATTATGTTGACATCCCTCTCTATGATGATGAGATGGATATCATCAAACAGATTGGTGATGCTGAGACCTTTGAGGATGCAGTAGCAGCAGCAAAGGCACTGTATGCTTATTGTAAGAAACCTAAGCAAGAGTCACAACCTATGATTCAACCACCACAGACTGGTGGTGCAGAAGGTGGTGAGCAACAGGAGCAACAGCAGCAGACTCCACCACCAGAAGCATCTGGTGATTCTGAGGAAGAACGCCCTGACATTGGTCCTGATGAGACCAACTTTGAGGAGAGGATTGAAGAAGAGATTGTTGAGAATGCTGAACCACAAGTTCAGACTGATCAGACCTTTGAAGAACGTGTTGAAGAGTTCAATGGTAACTTGGAAGCAGGGCAGGAGAATGAATACATTGAAGTTCCTGATTTTGAACTAGATAAAATCATTGTGCCCTTCTCTGAAATCAGACAAAAGTTTGACTGGGCAGAGGATCTTTATTCAAAGAGTGAAGATGAAGTTTATAAGTGGGTAGACCATCAGTATGCTGAGTTCAAAAAGTCAGCACAGAAGGAAGTCAATTATCTGGTGAAGGAGTTTGAATGTAGGAAGTCTGCTGATGCCTATGCTCGTGCTGCTACTTCTAGGACTGGTGTTCTTGATTGCACCAAACTTCATACTTACAAGTACAATGAAGACCTTTTCAAGAAGGTAACTATTCTTCCTGATGGTAAGAATCATGGTTTGATTTTTATCCTTGATTGGTCTGGTTCTATGGCTGACTCTATTGTGAGTACAATCAAGCAACTCTTCAATCTGATTTGGTTCTGTAATAAGTGCAACATCCCATTTGATGTGTATGCCTTCACTACCACATATGTCAGAGATGCTGATGAAGAAAGAACACCACATGTTTGGGAAGAGGGTAAGTTCATTCTCTCTGGTGATTTCAAGTTGATGAATTTTCTGACTAGTCGTGTCAAGAAAAAAGAATTGGAAAAGCAGATGCTGTCTCTTTTCAGACTTGCAAACAATTTCAGGAGTTATGGTGCATACAACTACCCAGCAGAGTTTGGTCTGTCTGGAACTCCATTGAATGAGTCAATCATTGCACTTCACAAGATTATCCCTGCATTCAAAAAAATGCATGGACTTCAAAAGGTAAACTGCTTTATCTTGACTGATGGTGAAGCAAACTCCCTTATGATGGCAAGGGAGGGTGCATATGGTGGCAGAGGTTGTAAGCATGTATATGCAGGCACTTCTTACCTCCGTAACAGGAAGACAGGTCACACCTATATGTTCTCACATGAATACTATCAGTTCACACAAGTTCTTCTTGAAAATCTAAAAGAGGAGAACAAAGACTGTAATTTCATTGGTATTCGTCTTTGTGGTGGTAGAGAATTTTCATCCTTCATCAAAAGGTATGAATGGATTGCTGATTCTGATATGAAAAAGATTCAGAAACAGAAGTATTATGATATCAAAGGCACTGGTTACACTTCTTACTTTGCTATGATGACTTCTGCACTTAACAATGATGCTGATTTTGAAGTTGAGGAAGGTGCTTCCAAAGCAAAAATCAAGTCTGCTTTTGTTAAGAATCTTAAAACCAAGGCACTAAATAAAAAAGTTCTTGGTAAGTTCATGGAATTGGTTGCCTGACAAACCAGTCCACACACTGTCCACTGAGCAGGGTCTGACCCTGCTCCATCCTTTATAATATGATTGTTGAAACAAACCACTATGGCACTCTCCACTGAATACCTCCTCTCCTCTCTCAACAACCTGTATGGATCTGAAGTAGTTGCTGCTGACATTCGTGCCTGGTGTGCAATGAATGGTACTACCTATCAGACTGTTACTAAAAAACTTGATGACTACAAAGTTGGTCGTGGTAAGTGGAACCTAACTGTAAAGGAGCAGCTTGAACAGTCTTTTGATGCACCTGCTGCACAACCTGCTTTTGAACAGAACCTTATCCCAGTAAAAGATGATACCTTCGTCCAGTTTGGTAATTTCGCAGATATTAAAAAAATTATTAAGTCCAATCTTTTCTACCCTGCGTTCATTACAGGTCTCTCTGGCAATGGCAAAACGTTCTGTGTTGAGCAAGCGTGTGCCCAACTCAAAAGAGAACTGATTCGTGTAAACATCACCATTGAAACTGATGAAGATGATCTTATTGGTGGCTTTCGTCTTGTTAATGGGGAAACTGTATGGCATAATGGACCTGTCATTGAAGCACTCCAAAGAGGAGCAGTCCTGCTACTGGATGAGATTGACCTTGCTTCAAACAAAATCCTCTGTCTCCAATCCATTCTTGAAGGTAAAGGTCTGTTCCTGAAAAAGACTGGTCAGTACATCACTCCTAAGAAAGGTTTCCAGATCATTGCTACTGCCAACACCAAGGGTAAGGGTTCTGATGATGGACGTTTCATTGGCACCAATGTCTTGAATGAAGCATTCCTTGAAAGGTTCCCTGTGACCTTTGAGCAGTCCTATCCCTCTCCTGCCACTGAGCAGAAGATCCTTGAAGGCATTGCTCTGGACCTGGGTATTGAGGATCGTGCCTTCTGTAAGCACCTTGTGGATTGGGCAGACATCATTCGCAAGACCTTCTATGATGGTGGTATTGAGGATATCATCAGCACACGTCGTCTGGTTCACATCATCAATGCTTTCAGCATCTTCAATAGCAAGGAGAAAGCAATCAGTGTCTGCATCAATCGCTTTGATGAAGAGACCAAAGCATCCTTCTTGGAACTGTATGACAAGGTTGATGCTGACTTCCAAATGATTGACAATGACCAATCTGCTTGATATAATTAATGACAAACGCTTGGAGTTTACTTTACGATACTATGACTGAACACTCAAAGTATTATTATGAATATGATCGTAATGATCCAGGGAGAACATCTCTTGGAATTACAAGTGCCACACAAGAAGACTACAATGATTTTTGGGAAATGGATGGCATTAGTTTGACTGGCAATCCTTATGCAAGTCCTGACTCTATTAATCTTGGTGCTGAACCAGTAATTATTGGTGGTAGTGGTCAGGATACAATCTCCTTTGATTACACTCCTGATTACACTCCTATTCCTGATCTTCCTTCAACTGATAATAACAATGGTCGTTGGAAGTATCATGAAGATGTAATCATCAAAGACATCACTGACTATGTTGGTGGCACCTATCGCAGTCACTACACTGGAACTGCTAATGGGTTCAAGGATATTCAAACTATTGATTTGATGGCAGCAAAGGGACTAGCATCTGCTTTCTGTCAGTCAAACATCCTCAAATATGGCAGTCGTTATGGTGCCAAGGATGGTAAGAGTAAAGTTGATTTGCTGAAAGTAATTCACTATGCTATGCTTCTACTACACTTTGATGACCACTACAAGGTCTCTGACTATCCATTTTGATAATGAAACTACGCAACCATATGAAACTTTCTGAAACAACTGTAAACCTCCTTAAAAACTTCTCTTCCATCAATCAGTCCATTCTATTCAAAGAGGGTAGCAAACTGCGTTCTATTTCAGTGATGAAGAACATCCTGGCAGAGGCAACAGTTGAGGAGTCCTTTCCAAAGGACTTTGGTATCTATGACCTGAACCAGTTCCTTAATGGTCTGTCTCTTCATGCAAGTCCTGAACTGGACTTTAAGAGTGATGATTATGTGATGATTAGGGAAGGCAAGATGCGATCCAAGTATTTCTTTGCTGACCCTACAGTCATTGTTGCTCCTCCTGAGAAAGAGATCTCTCTCCCCACTGAGGATGTTTGTTTTGAACTGACAAGTCAACAACTTGAAAAACTCAAAAAAGCAGCATCTATCTATCAACTTCCTGATGTATCTGCTATTGGTGAAGCAGGTGTAATTAAACTTGTAGCACGTGATAAAAAGAATGATACATCCAATGATTTCTCAATCGTGGTTGGTGAGACTGATGCTGAGTTCACATTCAATTTCAAGGAAGAGAATTTGAAGATTGTTCCTGGATCCTATGATGTAGTGGTCTCCTCCAAACTCCTGTCTAGATTCACCAATCAGAATATTGATGTCACATACTTCATCGCACTTGAACCTGACTCAACCTTCGGTTGATATACCCCTTAGAATAGTAGGCAGTATTGGTGTCATTACTGCCTATTTCATTGTGCTACATGTGAATGTTACAGTAGGTGTGTGTCTGCATTTTATAGCAGATTTAATCTCTGTTCCATATTTCATTAGGACAAAATCCTGGGATGTGGTTATAATGCTTACATTCCTACTTATCATTGGTGGTAGTAAATTATTATGAATATCTTTGTGACCTCTCCCAGTCCTTGGGAGTCTGCCAGATCTCTTCCAGACAAGCACATTGTCAAGATGCCCTTAGAGACCTGTCAGATGCTCTCCATTGTCTGTTCTGACAAGTGGGGGCATGGGTTTGGAACCATCCCTAGGGCAGATGGACAACCCTACAAGACCACCACAGGTGCTTTCAGGAACCATCCCTGCACCATATGGGCAAACTCCTATGTGAACAACTGGCAGTGGTTGTTAGCACATGGTCTTGCCTTGTGTGGTGAATATACTGCTAGATATGGAAAGGTTCATACTTGCCATGCTAGTCTCTTAGCAGCAAAGAAGATCCTTCCTACTTCTGATCCACAAGGTCGTAGTGGCAAGGGTCCAACACCTTTTGTATTTGCTGGACCTGATGAGTTCAAGCAAGATACAACAATTGACATCTACACAAAGTACAAGCGCTATATTGCTTCTAAACCATGGGTGTGTGATAATTATATTAAACTTCCACACCGTAAACCTGATTGGATTTGATTATGAGTCGTAGTGAATTTATTTGGGTTGAGAAGTATCGCCCCAAGAAGATTGAAGAGTGTATTCTTCCTGACAATACCAAGAAAACTTTCCTTGATTTCCTAGATAAAGGAGAGGTTCCTAACCTCCTCCTCTCAGGACCACCAGGATGTGGTAAGACCACAGTTGCCAAAGCATTGTGTGAGGAACTGGGTGCTGATTATTATGTCATCAATGGTTCTGATGAGGGTAGATTCCTAGACACTGTACGTAACAATGCCAAGAACTTCGCTTCAACTGTATCGTTATCTTCTTCAGCAAAACACAAAGTCATCATCATTGATGAGGCTGACAACACCACCCCAGATGTACAACTCTGCCTTAGGGCGTTTACAGAGGAGTTTATTGGAAACTGCAGGTTCATCTTCACCTGCAACTACAAAAACAAAATCATCCAACCCCTTCACAGCAGGTGCTCAGTCATTGACTTCTCCCTCAAAGGAAAAGAACGACAACTCCTTGCAGGACAGTTCTTCAAAAGACTCCAAGAAATCCTGGATCAGGAAAGTATTGGATATGACCCAAGAGTTCTTGCAGAACTAATTAACAAGCACTTCCCTGATTGGCGTAGAGTGCTGAATGAATGTCAAAGGTATGCCTCTGGTGGCAGCATTGACTCAGGTATACTTGCAAACTTTTCTAATGTAAAGACTGATGATCTCTTTAAACACCTCAAAGAAAAAGATTTTACGAAAGTACGTAAATGGGTCGTTGATAATCTGGACAATGATCCTACTGTCCTTCTTCGCAGTATTTACGATGCTTGCTATTCATCCCTTGAAGGTTCTGCTATTGCTGCTGCTGTGCTCATCATTGCTAAGTATCAGTATCAAAGCAGTTTTGTCGCAGACCAAGAAATAAACATGCTTGCTTGTCTCACTGAAATTATGGTGGAGTGTCTATGAGTAAGATTACAGATGAAGAAAGAAAAATTTTTACCAGAATGCAGCTAGATAATGTATGCAAGTTGTTAGGTGATGGAATTCTCCAACACAAAACAATTGTCAATTCAAAGGGTGAAGTTAAGTATCAGTACACAATTACCTACACTGAGGAACAATGAATTTACCATTCTTATTTGCAAGTGCTATGTTACTTGCAGGTGGTCCTGCCTTAGCACATAAGTCATACCACCACCATCATCATTGGAACTATCCTTCTCATAGGCATTATCATTGCCATACTAAAAAGGGTTATTGCCACATCCATAGACACACTCATGGTGGTCCAGGTGAAGGACATCATGGTAAAAAGTGGATGCATCCAGTTGGTCCACGTGATAAGTATCATATTGTACCACTGCGAGATAAAAATAAAAATTGGAATTACTCAGAACCAACATTTGAGTTACACATTCACTAAACGCTAAATTATTATGATGAAATCTTTGAAAACACCTCTGAGGTATCCAGGTGGCAAATCACGTGCTCTTACGAAGATTGTTCCACACATTCCTGATCTATCATCTTACCGTGAGTACCGTGAACCTTTTCTTGGTGGTGCCTCAGTGGCAATCCAGGTTTCCAAAATGTATCCATCCATTGATGTCTGGGTTAATGATCTGTACACCCCACTCGTAACTTTCTGGCAGCAATTGCAGGAGAGGGGTTCTGAGATGGCAGAGTTCTTAGGTTCACTTAAAAGATTTCATAACACACCAGATAAGTGTAAATTGCTTTTCAATTCATCCAAGGGTCATCTAAGTGATGATAGTGTGGGTGACTTTGCCAAGGCATGTGCCTTCTATATTGTAAACAAGTGTTCCTTCTCTGGTCTCACAGAGTCATCATCTTTCTCTAAGATGGCATCAGAGAACAACTTCTCTATCAGAGGTATTGAAAGACTGCCAGAGTTCCAAAAGATTATTGCTGGATGGCAGATTACAAATCTATCCTATGATGAACTTCTAGATGAGTCATCTGAAAGGAAAGCATTCATCTATCTTGATCCACCATATGACATCAAAGACAGTCTTTATGGTAAGAAGGGTAGAATGCATAAAGGATTTGATCATGACAAATTTGCACGTGACTGTTCTGATTGCAGCATGAATATGCTTATATCATACAACTCTGATGCCCTTGTAAAGTATAGGTTCAATGAGGGGTGGAAAACTGCTGAGTTTGATCACACATATACATTGAGATCAGTTGGCACTTACATGCGTGAACAGAAAGAAAGAAAAGAACTACTACTTTTTAATTATGGAACTCAAGGATTGGCTTAACTCTATAAACTTTAATAAGGAAAACCTTATTAAAGAAAGCTCCCATATCGTTAAAGAGTACCCACCATTCATTATCAACAAGTGTCTTTCAGGTCACTTGGATTGTGTGTTGTTTGCCAATGAAATGAATAAGTATCATTTTTTAGATAAAGATATGCAATATAATTTTTATCTAAATATATTGAGAAAGAGGAAGAGATTCTCTCCTTGGGTCCGCAAAGAAAAGGTCTCAGATCTAGAGTTTGTAAAATCTTATTATGGTTATAATAATGAGAAAGCATCTCAAGCACTGAAAATCTTATCAAAAGAACAATTGGACTACATTAAACAAAAACTTGACACTGGTGGTAAAAGATGACTCAAACACAAGAACCTCAGGTTCATTGGTCACAAGATAAGATGATTGAGATTGTTCTTAATGAACCTGATGACTTCCTCAAAGTAAGAGAAACACTCACAAGAATTGGTGTAGCTTCTAGAAAAGAAAAGAAACTTTACCAATCATGTCATATCCTGCATAAGCAGGGTAAATATTACATAGTGCATTTTAAGGAGCTCTTTGCTCTTGATGGGAAGTACGCTAACATTACTGTTAACGATGTTCAGCGTAGGAATCGTATTACTCGCTTGCTTGCTGATTGGGGTCTCATATCAGTAGTCAAGGAAGATTCAATCATGGATATTGCTCCACTCAATCAAATTAAGGTCCTTCCTTATAGGGACAAGCATGAGTGGTCTCTTGAGCAGAAGTATAATATTGGAAAGAAAGGTAAGCAAACAGAAGAGGCGTAATATCCTCACCCCATTTTTTCTAGCAAGTGTTATAATTAGTATTGGATGCCTTAGGGGTCCACACAACTAAACTTGCTAGAAAAGGAGTTTTTCAATGGGTAACCTCATGAAGTACAACGCTGCGAACCTGGACCAGTTAATGGACAGGATCAATCGTAATAGTATTGGGATGGATGAATATTTTGACAGACTGTTTAAAGCACAAGCAGAGTCAAACTATCCTCCATACAATCTTGTTCAACTGAGTAATACTGAATCCAGACTTGAAGTAGCACTTGCTGGTTTTAAGAAGGATGAAGTTAATGTCTACACAGAATATGGTAAGCTCTTTATTGAGGGCACGAAGGAAGATAAGAAGAAAGAAGATGAAACTAACTTCCTGCACCAGGGTCTGGCTCAACGCAACTTTAATCGTAGTTGGACAATCTCAGACGACACGGAAGTTAGATCAGTTACTTTTGAGGATGGGCTTCTGACAGTCCAACTGGGTAAGATTGTACCAAAACACCACAAGAGAAAGAATTGGTTAGGGAGTGCTGACTGATTTTTGCAGTGGATGATACTAAAAGTGTATCATAGTGATACACTTTTTCTAAATATTTTTGTACATATCTAGAAGTTCATGAATCTTACATCAACTACCTTTGCCATAGGAACCATCATCACTCTTTTTATGGGTGGGTTCTTTCAAGGTATATTTACATAGACTGCATGTAACTCCCAGTATAAATACCTACTCATTCACTACACCATAACATGGAAATTCTCGCACTAGCAGCAATTCTTGGCACCTGTGCAGGTGCAGCATTTGGGGCATGGTCTTTAACCCCCAAATCATGATTGAAGATCTTAAATCATCTGCCATTGCATTTGTATATGCATGGGCAATCATTCTAGTTCCTGTTGTATCAATTGCCTATATTAATCATTGGGTAAACCCACCAGTACAGGAGGGATAAATATAACTGAATATCGTCGCTGCAATGTGGGGACTCTGGCAAAATCCAGAAGTCCCCTATTTTTTTTAGGAGTTATTATGGAAAATCTTAAAGTATTGGTTCTTGAAAAGTTTATGTTGATTACACAGATTGAGGAGGTATCAGGTGAACTGGGTGCCCCTGACTGCAAACTGACTGAACCCATGGTCCTAGGAGAGCAGGACACCATGTCTCCCTGGTTGGTCAATGTGACCAGGCAGAACACCTTCATGATCCACTCAGACAAGATCTTGACTATTGCTGAACCTAATAGTAAACTAAGAGAGAGGTACGAAGACTTGGTGAAGGAATGAATTTCTACACAAATATCCAGATGGTTGGCAACAACTTTCTGGTTCGTGGTTATGAGAATGGTGAGAAGAAGATTTATAAGGAAGAATTCCAACCAACTCTGTATGTAAAGTCAAAGAAAGAATCTAAGTGGAAGACACTTGATGGTGAGAATGTAGAACCTATTCAACCAGGCACCATTAGGGATTGTAGAGAGTTTTATAAGAAGTATGATGGTGTGGATGGTTTTCCCATCTATGGTAATGAAAGGTATGTATATCAATATATTTCAGATAAGTATCCAGAGGAAGAGATTAAGTTTGATATCTCAAAGATCTCTCTGGTAACAATGGACATTGAGGTTCAGGCAGAAGAAGGATTCCCTGATCCTGAATCTTGCTCTGAGGAGATGCTGACTATCTCTATTCAGGACAATGCTACAAAGAAGATTATTACATGGGGTAGAAAACCATATACTCCCTCACAGAAGAATGTAACCTATCACCACCATCAAGATGAAGTAGCAATGCTTAATGCATTCCTATACTGGTGGTCAAACAACACCCCTGATGTCATTACAGGGTGGAATGTGAGGTTGTATGATATCCCATACCTGTGTGGAAGAATCAGTAGGATTATGGGTGAGAAGAAGATGAAACTTCTGTCACCTTGGGGACTAGTTTCTAAGGATGAAGCTTACATTTCTGGCAGAAAATTCAATGTTTATGATATTGCTGGACTTACGACACTGGACTATCTTGAACTTTATAAGAAGTTCACTTACAAAGCTCAGGAGTCTTACAGACTGGACTACATAGCCCAGGTAGAGTTGGGTCAGAAGAAACTTGATCATAGTGAGTTTGATACCTTCAAAGATTTTTATAAGGGCAACTGGAAGAAGTTTGTAGATTACAACATCATTGACGTGGAACTTGT
>CEVS01080213.1_pt1 | contig 17070 bp, 20 predicted proteins | sample 361571 | NCBI WGS metagenome assembly CEVS01 (sample SAMEA2623850, study PRJEB7988) | marine metagenome | isolation source: saline water (ENVO:00002010), including | reverse complement strand
CAACGGCCTCGTACATCTCGGTAGCTACCCTAAGATTTTCGGTTAAGTCTTTAACCCTGCCTTCTATAACAGTTACCGCATGGTCACTAGGTGGAATTGTTTCTATTATTAAATTATTTTCTCCAATCGCCTCACCACTCTGTTCACTTAGTGTACTGTTCATGTTACATGTCATACTTATCTGTTCCATTTTCATCTGGTTCATTGTATTAGAAATTTTTTGACAACCAGATTTAGTCATAGTTGTGTCAGTAAATGTATTAGTTTCATTCTGCTGGTTAGAACCCCCACCTCCTCCAAAAGGTGTAACTACTACAACATTAGTACTTTCAGACTTAATTTTCTTATCTGAAATATTTTTAGCTACTTCTACACATTCACTGTCCATACCCATAGCTTTAGCCGCTTTTTCAGCCATCTCCAGTGAATCTTGAGGATTATAAGGTTGCTCCGGGGGCATTTCTGGACATCCTTTTTCGTTTTCTTTAACACCGGGTGTTGCCAACATCACTCTTTCAACCTGTTTAATTTTTTCTGCGTCTCCTTCTGTCGCCATATTTACTTTTAGTTTATATTTTTATTTTTATTTTTAGAATAATTTATTTATACGTTTTGTTTTCCTTAAGCCGCCGCGGGAGCAACTTTGCGTCCTCCTCCACCTCTCATCATAAAAAAGAATAAAATGAGTATTAAAACAATTGCTCCAATAGCCCCAAAAACATACATTTTCTTCTGTCCGAAGAGATAATTATCCGATATTAACTTAACTATTTCCTTTTCAAGTTTTTCTAACTCTATTACTTTATCTGCCAAATTTCCCAGTTCCATATTAAACGTTGTTCTTTTTCCTGTTACATCTAAAATCTCTAATTCAGCTTCTAACTTGGTAGCTTCTGTCTGAAGTATTCTAGATTCTGTTAAAATTGCGTCCGCCTTATCTACAATCTTTAAGTCATCTGGGTATGCATTTTTAGAAGTAACTGCTACATTCATAGCTTTATCTATTCTTCCAGATAAATCAGCTACTGATACCGTTACTGTAGCATCTCCACCTCCTTCTATAGTTTGGGTTTCTTCCGGTGCCGACCCTGTCAACTCAGCCTTAACCGGCTCACACGATCCATTTTCTTTCACCGGACATTCTATCATATCAGTACCATTAGAGTGCATACAACACGCTGTGTATATAGTCTTTCCATCTACCTCTTTATAAACAGCATCCTCGCCCTCCTCACCAAATTCTGCACATTCCGGTACCTTACCTAGGTTTTCACATTCAAGAGTGGGCTTATCGGGATTCTCAGATTTCGATGCATCATCTTCTACTTCATCGGGGTCTTCATCGGGGTCATCTGGTTCGGGGTCTCCGCCGCAAGTAAGTGACTGACTTGAATTGCTATTTACTATGTTACCAGCTACATTTACCTCAGCTGAACAAAGAGTAATTTTTTTAACAGCATCAATACACTTTGACAGTCCCCATTTATGAACACCGTTGAAGCCTTGTGGTTTCTTTAAATAATCATCTAGTTCAGCTGCAGTCATCGGACGGATAGTCCCCCCATCAGTAGTCGTAGAAGGAATTCTCTCAATTGAGGCTATCTGCCCCACCTCTTTATGTACACTTGTGTTTATAACACTATTAATTAGATCTTTCATGAAAGATTTACTATTGTAATCTAACATCCCTGATTCTTTCATCCACGCCATAACACTATTAGTTTCGTCGGTGTAATGGTTCATGCACGCCCATGAAAGCGATTTGTAAGGTTCTCGGTCCTCGATCGAACTTATTCTACTATTTCCTATTTGCTGAGAAGAATATGCTGTACTCTTACGCTTTAATTTATAAAAATCCTCTCGTACAGACTGCTGTGTTACATTTGAATTAGTTGCAAACCCGTGAAAAGCGCTATCACTACTCATAGCAAAAGGACACGTAGGGTCTGCATAATGTTTTATATCATGAAAACCTGCAGCATTCCTAAGTCCTGTAATTTGAAAGGCGTTGCAATATTTTGCTATAATAGTTCCATATGAAGGAACATCAATAAGATCTCTACATCCAGCCGGATCTTGAACTTTAACTGCGCCAGCAGAATAAGGAGTCCGGGCAGAAGGTACACTATAATACAAATCTGTATCTGGAGGAGTCGATCCTGATGCGGTTGCCTGTAAATGAGATTGAAAAAATCTCCTAAATTCAAGGGTGTGAATAGGGTTATAAAGTAAATAATATCTAGACTTTCCGACAGCTTCTAATGCCTTAGCATTATCAACCGGTCCAGCTGGGGTTGTAATTAAACGATCTTCATTAGCTGGTGTATATAAAATGTAAGTTAAAGCCCTGTTCATAACAGTCTTAGGACCCATTGCATATACCAATTCTATACCCTTCTTCGACGGTTGGTATCCACTATATTTACCAATACTGTTATCTGAAGCGTCATCAGTGGAACCCCGCAATGTATTAAGTTGCCTTTCATCAACAAATAAAGGATCAGATACACTATCAGCTTGCACACCCGCCTTACCCCCACTTTCAGGGTTTACATTGTCATGTTCTGGATTGATAAACGGATTTAAATATGTAATTTGATTTTCTGGGGCATTCTCTTTACCTGGGGGTATGAAAGATATATGACCCTCCTTTGTAAAAATAAAATTATGTCCACTAACAATTTTTGCTGCTCCGGATCTAGGTGCACTCACTGCTGTCTGGTTTTGTAATGCATCATAAATTGCCTTAGATTCATCTGAGCTAAATTTTCTTACTATTAACATAGTAAGTCTACTACTTCCGTCAATTGTATAATCAGTAACTTTCTTTGGATAATTATTGCTGTGACCAGCGACTCCGGGTGCGGATCCCCATTCTCCTCTTAGATAATTAGTTTCAGTAGTGGGTATCTGTAACCATCCTATTCCCATTTGATTATTTGCTAAATTAGGTGAGCTCATAAATTTAGATACACTTAACGGCTCCTTGTCTTCTCCCTTCCAAGCATCTACAAAATGTCTTAAAACTGGATTAGTTTTCAAATCAGTCCACATATCGTGTTTAGCTGTGCAAGAATTAAATTGGCTTTCCCCCTCCCCGCCGTTTTTACAAACTCTTTTTCCTGACGCATCAGCGGGTATAGTACATTGACCGGCACTGGCACTGGCAGCAACTTTTTTAACTACGTTATCTGCCCAGCTTTGTAATGTGGATGCAGTTGCAGACATGGTCTTTGTGTATTCAGAGTCCGACTCCGTACTCAAGTTATAAGCAACTATCCCAGGCTTTCCGTGAATTCCATGGTCAACTCCAACTCTCATAGATATATGACCATTCCAAGCAACTGGTATGATTTTTATATACGCTGCGAATATAGGGGCTTCAAGTTCGTTTGATACGTGTTCGTTTCCCCAGTTACGATTTCCAGTAAATATAAGTGACCCTTGTATATTCTTCACGTCAGTCCAGGGGTCCTCTTCTTTTTCTTTGTACTGAACTTTATACTCTGTAACCCATTGATTCGCGTCAGCTCTTCCTTGTGTAACAACCCTCACTAAAGTACGTGGAATACCTAAATACATTACCATCCATTGATTTAGATCATTCGCACCAGCGGACCACGACGCTCCGCTACCTAATTGAGAATTTTTATAAAAACCAACGGCCTCGTGCCCACGAGCCTTCGCCCAGGCCTCACCGTCCGCACCCTCGGGGTCAGCCCAGTAAGAACTATAAGAGCGATAACTAACCGGGGGGTTATTATCAGGATAACAATATAAATAGTAACCTATTTTACAAGCATCGTGTGTACCATTCCGGGAGGTCACAGCTGCCGTTTGAGAGTTGCAACCGGGTCCCAACATACCTGCCGGGCATTGATAAAGAGTAAGATCGTCTTTCTTCCGACCATGAACAACCGTCTTTTCGGGATGGTATTGTTCAATTGTTTCGAATTTAATACATCTACCAGAAGTTTGATTTCCCCACATGTCGCATCTAGGTGCTTCAGCACCACATACTTTGTGAATAGGTTTACCTTCGCCGTGCGCATGTAAACTTGCATGATGATAATTACAAGCTTCCCCTTCGGCAGCAGCGCGATCAGGGGGAGGTCCAGGGGCGCATTTTCCCCAGGATTCGTTTTGCACCATACCCACACAACCAGCAGCACTCTGACCACAAACGTACCTACCATTATGAGCGTCGGTTCCACCATAACTAACCGCACATTCCATTCCTTCAAGCGGTGGGTATGTTTTCCAGTCACCATTCTTACCCGCTTTATACAGGGTTCCTCCTTCTTTAAAATGCGAATCTGAAATAAGATACTCAAGCTCATCCCATCTCCCACAAATACCTGGGTCAGGAAAAGCCGCTTTCACTTCGCCGTCGTGTGCATTCATATTATAAAATCTAATATTCCCTAGTGTTTTTTTACCATCTGGACTGGTATATAAAACATCACCAACTACTATGCCTTCGTCCGATACCCCCGGTGCGAGCTTTTGAGGGGCAGGTGTCCCAAATATATTATCATAATCACTCTCGCTAATCCAAAACCAAACATGTCCGGAAGAATGATGGAAAACTTTCTGTATTCCCGTTTCGGATTTTTCTTTATTTCCTCCAAGACTCATCCACGAAGCACGTTTTCTGTCTCTTTTAAGATCAGACATAGTATTCTTAACCATAGTATCTACCATATCAGCTCTATTATTGGCTATTTTAGCTTTAGACTTATTAATTAATTTTTTTAGTGCATCTTCTGTATTTTTTGTCATAATTATTATTAATAAATATATTTATTTTTTAATAATATTTAACATAAATCTAGTTTTAAGTTATTAAGCCGTGGTAGACTTTAATACATTAGATGTAAGAAATTTAGATTGTTCAAGTTCAATGGCAGCCTGTCTCTGTAAAGCCGAAATCTTATCATTACTTACGGATTTTTCATTTTCAAGTTTTTTTATCTTAGATAGTAAATCCTTAACAACAGCACCCATACCTAAATTATCGCGTTCAATACTATCATCGTCTAAAGCATCTACATATTCTTGAGCTGCGCTAGCTTCTTGAGAACTTGCCCAACGAGATAGAAAAAGTGCAAAAGCTCCCATGGCTAAGGCTATTACAATTAATTGAGTTGTATCCTTGTCTTCTTTTGTCATTTATCTTAAATAAATATTTTTATTTAACAAATAACGTATTTATTTTTAACCCTAAAGTTAATGATTTTTTTTGTTTTGTTTTGTTTTGTTTTGTTTTAGTAATCCCACCACATAACCCCAGTTCCCTGAATCATCCACTGTTGATGCTGAGCATTTTCAAACTTTACCTTATCTAAAATGTACTTAAGATCGTGCCAAAATGAATCATTAACAGGTGGATTCCATGATGTAGGAGGGAAATCTATTATGAAAAATATTTCTCTAATAGTCCTTATAGCGTCCAACCATGCACCGGGTTCTTGAATATATTTATAAGTTATGTTCTTTTTAGCATATTTTATAAATTTAGCAATTCTTTGTTTTTCAGATGTTCTTAGATCAACACTCCATTCTTGAGGATATTCATATTGATAAACATCATCTGGTAATTCAGATGCCCAATCAATCGGTAGTTGATACAATTGAGTTTCTCCGTCTTCTGTAACTTCTAAATCATAATCGGCCATATGCATTAATTCCAAAAATATATCATTATTTTTAGCAACCTTGTAGTAATACATCTTAGCTATTTGAGATGCAGCATCATTTTTTACATTTTCCCACAAAATTTCATTAACCTCCATCGGAAACCTATCGCTTATTTTGCAAACTAGAAACTGTTTGATATTCATTACAATCCTATTATATTATAATGTAATGTAATTTAATTTTAAGTTGTATTTTTTTTGGCAATTTAATTAATCCTGTTCTAGAATATTGATATCTTTCATTTCTTTCATTTTTTCATTTTCAAGGGTAGGGGGTGTAGCGTCTTTAATTTCTCCCCTTAGTCTATTTACTTTATTACATATCCAAAACATTGGAGCACTAACCGTTCCATAAACACCCTCAATGAACTCGATGTGTTTAGACATCCTAGAAGTACCTTCTTCGATCCTTTCTAGTTTTTTCATCATTTCATTTAATTTAGTCTCCAATTCAATAACCTTTGCCTCTGATGCAGCCATTATACATTATACATTATAAATTTATTTTTTAAGTCAATTTAATTTAGTTTTCATAACATTTTCTACAAACTGGGGAATACGTCTCGTGAGAACCAATGTGTATCAAATATGGGGTACTCTTTATTTTCTTTGTGAAATTAGCCGGTCTCCCACATGAACATTCTGCGCTCAATTTTGTAACCGTATCGCAATGGGGAATCAAATCTAAAATTTCACCAAAGGGTCTCTTTAGATAATCTCCATCTAGTCCACATACATATATTTCTTTCCCCAAGGAAGCATAGATATTACAAAACTCTACAAGATTATCAAAAAATTGTCCTTCATTAATACATATTACATCGGCTGTCAAAACACTACTTTTAATAAGAATATCAATTAAGTCTTTTCCACAAGTTTTACAATCCATTGAAATTCCATCATGTGTTGTTATTTTATCAGATTTTGAGTATCTTGTATCACCGATGTAATTGATAATAATTACCTTAAGATTATCTTTCTTACAATTATTAGCTATCTTTATTAGAGCTGATGTTTTCCCTGAAAACATACACCCTGTTATTAGATTAATAGACATGTAAATATTTATGTATTAAATTTTTATACCCATTTAATCAATTATTCTACTGATAGAGTAAATAATTCAAGTAATTTATGAAATAATTCTAGAGCTTTGTTATAAGATTCGTCGTTATTTAATGACATGTATTGATGCATTGTTTTAAGATAATATTCAAACCCATCTGTCTGTAACCAATAAAGGTCTATTTCACGGATGATGTATTGAACATCCCAGGTAAGATCGTGACCACAGCTAACACACAAGTCATAAACATCTACATCATATGTTCCCGCTTTTACTATTTCCCTCATAAAAGTGTCTAAGTCTTCTTTCATTTTCATAGTATTCTGATCATAATTTGGTTCTTCAACTTTTAATAAATTCATATCAGCGCATATTTCATCCATACCTGAATGTATACACTTATATGAATTTATTTTTTAATATTGTATTTTTTTTGTAAAATTTATAATTAAGGATCACAATCTCTCCAGCTTTCATCGGTTTTTGGCGTACGATTGTAGATTGGGATTACATAATCACCTTTGCAATTATCAGGTGCCGCCTGAGAAGAATTCTTAAATGTCTTTTTGTATAATGCTATATCCGCTCCTCTGAGGGGGAGAGCTTCTTGTTGAAGTCTTTCATAATCCTTAAGAGCCCACTCAAATAATTCATCCGAAGGTCTGCGATCTTCTCTAGACATACCCATCTGAATAGATACATATCTATAATAACTACCGAACTGCTTAGCAATAGAACCATGCTCAGCTGCCTTTTCATCAGCGTTATAGAATTTCTTTAAACTCTGGATAAAAGAAGTAAACAGACCAACACCACCTGCTGCAAATAAAACCGCATCCTTAGAATCTACGTCGTCTATGCTACCGGCTACTAAAGACGCAGCCGATGCAATGGTTGTAGCAATAATACTGTAAAGAGTTAAATTATTAGAAAGACCCCTCCAATACCCTGAAGAATTTGCATGCATAAACCTAAGACCCGAAGCCTTCTCACCCCACTCTGTAATTACATTTTCATACTCATCATTCCACGAATCAGCGTTAAGCTGTTTTTTAATCCCAGCCATCTTAACCTGGGTTAAAGCAAAATTTTCCTCGTTACTAGCACTCATTCTTTATGGTATACAATTATTTTTATTTTTTTTACAACAAACGCAAAGACCTAAGAGCATTTTTCTTATCAGTTGGGATATACAACTTTCCCTTTCTATAAATTACCTTTACCCAAGGAACTAGTTCTTGTCTACGTTCTTGTTTAGAAATATTACGACCATAATCATCATATGTGTCATAAACTAGATCAGAATTTTTGTTATCGAGACAAAACATCCTATGCTTTTTTGCTTCTGTAGTATGGTAATCATGTGGCAAAACTCCAGGATAATGTTTTTCTCTAGGTCCGTGATCAAGAGTAGAATGTCTTCTTTTATTTGAAGACGTTTTTATCTTTTCAACTATAATTTGAAACTCTTTTTGTGTTGGCATAAAATCTACCGACGGTTCCATTATAATATATGATGTATTATTTTTTTAAATACATTACATTAAATTGCTAAAAAATATAACATTTAAGAATAAAATACATTACATTACAATACACTACAATACATCACATTATGTCAGACATTGATAATCTCAGGAAATTTCACAACTGGATAAAGCTTCAAATAATTACAGATGCTAAACTTAAGACACAAGGAAAAACTCTTTTAGATGTAGCTGTTGGTAGAGGCGGAGATATATTCAAGTGGATCAAAAACAATTTTACATATGTAACCGGGATAGACAATGATGCAAAATCCATTCACGAAAAAAATCAGTTTGATGGTGCAATTCAAAGATTCAATCTAATGAAGACTCAGATGAAAGTTCCGAGGTGTTATTTCTGGGTTATCTCAGCTACGGACCCAGATGTCCTAAATAAGTTGAATGTCAAGGATAGAAATTGTGTTTATGACGTGGTATCATGTCAATTCTCTTTTCACTACTTTGTAAAAGACATAGACATAACACTAAATATGATTTCTAAAAAATTAAAAAATGGAGGTCTTTTTATCGGAACAACATCTGACGGTGATCAAATTTATTCAGAACTTCAAAAAACTGGAAACATTTCAACCAGTATTCTAAATATACAAAAAATAGACGAATCTATGTATAACTACAACCTTATGCCAGGAAATACTAATAGAACTACTTATTTTGAATTCAGAGGAGCTCTTCCAGAATACTTCGTTTTTAAAGAAACATTTATCAATAAATGCAAAGAATACAACCTACATTTAGTACGCATGAATTATTTCCACGAATGGTATAATGTATATGATGGAAAGAGACTAAGTCATGATGAAATGTATGCTAGTTTTTTTAATTTTTCATTTGCTTTCAAGAAAACACTTAACGAGGAGGCTTAAGAAGTTTTGTCCAGTCCTCTGTAAGACATTGAATGTACCATTCATCCGTATAATACCTAGGTAGAGTTCCACCTACGTTTCTGATATTATCGTCTTCGGTCTTTTGTACATTAATGTATGCCTTGTAATTTCCCGCGTCTCTCCAATTATGAGTGATTCCTGGACAAGAAGTTGATCCATAAATCTTTCGGGAATTCAAAAACTGCGTATTAATGTATTGTTTAAATTCCATCATTTCTTTTCCGATCTTAATCAATTCAAGACGGGATGAGGTTACGCGTTCGCGTGGGGATACTGCAACTATTCTCTCAATAAATGATGCGAATACAGTTTCTGCAAGTCTCCAGATATTAATGTATGCAGTCTCTTTAGACCTTTTTTTATCAAGCTGTTGAATAATTCTCTTCCATTCATCCTTTACAACCCTGTTCAATAGAAAATCTACCCTTGCCCTTCTGAGATCTAGCTCATGACGATTTTCGGCAAATCTGTCGTTTCTTTGGATGTCCCATTGAATGTGTCTATACATTCTGTACATACCAGTAAAAAGTAAAACGACAGGGGATGCATATGCGCCTGTACGGCAAGATTGGTTTAGTATAGCATCTGGAAAAACTTGTACAATGATATCATAAATCGTTCTATCTGTGATTTCGACGCCACACACCCTTTCAGTTCTACCACCTGGAGTAGGAGCGATAGTCTGCCCGGTTTCTCTTAGATACCTAAAGTATTCTGGATTATGATTATGACCATTGAGGATAGCACCCGTCCTCCATGAAAACTGTTTGTGGCATTTCACGCACCACATATGATCACAACCATCAATCTTAGAAATGTTCTCACCGCAACCCGGACAGGGTTTTGATTGTTTCATGATAGCCTTTATAGTCATTTTAAGTTCTTCATTACAGACGTGATCGGATTTCTTCTCTTCCATGCAATCTTTACAAAATTTCTTTTCACATGTTCCGCATACAAACTTGCTATTGAGAAATCCGTTACAGTCTTCCAAAGGACATTTGTGACTAAAGGATGTTTCAGTGTGTTCAGTGCTTGTAGAAGTTCCATTATTAATTCTAGCAATTTCAAGCTGGTATGCCATAACAGTGTCTTGCTGTTCTTTGAGTAGATTTTTAAGCCTTGAAATTTCTTCCTTGGCCAAATCTATTTGTCTGTACAATTCCGACTGACGTTTCCTAGCTAATGCGTAAGGTTGTGTAGATGGCAACAGGGAAATTTGCTGTTCCACGAGAATATTCTCGAGATGTATTTTATATTCATTAGATACCCACTTTTTAGTTAGATTATTGTTACAGAAATCACGATCCCATGTAGACTTGCAAAACATGCACGATGCTTCTTGTTGGTTTGTAGTGATATAAGTCTGACAACAGGTTCTGCATGCCCAACCAACTTCCATCCCATCACACCCCTTACACTCTACCTTCAAACGATTAGATTTATTAAATTTCTCGCAGCAAATAGAACACTCCATTGTTGTCAGTTGATTACTTATCTGATATAATTTTAAATTAATTTTTTAGACCTATTTTTTTTTTGCAATCTTTCCCTGTTTTTTTTCAATAAATTTATGGAGATAGCCGGGCTCGAACCGGCGACCTTCGGCTCATAAGACCGATGCTCTAACCAACTGAGCTATACCTCCATAAATTTATCTTACTGAATGTATTAAATTCTTTTATATCCCACCTCTAAGTCTAAGAACTAGATGTAATGTAGATTCTTTCTGAATATTATAATCGCTTAAAGTTCTACCATCTTCTAACTGTTTACCAGCAAAAATTAGTCTTTGCTGATCGGGTGGTATTCCTTCTTTATCCTGAATTTTACTTTTTATATTTTCTACTGTATCAGACGCTTCAACCTCTAATGTAACTGTTTTACCCGTTAAAGTCTTAACAAAAATCTGCATAATATTACTATTACATCATATTATTTTTTTATTTCTTTAAATCAATTAAAGGATTCTTCCAGACCAAGGCCTTACTGTCTCTTCCTTTACACTATCTTGAACGTCGGCAAGTTTACACAAAGTAGCTTCATGTTCACCCATAAGTTTGGTATACTTCTTATTAAGTTCATCCAACTCATAACGCAAAGAACTGCTACAATAAGTCTCGTCATACAGTTGGTGATGAACGCTATTCAGTTCTCTATTTAGAGAATCCCTACTATTCAAAGAAGCACAAAAAGATTCCCATAGACAGTCATAATAAAATTTATTCTTCCTATTTTCAGCTTCTAGAAAATTTACATTCTTTTGAATGGCAGAATTAGTCCTCTTAAGAAGTCTATATTCACGATCGGTAATTGTAACCTTCTTTACCATGTTATAAATTAATATAGATGTTGTCTTTAAATTAATACGGAATTTATTAGTTTAAAATAATGTTTTGTTAAAATACAATATGGCAAAATCAGTGAATATTCACGATATTGACACTTTTGGAATAGCCGCTTCTTGCCCAGGGGGTGAATACCCCATCTGCCCTTACAAAAGAAAAACCATTCCAAATTTTGTCAATGATAACATAGATTTCAAATATTACAACAAAAATTATAAAGAACGTGGCATAGTCACCATCCCTAACTTTATATCTATTGAGGTCGCAAATTCAATTAAATATGAATTGGATAATTATGAACGGTGGGTATACGCAAGCACTCCTCATAATGGAAAATGGGAAGTGAAATATGAAGATAATTTATCAGACGAATCAAAACTGTCCTGTAAAAGTGCTAATGAAAAGAAACTATTTACGTATAGATTCCGAAGAACGATTCGAGGACATTATGATACGTGCACCTGCGTATCTTGCAGACTGGATGATACTATGAATAGTTGGCCCTTAACTGATAAAATTTGTAAGATAACTGGCCATAGGAAAATCGTACCTGGTGAAATGTTCATTACTAACTACGGGAAGGATGACTTCCTTTCAATGCACCACGATAAAAAAAAAGGAGATATAGCCGTAACTATATCATTTGCATATGACTGGTACCCAACATATGGAGGACAGTTACATTTCTGTGATAAGGACAATAGGATACATACAACCGTATCACCGGAAGTAGGTCAAATAAATTTGTTCAAACTGGACCCGAATAATGGATTAAACCATTTTGTATCTCCAGTAGTAGTAGATAAGAACAGGTACACTGTAGTAGCATGGTATCGCATAGTAGATTAAACTAAACAAAGTTCGTATAATTAATAAAAATAAAACATTCATTTAAAATAAAATGCCAGGAGATCCTGAAGTACTGAAGAGGGTTATGAAATTAAGATCTGAGAAAAAATTAACTTTAAAAGAGGCCTGGGCAAAGGTTAAAAAATCATTGCCAAAAACACCCAAAGATAAAAAAGAAAAGAAACCTACTAAGGAAAAGAAACCTGCTAAGGAAAAGAAACCCGCGAAGGAAAAGAAACCAAAGAAACCAGCTAAGGAAAAAAAGCCTACTAAAGTTAAGAAATGATAATTTAATTACATGTATTGTTATTTAATTTAATTTAATTTAAAAAAACAATACATTAAATTTTATTGTTATGTCTCTTGCTGATGATAAAGATAGTGATGCTTATAAAATGAAACAAATTCAAAGAGAAGGATTGGATTTATTTATAAAAAAGAACACTGATTACGGAGATGCATATAAAACATACGGACCCATAGGAGTTCTTGTAAGAATTGGAGATAAAATAAATCGCCTTAGCAACATTACAAATAATAGTATAACACTTATCCCAACAGAAAGTCTAAGAGATACACTTATTGATCTACATAATTATTCAGCTATGGCTATAATGTTGCTAGATTCAAAAGAACAGAAACTAAAAAGTTTAATGACAGAAAACTCACAAGATACTAAAGTAGACTCAGAGATAATCTCTAGATTTTCCTCTCTTGTTTAATTTACTTAAATTCACAAATTCTTAACATTAAATATAAACCTGTTAATACACTTAAATTAGATAAAAATGGTTTGTATTTAAGAGGTCGTGTGTAGAATATAAGAGTTGCTAATAATGTAAAAAACATAAGTCCATATACACCGATCTCTAAATATTTTTTATCGTAGTATATTGAATATATAATAAGTCCAGCCATAGCCAATTCCCATAAACCTGCTAAAATGACAAGTTTTTTACTAGAATCTATTGACACATCTATTCTTTTTGATAGTCTTATAGACTCTGATAAAGAATTTTTATTATTAAAAAGTTTATTACCACCGGATACAATAAACATAAGAACAAATAATACAACAGCAAAATTCAATTGGTCTCTTTCCATTTATATTACGTAAATATTTTAAAATATATACATAATATGTATTCGATGATTGATATTGAAATGATTAACGATGATAAAGAATGTTACATTTGTACATGTAGCGACCCTATACCATGGAAATCCGACTGTAATTGTGTAGATAGATATGTTCATAAAGAATGTCAAATTGAATTAATAGATAAAACTGGAAATATAAAATGCCCCGTTTGTCTTGTAGATTATCGAAACATTGATCCAATTTATTCTAAAAAGTTTTATATAAATAGTAAAGGTGTGTGGGCTTTTATTTTTTTCTTATTGTCCTTTGGCGTGTCTGTGTGCGCTACATACATCTTAGTAGTGTACGATGGGTACAAAGATAAAAAACCTATGATAGGATTTGCAGGTGGTTCTCTTCTAGGTTTTTCAACAATGTGTTTTATTTCGCTTTCTATATTTATAATAAGAGAGGGTGGGTTTAAGAAACTGTACTCAGATTGTTATTCACCAGTTATTAAATTAAAAATAAATGAACCGAAGTTATGTGTATAAACCTAGTTATTTAAAGATAAATAATATAAAATTATAATAACGGAAGAAATGAATCCAAATTTACAGATGTACGAAAGGAAAGAGGACATAAACACTATTCATAGACCAGATTTTAACCCGAGGAGATATAATTCAATACAAGATAGAGTAAATTCTGATCCAGAGTATGAAAAAATGTATATCGACAAATTAATTTCCGAAGGATGGTATAAATTACAGGATAACAGATCAATTTTATCAAATGAGATGAAAGGACGTCATTTTAAGTACCGTTTAAATGGAAAAAGTCTTTCTGGGGCTCAAAAGGGTACATTTAGGAGTGGGGGAATCGTCATAGGAAGAAAAGATGAAGATACCGAAGGTAAATATATCATGTATAAGGCTTATAATGGACGTTTATTTCCTCTCCAAATCGATGACATTCTAGTAATCTATACAAAAGATCCTTCTATCAAAATAGGGGGTTCAAAAAAAGAACAGATTGTTTATAAAAGAGTATTTTTTAATAGACCAGGTGGATTTAGTAAGTTTCCCGTTTTTTTAATTTCTGAATTGAATGGAGAAAGGATTCCAGTTTATTATGGCAAAGATAAATATGCCCAGGAGCGTTTTGCAGCTTCTAAAAAATATCAATATGCTCTTAAAACAGGGGATTGGGACTTTTATGACTCCTAGAGTAATAAAAGCCTTTAAGGAAATATTAATTTATTATACACCTAGATTATTCATAAAGGTCTCGGTAAATCTAACAGCTTCTCTATGACGTGTTTCTATGTCTTGTCTCAAAATTTGACCCATGGGTTCTTCTTTTACCGGACTTGAATTCGGAGGTCGAATAATTGGGCTAATACGCATGTTATAAACACCGTTTCCTGTAATATGTGTTCTGCATATTCCATTACTAGAAACGCGACAGTTATCACAATTAATATCCTTAAAAGCATCTATGACTTTCAATTTTAGTTTGTTAGTCCTATCTGCTAGGTCAATAACTTCTTCTATAATGTTTAGAGTAATGTTATGATTCCCCGTATTTGGAGGCGATGGCAGTGGAGAAGGAGATGCAGAAACTAATGGAGGAGAATCACAAACAGATGATTCTTGAGACGGAGGAGTCTCCGTCTCCAAAGGGAGAATTTGCGGCCGTGGCAAAAAAAGAGGAGACAAGGATTCAGACATAATTGCTTTACCCAGGCTTATGAGCTCCTAGGAGCTCTGCTGGATATCTTTAAATTATCATTTACATTTTAGACTTCTTATCCCAGTTTCCGCGCCTAGGCTTGCTACGATTTACTACAGTCCATTCTTTATCTTCGCGCCTCCAATTGTCATCAGTTGAATTAAATTCTTTCAATAGATTTTTAGTTACAATGGGTTTCATGGTTTTGCCAAAAATTACTTGAGGCAGAGGTTCATCATCTTCATAATCTGCCCATCTCTTAGTGGGATACATAGAACATTCCATGTTTGGCCTCCTCACAATAGGAGGAGGTTTTAGATCTTCCGGTTCGTAGGTTGCATTTTGGCGATGAGGGGTAATATAGTCGGCGTCTGTTCCAGTTGCCATTATAAATTTCTTTACACACCCTTTGTAATCCCCAAGGATTTTAAAGTGTGTGTAAATCAAATTGATTTACTTGGCCGGGAAACCGTTTTTATTGGGGCTCACCAATAAAAAACTCTTGGTTAAGGATCCGTTAATTCAAGAAACAGTTGAGCTCACAAAATAATCGTAGTCGCAATCGGGTAGATCTTAATCTTACCCAACTGGTCCTTTAAAAAGGCAATGACCGGGCTAGAGTCTTAGATGGAATTGCACTATTGTAGGTTAGGGTTGGAGAGAGGACCGCGGCTTCCGCGACGGTCAAAGGAGAAGGTTACTGTTGGGGAGCTTCCTGTGGCAATCCATCCGCTCGATTATTTCCATCGTTTCTTGTCTTCACCTCAACACCCGCTTCGTCCAGACATCAAACCTCAGAGACTTCATGGCTAAGAGATTTGACCGGGATATTTACCGAGTAGAGGACATGTTGTCCAAGTCTATGAATGTTATAGATCTATCATGATACACCATTTATTTAAATTTTTCTTAACGTTTATTTTTTTTTGTAATTTTTAAATTTATTTACCACCCCACGTCACCCCCAATGATTACATCACCTCCCATTACAGGCCCAGTCCTTAGATCATTATTAATAACACCAGGAACCACAGATGCAGACATTGGAAACTCAACCGGGGCAGTATTAACTACGCGAACTACATTTCCAGAACCAGGGGTTTCTAGAACACAAAAGAAAGGTCTATCACAACCATCCTCTGTATAGAGTTCAATTACCTGCTTATTGTTATTTGGACCCTGTAGAAGTTCTACTCTTGCATTAAGAGGTCTACCATCTGTCTTGAGAAGAACTTGAACGCTTTCTACCCTCGGATCAAATGGATATGTTCTAAGAGCCCCTCCTTGGATGGTTGTAGAAGATTGTACACAATCAATAGATGGCATATCAACTACGTCTGCTACTACATTAGCGGCAATAGGGAATTCTATTTGTCCAATATTACGAACAGCGACGGTATTTGGTCCCCTGGGTGTTTCAATAACCGCAGAAAAGGGTCTAGTTCTTCCATTTTCTACATAAACACGCATCTTACAAGGTGTATTATCAGGTCCATGCCATAGTTCAATATCCGCATCAAGTGGACGACCTTCACTACTAAGAACTACTTGAACTTGTTCAACCTTTGGAGATCTGTAAGTCCAGGTTCTAAGTGATCCGCCTTGTACAAGAATAGATTCAATAGGGGTTTGGTATCTACCTGGAAAGGTATTAGAAAATCTAGACGATGGGCTGGTAGGTTCGGCAACACCCACAAAATCAGACTGTCTTTCCATGAGTTTTACGGGCTGATGACGACACTTCTGAATAGGAGGTGAAAAAATATAAGAGAGAGAAGAGAAAAGCATAAGAAAGGCCATTTTGTTATGTCTATTTATATTATTATCTTTTAAATTCACTTTTTTTTCGTAAAATGTTC
>CEVS01039884.1_pt1 | contig 17080 bp, 26 predicted proteins | sample 361571 | NCBI WGS metagenome assembly CEVS01 (sample SAMEA2623850, study PRJEB7988) | marine metagenome | isolation source: saline water (ENVO:00002010), including | reverse complement strand
AAGCCATTGGAGATGGCAACAGAGGTAAGGTTAGAACAGAAGAATTGAAAAGACATCTGAGTGAAGTCCTTAAAGGTAGAAAACTCACTGAGGAATGGTTAAAGAATAGAACTGATAGTTATTGTAGCAAGCATCTATATACAATCACTAAATCAGGCAATAAGGAGGTTGTGAATAACTTACATACTTGGTGTAAAGAAAATAACCTACCAAGAACAAGTGTGTATAGACATGTAAAGGATGGCACTTCTTATAAGGGATATACTTTTAGTAAGGAGCTAGTCAAATGATTGAAGAGGATTTTTATGCCACTATCAAGTTAAAGTATTCAGGAGAAGAGATATTCACAAAGGTGGCTGCATCAGAAGAGGAAGATAGAACAGTATTGATTCTTTCTAATCCGATTGTAGTTGAGTTTATAAAGACAAGAGGTAGACAGGCTTATAAGATGGAGCCTTGGTTAAAGACTTCTTCTCAAGATATGTTTATTCTTAATATGGATGATGTATTAACTATTTCTGAATCAGATTCAATGGAGATGATCTGTTTCTATGAAGACTATGTTGGTAAGATGTTTAAGAGTAATTATTCTGAACTCAACAGGGAAATGGGATACTTGGGTACTGTAGAGGATACCAAGAAGTCTTTAGAGAATCTCTTTAAGTCTAGCTAAGCCCATCCCTTCAAAGGTCACAAACCTATTCTACCCATATGGACTAAGTTTGTTAAGTCCCTGATAATGAGGTATAATAATTGAAACTGATTATGGAACATGAATGTAGCAAAACCCTATGGAACAATGGCAAGAAAAAGAGCTAAACCAGAGCATTACGTTAACAACAAAGAGTTTCTTAATGCTCTTGAAAACTACTTTGCAGAAGTAGAAAGAGCTAAACTCAACGATAAGCCTAAACCACAGATTCCTCGTTACATTGGAGAATGTTTCCTTAAGATTGCTAATCACTTATCATATAAGCCTAACTTTGTGAACTACATGTTCAAGGATGATATGATCTGTGATGGTATTGAGAATTGTGTAAGATATATTCATAACTTCAGTCCTGAGAAGTCAAAGAATCCCTTTGCATACTTCACACAAATCATCTACTTTGCCTTCCTTCGTAGAATCTCTATGGAGAAGAAGCAACTAGAGATTAAGAATAAGATTCTTGAGAAGACCGACTTTGATGAGGTCTTTGATTCTAATGATCTTGACAGTTCAAACTACTCAGAGTATAATTCAATTAAAGATGCAGTGCATTCTAAGTTGAGATACTGATTATATGAAAGTTGCTATCATAACGGACACTCATTATGGGGCCAGAAAAAGTTCTAGACTGTTTCATGATTATTTTGAAAAGTTTTATAGAGACATCTTTTTCCCCACTATTGATAGTGAAGGCATTGATACTATTATCCATATGGGTGATGCCTTTGATAGCCGTAAAGGTATTGATTTCACTTCACTAGAATGGGCAAAGAGAGTTGTCTTTGAGCCTATTAAAGAACGAGGAATCACAATGCATCTCATGGTAGGTAATCATGATGCATACTACAAAAACACAAATGATATTAACGCTGTTGACTTATTGTTGAAAGAGTATAATAATGTTAAGGTGTATTCATCCACAACAGAAGTGAATGTGGGTGGATTAGAAATTCTCTTTATTCCATGGATTAATGAACAAAATTATCAGAGTAGCGTCAAATCTATTAAAGATTCAAATTGCATTTGTGCGATGGGGCACCTTGAGTTGTCAGGATTCAGAGCTCATCGTGGCTGCGTCATGGAAAATGGTATGGACAGCCAACTATTTGAGAAGTACAGGAAAGTCTTCTCGGGACACTATCACACTAGATCGTCAGACGGAAAGATCTTCTACTTAGGTAATCCCTATCAAATGTTCTGGAATGATGTGAATGATACTAGAGGATTTCATATCTTTGATACAGAGACACTAGATCATACTCCGGTCGATAACCCATACGAATTATTCCATAACATCTACTATGAAGACACGGATCATCAGATGTTTGATGTTACAAAGTATGAGAATAAGATTGTCAAGGTTATTGTCAAGAAGAAAACTAATATCACTAAGTTTGAAAAGTTTATTGATAAACTCTATTCTGTTGGCGTACATGATCTTAAAATCATCGAGAACTTCCAACTGATAGAATCAGAAGAGTTTGAGATTGAAGAATCAGAAGATACACTTTCTATCTTAGATAGATATATTAACGATTCAGAGACTGATTTGGATACAGAACGTATTCAGAATGTAATGAGATCGATATACCAAGAAGCATGTGAACTTGTCTGATGTATATTATCACAGTTGTAGGTAAAGAGAAGGATGGAGCATATTCTGTTGTTGATGAAGATGGGGAACAAGTTCTTTATATCTTTACTCAAGAGGATGATGCTGTTAGATACGCCATGCAACTCGAATTACTCGACTATCCAAAACTTAAGGTTTTGGAAATAGATGACGAACTTATGATAAGAACATGTGAACTACATGAACATAGGTATACTGTTATTACCCCCAATGATGTTGTGATTCCCCCTGATAACGCTCATGATTTTGTTTGAAAAGATTCGTTGGAAGAACCTACTTTCTACCGGCAATCACTTTACCGAAGTTGAACTAAACAAAGATTCAACTACTCTTATTATTGGAACCAATGGGGCAGGGAAAAGTACTATCCTTGATGCATTATGCTTTTCACTCTACGGAAAGGCATTTCGTAAAATCAATAAGAATCAACTCATCAATACTACCAATGATAAGGGTACGGTAGTTGAGATTGAGTTCAATGTGAATAAGGTTGAGTGGAAGGTTGAGAGGGGAATCAAACCTAACACATTTAAGATCTGGCGTAATGGTGAAGAGTTAGATCAAAAGGCATCTGCTAATGATCAACAGAAGTGGTTGGAACAGAATGTTCTGAAGATGAACTATAAGAGTTTCACACAGATCGTTATCCTAGGTTCATCCACCTTTGTTCCCTTTATGCAACTCCCTACATCCAGTAGGAGAGAGGTGGTTGAGGATCTGTTGGACATTAAGATCTTCTCATCTATGAATGTGTTGATCAAAGATAAGATTCGTGGGTTGAGAGAAAATATTAGAACTCTAGAACTGAAGAAAGAATCACTCAGTGATAAAGTTGAGATGCAGAAGAACTTTATTGATGAGTTGGAAAACAGAAGTCAGGATGATATCAAACAGAGACAAAGTAAGATTACAGATCTTGTATCAGAAGAGAATGAGTTGATTCATGAGTCTTCAAATAGTAATCAATTACTTGAACAACTTCAGAAAGAACTTGAAGAATATTCTGATTCCAGTAAGAAACTTCGTGAGTATGGAAGTTTTAAGGGTAAGATCTCACAGAAGATCTCTACATTAGTTAAAGATCATAAGTTTTTTAACGATAATGCGGTTTGTCCTACCTGTGATCAGCACATTGAAGAATCGTTTAGGTTAAATAGAATCGAAGACTCTCAACTTAAAGCAAAGGATTTACAGAAAGAGTACGAGAAACTCTTAAATGTGATCAAAGAGGAAGAAAACAGAGAGTCTCACTTCAAATCTATTTCAGGAGACATAAGTAACTTACTTAATGACATTACTTCTAACAACACTAAGATCTCTAGTTGTCAAAGACAGATCAGGCAACATGAATCTGAAATTCAAAAACTTACCTCACAACTTGAAGACAGAAATTCTGAACACCAGAAGCTTGAAGGTTTCAGAGAATCGCTACAAAACACATATGAGGAGTTAGGAAAGAAGAGAGAAGATATTTCATATTATGATTTCACATATAACCTTCTGAAGGATGGTGGAGTTAAGACAAAAATTATTAAGAAGTATCTTCCACTGATCAATCAGTCAGTCAATAAGTATCTCCAGATGATGGAGTTCTACATTAATTTCAAACTTGATGATGAATTTAATGAGACAATTGAATCACCCATTCATGAGGACTTCTCATACTCTTCATTCAGTGAAGGGGAGAAGATGAGAATTGATTTGGCACTTCTATTCACATGGAGAGAGGTTGCTAGGTTCAAGAACTCTGTGAATACTAACCTCTTAATCCTTGATGAGGTTTTCGATTCTTCACTGGATGGATTTGGGACTGATGAGTTCCTCAAGATTATTAGATATCAAATTACAGATGCTAATATATTTGTGATCTCTCACAAAACTGGACTCGAAGATAAGTTCCAAGAAGTAGTCAAGTTTGAGAAGTGTAAAGGGTTCTCAAGGAAAGTATGAAGAATACTAAAACTTCATAAAGTTAGGATACCCTGACTATATAATGAGAATCTCATGAGAGGTTATAACATGAAAAATTTGATATCACGTAACGAGCTAGCAACTTGGGAGTGGGATGAGAAAAACACAGAGGAGGAACGCTATGATCAAGTGACGGAATACTTTCAATGTATTACCGAGTGCGACATTCCTGATCACGAAGCAAAAAGATTCTGTAGGTACATTCTGACAACATAATTTCTATAAAAACTTAAAAGGAGAATCCTACCTAAGAACCCCGGCAGAAATGTCGGGGTTTGGTGTGCCAATTACTAAACTGATAGAACCCTCTCAAAAATAATATTACTCACCTCTAAAATGCTTTATATCTGAGAGACACTTACACCATGGTTAATTACGAGATCAAATCACAACTTGCTAAACTCCTTGCTACAGAAGATTTGGTAGTAGAGAATCGTGATGTAAGTACAGCATCATTTGATGTTGAGAAGAGAGTTCTTACACTTCCAATGTGGAAGAGAGCTTCTAACACTGTATATGATATGTTGGTTGGTCATGAAGTAGGACACGCTCTTTATACTCCTAATGAATGGGATTGGGAAAAAAGAATACCTAGATCTTTTGTGAATATCACAGAAGATGCTAGGATTGAGAAACTTATGAAACGTAGGTTTCCTGGATTATGTAAATCTTTTTATCGTGGATATGAAGAGTTATCTGAATCTGATTTCTTTGAACTTGAAGATACTGATATCAGTGAGATGAATCTGGCTGATCGTATCAATCTACACTACAAGATTGGAAACTTCAGTAAAATTCCTTTTACAGAAGTAGAACAAGAACTTGTTGATCTTGTAGGTGAGAGCGAATCATTCAAAGATGCGTTAGATGTAGCTGAAAAGATTTACAAGTTCTGTAAGGATGAGTTGAATAATCAAGAACCAGAACTTAATGATACAACTGAAGGTAACCAGAAGGGAGAAGAAAAGAAAGAAGGTGAACAAGAAGATAGTGATTCTGAAGGTGAGGGTGATAGTACAGAAACTGATATCGATCCTAGTTCATCTGGAGAAGAAGTTACACAATCTGAACCAGAAGTTACAACTGATGAGATATTCAATGAGAATGTATCTGAGTTGAATGGTTTAATTGGAGAAGGTCGTGGTAATGAGTATTATGAAGTCCCTAAGTTAGAGTATGAAAAGATTGTTAATCCTAATAAAGATATTCATGATGCTATAACGATTCAATTTAAAACATATCCTGAAGGAACATTTCAATATGTTGATTCCATATACAACAACTTTAAGAAAACTGCACAACGTGAAGTGAGTTATCTGGTTAAAGAGTTTGAGTGTAAGAAGTCAGCTGACGCTTACGCTAGAACAACCACAGCACGAACTGGTGTTCTTGATTGTACTAAACTTCATACTTACAAGTATAATGAAGATCTATTCAGGAAGGTATCTGTCGTTCCTGATGGTAAGAATCACGGATTGATCTTCGTCTTAGATTGGTCTGGTTCTATGGCTGATTGTATGGAGAGTACTATCAAACAACTTTACAACCTTGTTTGGTTCTGTAGTAAGGTTAATATTCCCTTTGATGTATATGCTTTCACTAGTTCCTACAACATCAGAGTAAGAGAAACCGAACGTGATAGTTTTCATAATGAATTTATAGAAGGTAACTTTACTATTGATAGTGACTTCTCATTCATGAATGTGTTGACTTCCAAAGTCAATAAGAAAACACTTGAGACTCAGATGAAGAATCTATTCAGAGTTGCATATTCTTTCCGTCACTATGTTTCTTATGCTCCTCCTGGTCAGGTTAACTTGTCTGGTACACCTTTGAATGAATCAATGGTGGCCCTTCACACGATTATTCCTAAGTTTAAGAAAGAGAATAACCTCCAGAAGGTTCAGTGTGTTATTCTCACTGATGGTGAAGCTCACCAACTAAATCACTTTGGATATAGTACTTATAATGGTAGCATGTGTCCTCGGTCGTGTGTAGCAAATGGTTTCCTTCGTAATCGTAAAACTGGTCACACTTACCAACTTGATTATGAATACTGGAAGTTCACTGATGTTATGTTGAAGGATCTAAAACAGACCTTTCCTGATACTAACTTCATTGGTATTCGTCTCATCTCATCTAGAGATTTTGTTCCCTTTGTGAAGAGGTATCAATACATTACAGAGGAACAATCTAAGGTTGCTCGTAAAGATAAGAGTTATAGGATCAATGACTCTGGATTCGATGCATACTTCGTTATGATTCAGAATTCACTCGATAGTGATTCGACCTTTGAAGTTGAGAACAACGCAACAAAATCCAAAATCAAATCATCATTTATGAAGTCACTCAAAGCTAAAACTCTAAATAAGAAAGTTCTCAGTCAATTCATGGATCTGGTCTGTTAGTCATGTCAACACCCAATTGGGTACACAATTCAGGTAAAGAGAAGAAAACAAAGGGCACTTGTAAGGGTGTCCTTAAGGCCCGTAAACAGGCTCTCAAATCTCTTAAACTGAAACTAGTTAAAGTTACTCACCCCTAAACTGCTTCATTATTGTAGAACCCCTTTATTATGACACTTTCCACTGAATACATTGTATCATCTCTCCAATCCATTTATGGTGAGACTGTACGAACAGGTGATATCCGGGCCTGGTGTGCGATGCATGGTACTTCTTACCCAACAGTTACTAAGAAAATCGATCAGTATAAATCTGGTCGTGGTAAATGGGAACTCACCGTTCAAGAAATAAAAGAAGAATTAGAAGAAACATATCAAACTCCAGCTGTAGAAAATCATACTGAAGAGAACCTAGTACCTGACAAAGATCAATCATATGTTCCATTCGGTAACTTCAATGATATCAAAAAGATTATTAAATCTGGTCTATTCTACCCTACATTCATTACTGGATTGTCTGGTAACGGTAAAACCTTTGGTGTTGAACAGGCATGTGCTCAACTCAAGAGGGAACTAATCCGTGTCAACATTACTATCGAGACTGATGAGGATGACCTTATTGGTGGCTTCCGTTTGGTTAATGGTGAAACTGTTTGGCATAATGGTCCAGTCATCGAGGCTCTGGAACGTGGAGCAGTGTTGCTTCTAGATGAGGTTGACCTGGCATCCAATAAGATCTTGTGTCTCCAATCTATCCTTGAAGGTAAGGGTGTCTTCCTCAAGAAGATTGGTAAGTTTGTGAAACCCAAAGATGGTTTCACTGTAATTGCAACAGCAAACACCAAGGGTAAGGGATCTGATGATGGTAGGTTCATCGGTACCAATGTATTGAATGAAGCCTTCCTTGAAAGGTTCTGTATCACTCTTGAACAAGAGTATCCTTCACCAGCTACTGAACAGAAGATCCTTGGTATCCTATGTAAGGATGAGAAGTTCTGTAAGCACCTAGCTGATTGGGCTGATATCATTCGTAAAACCTTCAACGATGGAGGTATCGAAGAGGTTATCAGTACCCGTAGGTTGGTTCATATCGTCAAAGCATATGAGATCTTTGGTGATAAGACCAAGGCAATCAAAGTTTGTTTGAATCGTTTCGATGATGAAACCAAACAGTCATTCATTGAGTTGTATGATAAAGTGGATATCGACTTTGAGATGTCACAGTCATTCACTGTAGAATACAATGGTGAAACTGTTGAAGGAAAGGTAAACTTCTGATATAATATGGGGAGATAAACCTCCCCTTCTTTACTATGGAACACTCTGAACACTATTATGATACTGAGAGGAACAGAGACCCTAATGCTCCAGTATACAAGAAACTTAAGTATAATGAGGAGGAGATTGTAAATGAACTTCTTGAGTACATCAGAGGAACATACAATCAACACTACTCAGCAGGTGAGAGTAAGATTCAAACTCTAGATCTCATCGAAGCATGTGGTGATGGTGAAGCATTCTGTAGGAGTAACATCCTGAAGTATGCATCACGATATGATAAGAAAGGAACAGCACGACGTGACATTACAAAGATTCTCCACTATGCTGTTCTTCTAATGTTCTTCAACGACAAAAACGCAAAACTTGAACAATACCCTCAATAATCAAACTCTAAACAACAAATTATGAAACTTTCTGAATCCACTGTAAATCTTCTGAAGAACTTCTCTTCTATCAATCAATCTATTCTCTTCAAAGAGGGTACCAAACTTCGTACCATTTCTGTGATGAAGAACATTCTGGTGGAGGCAAACGTTGCTGAAGAGTTTGATAAGGACTTTGGTATCTATGATCTGAACCAATTCCTTAATGGTCTCTCCCTTCACGCAAGTCCTGAACTGGACTTCACTAATGATGAGTATGTCGTCATCAAAGAAGGTCGTATGAGGTCTAAGTACTTCTTCGCAGATCCTTCTGTGATCGTTGCACCCCCCGATAAGGAGATCACTCTTCCCTCTGAGGATGTGTCCTTTGAGTTGTCCTCACAACAACTTGAGAAACTCAAGAAGGCATCATCGATCTATCAACTTCCTGATGTATCTGTGATTGGTGAGAACGGTGTGATCAAACTGGTTGCACGAGACAAGAAGAATAACACTTCTAATGACTTCTCTATCATTGTTGGTGAGACAGAAGATGAGTTTGTATTCAACTTCAAAGAAGAGAACCTTAAGATTGTACCTGGTAACTATGATGTAGTTGTATCATCTAAACTTCTTTCTCGTTTCACTAATCAGAATATTGACGTGACGTATTACATCGCACTTGAACCGGATTCTACCTTCGGTTGATAAATTGTGTCATTTACTATGAAATATAAAATTGTAGATAATTTTATAGATGATGAAAACTTTGATGACATAGTAAATTCACTAACATACGACCAAGAGTATTATCACATACCAAGTATTACAGGTGGTTCTTCTGGATTACCTGATACAGAAGTTGATAAAACTGGATATGGATTTGGTTTTAACTTCATCCATATGGATGAACCTGGTTGTAAATATCAGGATAAGAAAAACACTCCCTTAGTTCAACGTATCAATAACAAGATACTGATGAGGTATGGGAGTGAATTTGGATTTAAAAAACTAGTTAGAACTAGATTAGATCTCACTACACATAGGGGAAAGGAAATTAAGTTCCACCCTCATGTGGATATACCATTGAAACATTTTACAACAATTCTGTATCTCCACACCTGTGGGTCGCCAACGGTGGTCTATAATGAAACACAGGGTTACGAAACTCATCGGGGATTCGGAAAAGGATCCATTGGTTCCTATGGAAACTCCCTAACATCCAAACAAGTAAACGGTCTTACTGAAATGATGAGAGTTGATTCAGTATCTAACAGATTGTTTATTTTTGAAGGAAATCATCTTCACACAGGAATGTGTGCTTATGATGTACCTGTTAGAGTACTGTTGAATTCTAATTTCTTATGAACATCTTTGTCACTAGTGATTCTCCTGTAGAGTCTGCACAAGTTCTTCCTGATAAGCACATTGTCAAGATGCCTTTAGAGACCTGTCAGATGCTTTCTATCGTATGTTCTGACAAATGGGGTCATGGGTTTGGTACCCTTCCTAAGGCTGACGGAACTCCCTACTCAACTGAGAAAGGAGCCTTCCGTAACCACCCCTGTACCCTCTGGGCCAACGAGTTCGTGATGAACTGGCAGTGGCTCCTTCACCATGGTCTGGCCCTCTGTGAGGAGTACACACAGAGGTATGGCAAGGTCCATACGTGTCACCACACTTTACTAGCTGCGAAGGAGATTCTCCCCACTGGAGACCCTACAGGAAGGTCTGGCAAGGTGACCACCCCTTTCGTCAGGGCAATGCCTGATGAGTTCAAGCTAGATACTGGTATCACAACCTTTGATGCATATAAGATGTACATTGGTTCTAAACCATGGGTGAAGGATAACTACCTTCGCCTACCTAATCGTAAACCTGAATGGGTATGACTGAAATTTTAAAAGGAAAAGTAAAAACACTCTATGCAACTAATGAACCTCAAGAGGTATTGGTTCAGTATGAAGATTGCGTGACTGCTGGAAACGGACAGATGATTGATTACCCAAAAGGAAAGGGTACGATCTGTTGTCTTATGTCAGCAATGTTGTTTGAGTATCTGGAAAGTAACTCAATCAGAACTCACTTCATTGATTGCCCTTCATTGAATACTATGAAGTGCAAGAAACTTGAGATTGTTCCTGTAGAAGTTATCTGTAGGAATATCGCAGCTGGTTCTATCGTAAGGACCACCAATCTCAATGAAGGTATGGTTATCCAACCACCTATTGTTGAGTTCTTTCTCAAGGATGATACAAAGAATGATCCACTCCTTACACCAGATCGTGTGAGGTTGATGGGTATCAATACACAACCATTGATTGAAAAAACATTAGATATCAATGTGTTATTACAACAACTCTTCTTGATGTGTGGTATTGATTTGGTTGATTTTAAACTTGAGTTTGGATATGATGCTCATGGTGATCTCTATCTGGCTGATGAACTTTCACCAGATAACATGAGGTTATGGAGTAAAGGGAAAGGAGAAAGGTTCGATAAGGACTTGTTCCGTAAAGGAGAAGGTGATATAGTGGAGGCATATAAAATTATACTAACTAAGTTAAGGCAGTTCGTATGAACACCATATTGAAAGTTAGTGATGATGGAATCCTAACATTCACTGAAGAAATCCTACAGGAAACTGGATGGAAAGAAGGTGATCTGTTAGAATGGATTCCTGATGGTGATTCTTTTATTTTGAGGTTAGTTGATGAGTCGTAATGAATTTGTCTGGGTTGAATCTTATCGACCACAGACTATTGAAGAATGTATTCTCCCTGATGGGATCAAGAATATGTTCAAACAATTTGTAGAGAAGGGTGAAGTACCCAATCTACTTTTATCTGGACCACCTGGATGTGGTAAAACCACTGTCGCTAAAGCCCTCTGTAACGAATTAGGAGTAGACTATTATGTCATCAACGGATCCGATGAAGGACGATTCCTTGATACCGTCAGAAACAATGCGAAGAATTTCGCTTCGACCGTCTCACTTTCGTCAAGTGCTAAACACAAAGTCATCATCATTGACGAAGCTGACAACACAACCCCAGATGTTCAACTCTGCCTACGGGCGTTTACTGAGGAGTTCATTGGCAATTGCAGATTCATCTTTACCTGTAACTACAAAAACAAAATCATCTCCCCCCTCCACTCCAGATGTGCAGTCATCGACTTTGCCATCAGAGGAAAAGAACGACAAGAACTCGCAGCGAACTTTTTCAACCGTCTCAGGACTATACTTGAGACAGAAGGTGTGGAATATGATCCAAAAGTTCTAGTTGAACTGATTCAGAAACACTTCCCTGACTGGAGACGGGTTCTTAATGAACTACAAAGATACTCTGTCAGTGGTAAGATTGATACAGGTATTCTTGCTAGTTTTTCAAATGTAAAAACGAATGACCTCTTCAAAAAACTCAAAACCAAAGATTTCGCGGCAACTCGTAAGTGGGTTGTTGATAATCTTGATAACGACCCCACTGTACTTCTTCGTTCTGTATACGATGCAGTCTACTCCCATCTTGATGGTCCTGGTATCGCTGCCGCTGTACTTATTATTGCGAAGTATCAGTACCAAAGTTCATTCGTTGCTGACCAAGAAATAAATATGCTTGCTTGTTTGACTGAAATAATGGTGGAGTGTGATTTTAAATGAAGTACAAAGCTACGATATACACCAGATTGAGAGCCCAAGTTGATGACTCTGCAGGTAATGCTGTTAGAGGAGCTTGTGGAAGACTTTCCGATTTGAATATTGAAAAGTTGAGAATGGGTAAGTTGATTGAGATGTATATCGATTCTGATGATGAAGAATCAATGAACGAACAATTAAAACTTCTCAGTGATAGATTACTTGCAAACACAGTAATTGAAGACTGGGAGATATTCAATATTGAGGAGATTCAATGAAGTATCTAATCCCTATTCTGGTACTGGCATTTGGTAGTCCTGTAATGGCTGACTATCGTCAAGGTGGCGGAACAGAACAAACGAACTGTTATGAGACAGTTTATCGTGAAGAGTACATTCCTGGAACACGAGGAAATCCAGGAAGAGTTAGAACATGGAATGAAAGAGTAGAAGTTCCTTGTGAAAACTCCTATAATACTGGTGGAAACACTCGACCTGCTCCCCGTCAGGGAGATGATAATTCCTGTGTTGAAGGTAGTATTATCGGTGGAATTGCTGGAGGTGCTGCTGGAGGCACTCTATCCACTCAAGAAAACTGGATCTGGAGTATTCCAGCTGGAATTATTGGTGGAGCATTAGTCGGTTGTCAAATTGATGGAGGTTAAAAGATGGAAGTCAAAGTATTACGAATGAATACCGGTGAAGAGGTAATCTATACTCAAATCAGTGAAGATGAGAATAGTATTGAGGTAGAGCATCCTCTTGTTGCTATTCCTAATGCTCAAGGTCAAGTTGGTTTTGCACCTTGGTCTACTCTTGCTAAGGATGAGAATACTATTAAAGTATCTAAAGATTACATTGTTTATGTGATTGATGCAAGAGATGAGATTGTAGAAAACTACAAGAAGATCTTCTCTCCAATTGAAACCCCTAGTAAGAAGTTGATTCTCTGATTTATGTCTATTGAATTGAAAGATTGGTTGAACTCTATAAACTTTAATAAGGAAAACCTTATTAAAGCAGAACCCTATATCGTTAAAGAGTATCCACCCTATATTATTAATAAGTGCCTGTCAGGTCACATGGATTGTATTGTTCAAGCCAATGAGATGAACAAGTACCATTTTCTTGATAAAGATATGCAATATAATTTTTATCTAAATATATTGAGAAAAAGGAAGAGATTCTCTCCTTGGCTTCGGAAGGAAAAGGTATCAGATCTTGATTATGTAAAAACTTACTATGGTTATAGTAATGAAAAGGCATCTCAAGTTATGAAGATTTTGACTCCTGAACAACTGGAATACATTAAACAAAGACTTGACACTGGTGGAAAGAAATGAGTCAAACTATTGAGCCTAGGGTAGAATGGTCTCAATCAGAAATGGTTGAAATTGTTCTAAATGCACCTGATGACTTCTTGAAAGTTAGAGAAACACTGACAAGGATTGGTGTTGCTTCTAGAAAAGAAAAGAAGTTATATCAGTCTTGTCATATCTTACATAAACAGGGTAAATATTACATTGTACACTTTAAAGAGTTGTTTGCTCTCGATGGCAAATACGCTAATCTTACTGTTAATGATGTTCAGCGTAGGAATCGTATTACTCGCCTTCTTGTTGATTGGGGATTACTTTCTATAGTCAATGATGAATCGATTGAGAACATTGCACCATTGAATCAAATTAAAGTTCTTCCTTACAGGGAAAAGCAAGAATGGATTTTGGAACAGAAGTACAATATTGGATCCAGAAAACAACAGGGTAGTGAAACCCCCCAATAAAAAGTAGGGAGTTCCGACTCCCCTTTTTTGTGCCATCTGTTATAATTAGTATGTGGTCGTCGAAAGAGGCTACACACTTCAAACTCGCTTAATAAGGAGCAACAAATGACACTCGCTAAGTACAATACTGCAAACATCAATCAATTGATGGAGAGGCTACAGAGAAATACGATTGGTATGGATACTTACTTTGATCGTATCTTCAGCTATGAAGCACAGAACTATCCCCCATACAACCTTGTGCAGGTTTCAGAGGATGAGTCCCGTCTAGAACTGGCTCTGGCTGGGTTTACAAACGATGAGGTAAAGGTCTATACGGAACGTGGAAACCTCGTTGTGGAGGGTTCTAAGGATAAGGAGGAGGGTCACACCTACCTTCATCGTGGTCTGGCTCAACGGTCCTTCACTCGGTCCTGGTCCATCTCAGAAGACACTGAAGTGTCTGATGTGACCTTTGAAAACGGCCTTTTGATCGTATCACTTTCTCGTATCATCCCAGAATCAAGAAAAAGACGTTTCTTCCTTGGAGGAAGTGACAATAAATAAGTTTGGGTAATCCCCAAATATCGTCGCAGAAAAGACCTTTGGCTAAAACCAAGGGTCTTTTTGCGGTATAATGATTCATAAACAACTGAAAAAATGACTGTAAAACTATTACTTCTTAAATCTGGAGAAGATGTTGTAGCGGATGTGCAGGAGATGATTGTACCAGATGGAGAGGAGAAGAGGGTATTCGGATACTATCTTGATGTTCCACATAGGGTAAAACTTGTCGCTGATGTACCAAAAGATGGTACCACTCAACATCGTACTAGAATTCAGATGATACCATGGCTCCCTTTAAGTAAGGATAGGACTATTCCTATTCCTTCTGACTGGGTTATTACTATTGTGAACCCTCATGACGAAGTGAGGGATATGTTTAATAAGAGATTAGAGGAAATCAATGAAGCCGAAGCTACTAGTACTGACGAACAACCTGAATCTGTTGACTCAGATTGAAGAGATTGGTGGAGATATGGGTGAAGCAGATTGTAAACTGACAGAACCCTTTGTTGTCAATGATAACCAAACCTTATCACCTTGGTTGGTTAATATTACCAATCAAAATACCTTTATGATCCACTCAGATAAGATCTTGACTATTGTGGAACCTAATGGTACACTGGTAGACAAGTACACAGACCTGGTGAAGGAGTAATCTTGGATTTTTACACCAACATTCAAATGGTCAGGAATGAGTTCCTGGTTCGTGGTTATGAGAATGGACGACGTGTTCAGTATAAGGAAGAGTTTTTCCCTACTCTGTATGTGAAATCCAAGAAAGAAAGTGAGTGGAAAACACTCGAAGGTGAGAATGTTGAACCTATTCAACCTGGAAATGTAAGAGATTGTAGAGAGTTCTATAAGAAGTACGAAGGTGTAGATGGTTTCAAGATCTATGGTAATGAGAAGTATCTCTACCAATATATCTCTGAAAAGTATCCCCAAAATGAAATCAAATGGGATATTAAGAAGATCAAACTGGTCACTATTGATATTGAGGTGAAGTCAGAAGATGGATTCCCTTCACCTGATTCTTGTGCCGAGGAGATGTTGACCATCTCCATTCAAGATTACACAACCAAAAACATCATTACTTGGGGTAGGAAACCATATACACCTACTCAAAAGAATGTGACATATCATCATTATGAAGATGAGATTGATATGTTGAATGCATTCATCCATTGGTGGTCTACAGATCCTCCTGAGGTTGTGACAGGGTGGAACTGTCGTTTCTATGATATCCCTTATCTTCTTGGCCGTGTGTCTCGTATCATGGGAGACAGAAATGTGAGGAGGTTCTCTCCTTGGGGCATTGTGTCTCATGATGAGGTGTTTATTCATGGTCGTCCAAACAATGTTTATACCATGGCTGGTGTGACTGTTTTGGATTTTCTGGAACTTTATAAGAAATTTACTTATGTGAATAGGGAGAGCTATAAACTGGACTTTATTGCTGAGGTAGAACTTGGACAGAAGAAGTTGGACCACTCAGAGTTCAATACCTTCAAAGAGTTCTATGATGGTAACTGGAAGAAGTTTGTAGATTACAACATTGTTGACGTGGAACTTGTTGATAGAATGGAGGATAAACTCCGTTTGATTGAACTGGTTATTACTATGGCATTTGATGCCAAAGTGAACTTTGTTGATCCTATGGGTCAAGTAAAGTTGTGGGATACGATCATCTATAACTATCTGAAGAAGAGGAATATTGTAATTCCTCAGAAACAAACATCTGCTAAGGATGAGAAGTTTGCTGGAGCTTATGTTAAAGAACCTGTTCCTGGTGTATATGATTGGGTTGTATCTTTTGACCTTAACTCTCTGTATCCTCACCTGATGATGCAATACAACATCTCACCTGAAACTCTTTTGGAAGAGAAACATCCATCAGTTACTGTCGATAAGATTCTTAATGAGAAACTCACCTTTGAGATGTATAATGATTATGCAGTATGTGCTAACGGAGCTATGTTCCGTAAGGATGTTAAAGGTTTCCTTCCTGAATTGATGGAGAAGATGTATGCAGAACGTAAGGCATTCAAAGGTGAGATGTTGAAGAGTAAACAAAAGTTAGTTGATATTGAAGGTGAGATGAAGAGGAGAGGACTATGAACCCTAAACAAAAAGAATCATTATGTAAAATACTGATAAAATTATTTGTAAGTCCTCTAATTGTTATGTTAGTATGGAATGCTGTAATACCAGGTATTTTTGGATTGACAACCTTAGGATACTGGTCTGCAATGGGATTGTATGTAGTTTGTAGTATACTATTTGGAAAATGAAACACAAAATCCCTGAAATCATTAGAAGAAATTCTTTTGATTGTTTCAAGAGTTTGAACCAAGCAGAACGAGCAGTTGTTATGTTTGGTGAGGAAGAGTATCGTAAGTCATTAGATCTTGAGAATGATGATGCTGAATGTTGGAAGATGCCTAGTGAACAAACATATGGGTTTGTTGGATGGAATCCTCAGTGTATTCCAACGATTGACTATATCATATGGAAACTAGAACAATTGGAGAAGATTAAAAATGGACTATAAGACATCTGGTGTTGACATTCAGAAGGGACGATCCTTTGTAGAGTATATCAAAACATTATCACCTAGTGTTGGTGGGTTTAATGGAATGATGGAAGTACCGTCAGGATATGAAAGACCTGTACTAGTGTCTGGTGCTGATGGTGTTGGAACTAAGATCAATATCTGTAGGATTGCTAATGATTACACCACTATCGGTCAAGATCT
>CEVS01062091.1_pt1 | contig 17118 bp, 12 predicted proteins | sample 361571 | NCBI WGS metagenome assembly CEVS01 (sample SAMEA2623850, study PRJEB7988) | marine metagenome | isolation source: saline water (ENVO:00002010), including | reverse complement strand
TGTCATCTCACGCAAGATACTGCAAAGTTAATAAATACTAATAATCTTTTTTCAGTAGAAAAAGTGGAAGGCGTAGACAATGTATTTGAACTTCCAGAGGGAGACGGTATGGCAAATATTAGCTACGACACGGTAGTATGCTTTGAAAATGATAATGAAACTAACGCCGTAGCAAATAATATAACTCAGGTTTTTGATATACCTAAAGTGTGCATATTCACCAAGCCTCCACCTCAAGAAATTACACCTAGATTTGAATCTGTAATCAATAGATTAGGTGGTCATATGAATATATTTATATCAGACGATATACACAAACAGTGGAAGATACAGACGGGGCATTGTTTAGTCAACAACGTCTTTGAAAGCAAACAACTTAATGAAATAATTATAAGCTTATATAAAGGATACTTTAAATGAATTTACACATTACATATTCTGATGCTAAGGAATTGTCTGGATTTACTAATGTAAACGTGATGAAGGGTAAAGAAAATTATACTGAAGAATTAGACTCAATACCAACGTCTTCTTGTGATAAAGTTATTATATCAGAAGCTTTGCAGCTAATTCCATTCGATGAGGCGATGGATGTACTATCTAAAGCTATTTCTAAACTAAGAATTAAAGGAACTATAAATGCTACTATATCAGATTTTGATAGGATATGTACAGATTTCTTATCTGGAAACTTAGAACTACAGCAGTTAAATAACTACCTGCCTAATTTAAATTCTGTAATTGCACTATCTGAGGTAAGGAAACTACTAGCGCAAAGAAATGTAGATGTAGAGAAGATAGAACCCAGAGAATACTTTCTTGTCTTTAATGGAGTAAGGATAGCATGAGATCATCTTCTCGTAACAAGAAAACCAAAGTTGTTAAAAGACGGCCCAGAAAATACGAAGAATTTATCACTATAGTTCTTCTGCATGACCAAACTATAAATAGAATGAAACGACATAGCCCAACTTTATTTATAGATGTGGGAGAGCAAAAATTAATAGACAAACAGATAAGTGCAATCAATAAAAAGTTTACTAATTATGAGCTTATTATATCTGTGGGTAGTGCTACAAGTAGCGTATATAGTTACATTATGGATAAGTACAAAAATAATACTATTAGAATCGTGGAAAATAAAGAGTATGAAGACACGAACTCTTGTGAAAGCGCAAGGCTGTGTCTTCACAATACTTTTAATGACAAGATATTGTTTATAGACGGTAGCCTTTTGTTTGAGCCAAAGATATTTACAGGCTTAGATTTTTCTAACTCCTTTGCTATCCTGAACGAATACTCTGATGAAAGCTTAGAGATAGGCGTAAATGCTAACGAAGAAAACATAGAGTTCTTTTGCTATGGAGCAAATCAGCCTTGGTCTGAGATTATCTTTTTTAATGGCAAGAAAACAATCTTAGATCTAGAGAGAATACTAAGTGACAAATCCTTTAAAAAGAAGTTCTTATTTGAGGCAGTAAACAAGATGACACCTAAACACAATATTAAACCCAAATCGAATACCGGCACAATAATGAAAATAAAAAATATTAAAACATACAACAAGGTCAGGAGTAAATATGAAGTTCGTAATTGATCAATACTCTACCAATTTCTGCTCTCAGCCAGAATACATAGCCAGAGCTATACAGCAACACGAAGAACATGAAGTGTTTGTTAATGATTTTACTATTCCAGTTTTTGATTTTCTAGACAGAGTAGATCCAGATGTTTACATAACACATGTATCACGACTGTCAAGAGATGTTGTATACTATATCAAGGAGTCAAAAAAAGATATACATTTATTTATATGCAATGATAACTCTAAATATGGAACTGCAAAAAAGACATTTGAAAATTTAGTAGAGTTGGGAGTGAAGCATAGGGTATTCTCAAACCAATCAGGCTTCAATAAAATATCTTTTACTCCTAAAAATACAATATCGTTATTACCAGCAACTGAATTAAACCTACTAGACGAGACAATGAAGTGGAACAAAGAATTTGACATGCTAGTTGTAGCTGACTCTAAAGAGAAACTGCAAGAATCAAAATGCAAAATCAATGCAAAGTATTATCATGTACTTCCTTTGGGCGGGCTGGGTGATATTAGCGCAACGGCTGGCTTACGATTTGCTAATCTGGCACAAAACTATAAAGAAATACTGTTTACTGAAATGGAAAAAGGTGTTGATGAGTTGTTCTTTCAATCTCTTCTGTATGGCAATAAAGTTTATTTTTACTCTGATATGAATGCAGATAAGATAGACGACATGTTAAAAAGAATATTAAAAATTGAGGATACTTTAGACTACACTAAGGACAATAAATTGCAAGATTTTTCTAAAATTAAAACAATTGTCAAAGAAAAACACAGCAGTCAGCAAAGATTAAAAACTATTTTGTCCCAGCTACCTCAGAGGTTGTCATGTTAAACAAAGAAAAGATCGAAGTACATTTACATTTATGGTATGAAGATGTATCTATCTATCTTATGAAAAAGCTAAACAAATACTGGGATGGCAGGATAAACATTTCATTACTGCAAGATGCTGAGTCTAATAAAAATATACTTAATTATGCAAATAATAACTTTGAACAGGTCAACACTGTATATGTACCAAATAGGGGTACAGATCAAAATGGATTTTTTGCATCTTACAAAAACAACTCAGAAGATAAAGATTGGATATTTTATGCACATGATAAAAGCAGTGATAAACTAGAGTGGATTGACCAAATAACAGATCCATTACTAGAGCAAGAACAAACGGTCAACAAATTGCTGAAGGATCAAAGTTCTGGAATAATATCTTCAGGAAATCTAACTAGACTAGAAAGGCTAAGGTCAGAAGAAGACCTGATAGCATTAGACAAAACTATGCAGTTTCACCACAAGCATAAAGTTGTATTGTGCAGACAAACCTTGATATGGCTAAGAGAACTACAGTATATACTTTATGAAAAACATGGACTTATAAATAAAGAAAATCTTAATTTTAAATTTACAGCAGGGACAATGTTCTTGATAGATAAAAGAGTGTTGTCGTTAGTACATGACTGTATTCATGAAAATTTCTTTCCAGCACACTATAGAGCAGACGGCGACATGCCACATGCGTTGGAAAGATTTTACTTTTATGTATCTATATGTCTAGAACAAAAAAATCATTTTATATAGGAGTTTAACATGGGGAGTAGTTTAGGGGTAGTACTGTGTCCTTCTAAGGATATGGTATCTGTGTCATCATCATTAGCTACAAGCGTTAAGAAGGATTTTAAAAACGTAGACATATCTTTCTTTGCTGACTTTCAAGTTAATGCAGGCGCACCACTTGGCGTGTTCAGTCTGCCTGAAATGTCTTTCTTCTCAGGCACAGCTTTATGTTTTACATTTGACGATATAGTATATGCAAAGTCTAGAAAAAACAATATAGATGCCCATTTATTATATATGGGTCAAGGTGTTGATTTAATAAATCTATTTGAATACACCACACAGTACGGTGATATAAATATATTATCTTTAAATCAAAACTTTTTAGAAGAGTCGCAAAGGATATTTAAGTGCGAAGGAAAACTGGTAGATCAATTCCTTAAAGAAAAACTGGGTTAATAATATGAAGAATACACAAGAGATGACAAGTAAGGCTATAGAGATGTACCAAAAAGAGAAAATGAGTACATACGAGATAGCTAAGTTTTTTAATACTTATCCCAATAAGATTAGAAGAATCTTAATAAAGAATAACGTAGAAATAAACGATAAGAGTACAGCGCAAAAAAATGCTATCAAAAAAGGAGTTGCTAAAATTCCAACTAAGGGAAAGAAGAGAAGCAAAGCAGAGAAGCTAAAAATTAGCAGCTCGTTAAAAGAGTATTGGGATAATATAAGTGATGAAGAATATAACAGGCATGTCAAGCAAGCTAAAGTTAGATGGTCTAATATGACCTTGCAGGATAAACAGAATATGCAACATCTAGCAATTAAAGCTATACAAAGGGCTGGTAAAGAAGGATCAAAGTTAGAGAAGTTTTTATACGAAGAAATATCTAGGGATGGATTTATTATACAGAAGCACAAGAAGAACTTGATACCTAATGAAAATCTTGAAATAGACTTGTATTTCCCAGAGATAAAATGTATAATCGAAATAGATGGACCTTCGCACTTTCTTCCAATATGGGGAGAAGAAAAGCTAAGGAAACAAATTAAAGCGGACTCTAACAAGACGGGGTTGATTTTGAGCAAGGGATTTGCTATAATAAGAGTGAAGCACTTGTCAGACTCTGTATGTCTAAGTGCGCAAGAAGACTTGAAGAATAAGTTAATTGATTTGTTACGTAGTATGGAAAAAGTATTTCCAACTAAATCTAAAAGGTATGTTGAATTAGAAGCATGAGGTTTAAAACATGAGTGAAGATAGTTTGTTTGACGGGATGGAAGTTTTGGATACACCATCAAATACTGATACTTCAGTTAAAAACGTGGTGATGGAAGACGCTCCTTCCATGCTTTCACCTGAGTGGCATGATTATGCAATGACATTGTTTGAAGAAAATGAATTGGTCAATGGACACCCATTAGTTGCTGGCTTACGTCGGGTATGCGAACTGGTGCTTGGACCTATGACATTTAGCGGACCTACGTGGGTCAAACCAACCGATAGGGACGACCATCACGGTAGAGCCACTGTAGTCTTTACCGTAGAGTTTGCCAATGGTATTAAGTGTGCAGAAGTTGCTGACTCTTGGGAAGGTAACACTGATGATACTTTCTGTGCTTTCGCTGTAGCTATTGCCAGCACCCGTGCTGAAGCTAGAGCTTTGAGGAAAGTGCTGAAAATCAGAGGTGTTGCAGCAGAGGAACTAACTAAGAAAGACACTGCTAAAATTGTTCGTGATATTTCTAAACAAAATAATAGTAGCTCTGGTGACTATGATGACTCTAGCCGTATGAGTGATGCTCAATATAACTTCATCGACATTAAATGTAAGCAATTAAATGTAAATGGGGCAAAGTTACTCAAGGATATATTTAATGTAACCAACAGTCGTAAGATTTCAAAAAAGGTTGCTAGCGATATTATTGATCGTCTCAATGAATATCAACGCGACACTAGTAATATTCCAAGCGAAATAGCTGGATACAATGAGGAGTGGAGATAATGAAGTTAAATTATACAACAGCGAATAGTAGAATTACAGCAGAGTTTGAAGCGGATACTCACAGAGAGTTATTTACTCAAATCTCAAGATTTCAAGAAGTGTTTGAGGAAAGTAAATGTGGAAAGTGTGGTTCTGAAAATCTAAGATTTGTAGTTAGAACTGTAGACGAAAACGAATACTTTGAACTACGTTGTGCAGATTGTGGAGCTAAACTTGCATTTGGGTCTATGAAGAAGGGTGGAGGTCTGTTTCCTAAGCGTAAGGATGGCGACACATGGCTACCAGATAATGGTTGGCTCAAATGGAACCCAAAGACTAAGGCTATGGAATAGAGGTTCAAACCAGTATCTAGTTTATTCTAGATCCAACTTGTTATCTCTATTATGAGGGGGCAGCAATGCCCCCTCTTTTTATGCCTGTGGCAAATAGTCTACAGTAAAATAGAGACCATAAGATGCTTTTTGTCCAATTTCAATTGGTGAAGAACTCAACGCAACGAACCAATCATGCCTCATAAAGTAACCAACATCTTCTTTATTGTAGTCATCTCTAGCATTTGATTCGCCAAGTTCAGTATCTACAAATGTACCATAAGATCCAGCAGTGTCTGCTGGTGACGTATTAAGACCGCTTGGGCCGGGAGAGTTGGTTAAAAGCATAGCGGTTGGTTTATCACTAGCTCTTGGATTAAATGTAGTCCATGTAAACGTAGTCTTAGCTCTGTGAGATAGACTTGGGGCAGACTCTTCAGACTGAGGATGTCTACACTCATAAACATATGTGATAACATCTACAGCATGATTTTCTATGGAACTCCTATCATATATAACAACGCTAGGCTGATTACATACTACAGGTTCATCATACTCAAATCTAATATTTAAAGTAGCTTTATGATTTGGTACTTTGCTTAGATTAATAGCGTCAGCGCCATTGATTTTGACAGTACCTTGCGCACCCCCTTGCAAGCCCGTAGTGTCGCCCTCAGTGACGTATTGGTTATTATTAAGCTGATTACCAGTTTCTCTTCCAAGCTCGTCTGTGACCCACGTAGTCTGCTGTGATTCAGTCAGTGGCACAGGAACGCCAAAACTACTACCAAAAAACCCAATACCACTTCCAGTATTGTGATCTAGCAAGTCCTGAGAATCGCTTAACTTCTGATTTCCATAAAATGTGATGGTAGCTGGCATAGTTTTTTCTCCATTTTTGTGGGGGGTACATATTAATATACACGAAAAATTAACTAAAGGTAGCTTTAATATAGTTGTGCATTTGTGTTCCTGAAGTAGCGTCTGGAGCCTTGTGCAGACATATTCCTATGTCATTATGACAGTAAGCAAATACCTCATATTCACCCGGATATGGGTTGTTTGGGTCTAAATTATCTAATACACCAATTTGAGTAGACTTTGTTCCTGTGACTCTTCTTTGGCCCGCTCCGCTAGCTCTAGAACATCTTGTCATGGAACTTCTGGGTTTTGGTCCATAATCTAATTGTGGTATTTCATAGCACTCAGCAACGTCGCAAATCATTTCAGCATCTTCTCCCCCGTGAATAGAAGGTATTACCAATTTGTAGGGGAATTCTTGTGGCTCAAAACCCTCGCCTCTAGTTCTGTACGTGTACTTGGTAGGATCTACACCGCCATATTTTTCCTGATAAACAGAAGCATCTGGAGTTAATTGATCACTTTTAGCAAACTTAAATGCAGGAGAAGTTCCTCCAGTGGTACATTCTACAAATACGCCTCTGTCACACTCAATAATATCTCCAGCAACAAAAGACTCTGCACTTCCAGAAAATTGTATAGAAAATTCATTACTTAATCCTATGACTCTTTTTTGCCACACTCTTCCATAGTATGTTAGGAATCTACCTCTTCTAGAGACATTTATATTCCAATACTCTTGAGGACGTAACGTTTCAGTGCCGCCATCATCAAGGGGTTCGATCTTTCCTAAAGGTACTGTTTCACCATCTCTACCAGTATTATATGTTCGTATATCATTGTGCTTGTCACCAAAGGTAGGGTCTCTATAGTCATATCTACAGGCAGTGTCACCAACTGTAATAGTGTCTTCTTCTGTTTTACCTTCCTCTGCATTCCAAGTTTGTACTTGAAATACTGTTGATGTATAAACTGGCAAGTCTGAAAAATGTAAAGGTACTGCATACTGTGGGAGCCACATGCACCACTCTCTAGGCCAACCATCCCAAACTTGCACACTCAATGCAGCTGTGCCAAAACTATCTATAGAATCTATAGAAGAACCATATACTTGAGTTGTGCCAGATATCATCTGACCCGTAGTGTCGTTTACCCAACCTCCAATACCCGGAAGTATGCTTAAACTAATACCACCACCAACAGCGCCACCATAGAATACACCTTGAGTACCATAGACTTGTTCTGTGTCTACATTTAAAGTCCATCCACCTTTATTGTAAGCTAACCTCCTAGCACATGTCATACCAACAGCATTTGCTCCACGGTAAGCACCATCTTCTCCGTATATTTCATAGGAAGCTTGCGGTCTATTTAAAGGCTCTTTAGTAATATACGCATCATACTTTGGTCCAGTATAATCACCCGGAGGAGCATCTCCATATAAGTGCGAGTATGCTTCTGCTACGGTAGGCGCATATGGTCCAAAAGTTCTACCTCCAAATAAATTTGTACCGGCATCGTAATTAGAAAAATCACCACAGGATGTATAATGATCTCTAGCGTGGTTCGCCTGATTTCTAATAAAACCAATAGTATTACCAGCATTTTCGTCTAGATGACCGTACACATCAGCACTAAGTAATGAAAATTGAATTGTAGAAGGATCATTAGGTTTAGAATTATTTCCAGTGGCAGTCTTCGTCACAGTCCCATCTTCAGCTGTCTCTTCTATGTCAGGTCCATACAAAAATCTGTCTGGAGTTCCATCAGTAGCGTTGTTGTTATAATTTTTACACAGCTTTGCTAAGTTAATTTCTGTGCTATCGTTAATTGAATTAATAAGAAGTAATATCTGTTCATGATTCTCTATAGGTGAACCATCATAGTTTCCATCGTCTCCTCTTAATGGACCGCAGGCAGCAACGTCTGCGGGAGTTTGATTTTTGTTATGCCTTCCTACGCTGGTGGCGTGACCGTTAGAAAACACTGGACCCCAAAACAATTTTATATCATTACATGTAATACTATCAATAATAGTCTCTTCATTATCTCCAACTGGCACACTGACATTAATTCTCTCAGAATAAGCGTCTTTGTTTTGATCAAGTTTACCTCCGATTAATTTAACACCTTCACCCTCACTATCTTTACCCGTCATACTGTGAGAAGTATCTTGAATATACCCTCTTAGTCCTATTGCACTAGAGTGATTTGTAATACACTTGTGTACCTCATCTATGCACTCCTGTCCGGGGTTAATTCTAGTATCATCTGCCCTTCTAAAGTAAGCGTCTGAACTAGCTAAAAATTTAGAAAATAGCCAAGGACTAGTAAACGAAGGGGGTCTAATTTCTACAACTCCCCCTTCTCCCATTCGTAGTAGTAAGTTTTCACCATCGACATTTATACATAAAGCTACTTCACCAGATCTAAAAATTTGTCCCGTTCTATTTACTACCCTAACTTTTTCTACTGTATTATCATATTTACTCTGTCCACTATTCCATTTTTGTATAATATTAGGTCCAAAAGATCTTGGATTATTGTCTTGAACGGATAGTGGTATAGCTAGGCCAGTTTTATAATCCCACAGTTTAGCTGGAGGTTCATCTCCATAAAACTCTGAAGGCTCGTAGTCAAGATTATCTTTGTCTAAAGCTGGAGCTAGGTTGTCCGCTGCATCTATATCTTCTAGCAGGCTGACTAAGAATATAGAATTTGTTTCCCACATAGCTTGATTTTGATTGTAATACAACTTAAGTGGAGCTGCAACCATAGAAGCGTAATCAAACTCTGTTAAATTAATGTCACCAACATATATACCCGTGGATGTTTTATCGTTTTCTATTGCATATCTTTTTGCTCCCAGCGTGTGCTTGTGGGCATATTTAGCACCACTCTTTCTTCGTGGATGATCTGCTATTAAAGTACCTCCTTTAAACGCAGGAACTCTTTCCTTTCGCTCTACGTGCTTCTTATGAAAATATAATTTATTTAAGTACGTAACGGTTTTACTCTCTGCGCTGGGGCCAACTGTTTCTTCCTTCGTATACTCTTGCCACAAAGAACCAAATTCACTATTCTGTATTTTCCTTATTTTCTTTTCTTTGTCCGCAACATTAACATCATTAATTCTTTCAGCATAAGTTTTAGTGTCTACGTAAGTTATGAGTTCCTGAACTTCCTCTTTTGTCATTGAAGTTTTTTGAACATCACCATTACCCATATTTTTCATGTAGTACCAATTTGGGCCACCATCTGTAGCTTCCTGACAAAAATCTAGAACAGTTGTAGCTATGGTATTTTTTATAAGGTTAGGTACTCCTTCAGCCGCTTTTACTATACCAAACTCACCATTAGACATAATAGCCAAGCCATACTTAGCTAGCTCACCTACATAGAAATAGTGACCAGAATCTAAACAAGATATAGCATTTCCTTTAAACATTTAGTCTTCTCCTAATCATAGTAACTTATTTCGTGGTCGTCATCGTAAACGTCGTTGTATAAAATCAAATCCGTTGGCTGACCCATCACAGGGAAAATATTGTGCCAAGTGGTAGAGGCGGGATGAAACATCTCATCAATTGTAGTAGATATAGAATGCCAATATTGTCTAAAATATGAATACTTATTAGCTAGCATTAGACTACCCATCTCAGCAGTGTCTTTCTTGCTCTGTATAGAACTTGCATATTGTTTAAACGGGTATGGGGAATAATCTTTTTCGTTGGTTGGGAAATTTACATTTGTATGTACGCCATTAACCATAGCGCTTTCAACTCTGACATCAATGTTAATAGAGTTGCTAGGAGTTCTTTCTCCCCTAGTTATAGGAGTAGATCCATATCTACTTACACTCGTCCTTGCTGCTTCTAGTGCGTGAAATTCTGCTCCAGCTTTAAACTTAGAAAAATTATCTCTACCACTAATAATGTTTTTTCTTATCATGGCGTTAACATGATCTTGAAATTTTTGTTGATTCCTGCTAAGTTTTTTAATTTGTTCCGTTCTTTGTCTCGCCATCTTTCCAAAGCTAGCAGTATAAGAATCTAATGTAACATTTGTTTTAATTCCTTGAGCGCTAAAGTCTGTATTTATACTGGTAATAGCTGGACCTTCTTGAAGTAAGCCGCCAAGAGTAATACCCTCGGGCCAACCAACCATAGTAAATGAAGCTCTTTCACTATCCAAATCTGCGCCAGCAGTACCGGCTAGCATACTGGCAGCAACAGCATCCATGTTTGAATAAGATCCATATGTCCAAGGATTTAAACTCTCGTCGTGTATGTATTCCAATTGACCACTATCAACAGCGCTATTATAGTATGGTCCGTAAGATCTTTGTGTAGACATAAAAGGTATGGCTACATTCATAGGATATATCGAAGCTGGAGAAGCGACTTGTATTCTATTGTTTATAGAAAAAGTTAGACCATCCACAGCTTTTTCTATAGCACTAACACTTAAAGGATTTAGTCCATTACTGCCTAACAACTCGTCATTAACAGGATAATCCGCTATAACATTCGTCATCCCCGGCATACCAATTGTTGCATCCCATCTTAAATAATGCTGTATTAGAGCTGGGTTAACATTAAAGTTCAACGCCTTAGACTGAGCCTCTTCGTCACCAATACTAATTCTTGGAACTGTTACCAGAACATAAACATGATATCCATCATTATAAAAATCAGGAGCAAAATTAGCTCCCGCCCTAACTAAGTCTATCGTGAGAAACTTGCCCGAAACTCCACCCATAGTAATATTAACGTCATTGTCCAAATCATCTATGTTCATATTGTCAATATCATATATAGTAGGCAGACTACCTTCTTCATCTTCCTCTGGTGTTTGTGGCTCAAACTGAGGTGGAGGTATAACATAGGGTTTAATCTTTTCAATTGCTTTTCTTTCGCCAGTTTCTGGGTCTATCAAAAATTGCTTACCAGCCTCAATAACCTCCATCGGTCCAGCGCCATTACCAGCTACGACATTATTTACCTTAGTAAGAGGTGGTGCAATAAGATAGTTGCTATCAAGTTCTGCTGATACGTGTAAAGAACCGTTAGCATACAAGAAGGAATTTTTATCTAAACCCTCTACATCAAAATCTCCTTGGGGAAAATTGACATATGTTTGAGTTCTATTATCTGACGCAAAGAAGGAACTTAAGGCAGGAGGGGCTAGAGTAACTCCTCGTGGATCAACACCCCCTTGTGGCTCTGGGTAATAATTAAATACAAAACTTTCTTTTTCTGCGTTATAACCAACGTCCAAAGCTCCTTTAACTCTCCAATTATCAACTTTGGGAGTGCCACCAAAATTTGCGGGATAGAGCATTGTTTCTTTAGTTCCACGATTCCAAGCGCCATTAGCAAGATTTAAGTCAACTGCGCCTGCGTCATCTCTTGGAGGGAAACCAAAAGGATCGCTAGCAGACCAACCATTATTGTGTAACTGAGGGATCTTAACTAAGAATTTTTTACCTAGACACTCATCAGCAACAGCTTTTAAGAAGTTGTAAACTATTTGAAGATTTTTTAATCCTCGCTTCGCTTGAGCGCCATCAACAGCTGTGTTGGCTCCACCAGATTGAGCATCAAAAGCTTCTTCCCTAATCGGAGGAGTCTCACTATCCTTTCCGGTATTTTTTTGATCATTATTTGCAGTGTCTCCTTTGCCAGCTTTTTCTAATCCAGTGTTGGGATTACCAATAGCGCCACCACTAAAAGCGCCTAGTCCAGAAGCTCTTTTCCAGTACAAAGGCCAACCGTATGGAGGGCTACAAATTTGTTTAGTTGGAGCGAATCTATCAGTATCCCCAGCCCACTTATTTAAATCAGTAGGATGAGGAGGCCAGCAACATCTTGGTACAGTAACTTCTATTGCTCCATCGTCTGGAGCTATACCTCCCTCGCCGTCTCCTTCTTGGTTTCCGTCTGCGCCTCCATCTCTAATATCTCCGTCTACAACATACTCCCAGTATTTACTATTGTATTGATTTAGAAAGTTGAGCCACTGATCAAATGATATGTCGGCAGCTCTTAATTCCATTTCAGTAGTTACATAATAAAGACCTACACCAAAAGCTGTAACGCTACTAGAGTCTAATATGATTTGGCTCCAAGGGCCAGCACCTCTAGGTATTGTTGCCATGCCCGTACCTAAAGTTCCGTAATATGGAATTATTTGATTTTTCAAACTGTATTCTAATTTCCACCCACCATGCGAAGGCCAGTAATCATGCTCACTGGTAAAGTAATGCATATTTACTTCTTTTGCGCCTGTAATAAATCTGTCAGTTACAGCGCTCTGCATTTCTGTTCCAATGTCTTGGTTTTCAATCCAGAAAGGAGTTTCGTCCAAGTATCCTCTAGCTCCAGAACCTCCAGATTTAGTTCTGTCTATTGTAGAAACCTTGATTAAACCATCAGCTGCACTCCAGTTTGAATACCAATCCCTGTCAGACTTGCTACCTCTTCCATCAAAAGCCATGTGGGTTTCATCTAGAGGTAACAACGATACTAACATTTCATGATTACAAGCTTCACAAAACTCCATACATAAATCTAATATACTTATAGTATCAAAGTTAAGTTTATAATAAGGATCTGGTATTGGAACGTCACTAACATCTACAACATAATACTTTCCTCTAAATTTAACAAAGCCGCCGTATTGAGCGTATTCATTATCTGCACCTGTTGTTACAGGGAATTCATGATTTCCCATCAAGGAATTCATTGCCTGAACAACCCTAAAAGCTGGAATACCAGCTTCAGACCTAAGAGACATACCAACTCCGGTTACAGGGCGACCTTGGATATATGCATTTTGACTTTCACCAAGTTTGGGGTCGTTTTGATGCGGAAAGTTTATATTACCTACCGTATATGAGTTTTGAAGATTTGCCACCTTCATCATATTTGCACGTTGATCTTCAGATATATGTTCTAAAAATCCGTATACATTAATTAAATTATTATTTGAGTACGTAGTTCCAGCATGATTATTCAATAATAAACTTACATTAGATAATATCTCTCTGGGGTCTGTAAGAGTAACCGTATACAATTGACCGCTGCTTGGATCTTCATTGTAATTCCACGATTGAACTAATCCACCAAAAGCAAAGTGTCTTGATTTGTTATCGCCCGTCTCATAAAACTCTCTGTGTTCACTTTTTGAATATCTATATAAATCAGATATTGCTTTTTCAAAACCACCATCTGTATGGTCTTTTTGTACATCTCCAAATGTAAAATAAGCTGGAGTGCCTACAGTTGGTGTATTGAAAGTATCACTAGTTTTAGGGTCTTTTACCAGTGTGACGTTTAGCTGTGCAGGAGATTCCCCAAATCCTCCAGAGCAAGAAAACTTGACTATAGTAGAACCAAGAAAACGTTGCTGTTCAATGTTATCGGGAGGCGCAGTAGTTGCTACATATTTAGGTGCTGATGGTTCTACTAAACCAAATTTATTTTCTACTGGCTCAAAAGGTGCAGGAGTTGTTGTGGTAGTTACACCAGACTGCTGAATCTCTACTACGAAAGAATTCTCTTTATTGTCCATTGGATCTGTTTCTTCTTTTGACATTTTTATTCCTCGTAAACCCAAGATTTTTGTCTTATAAATCGACGTTCCGCTGACTGCCAGCTGGTAGAAGCAGAAGACTCAAATACAATATTACCACTAGGCTTGTAATCATCTTCTATAGCCTGAGTACCCGGACCATCAGCATCTCCTTGTCCTGCCTCATAAACTACCTCTATGGTAAAGTCTCTTTGCTTTTCAGTCTTTGCATATGTGTCTTGCAATATAGGTCCACTAGGTCTACCCATAACAGGTATAACTGCATGAACCCTACGGGATGGTCTATTAGTAACATCTATTCTTTCGTATACCGCACCATCTACTTGATATGGTTCTCTATTATCATATTCTAGCGTAAATTCTACATTTCCTGCACCATAATTCTTAGTAATATTCTCAGTCAATGGATCTGTTACAGTTATATCTATACCTACTTCTTGTATTTTAGAAACAGCGGTATCTTTAAGGCTAGTAAATGCGCTATAAGCATTGCCAGCTAATATTTCTTCACTTAATTTACCACCCGCAGATAGTCCCATAATAGTGCCTGTAAGCACACCTTTATCTCTAGGTTGATCATATGACGAGTTTTTAGACATACCAAAGCTACCCATAGCTGTGGTGCTGGCGCTTTGTTCTTGGGGAACTAATATAAAAGTAGATGTATATGTAACTGATCCGGCAGTCACATCTACTGATGAATTAGCCACAAGGTTACAAACTGTCCATGCTTCAGCAGAATCTAATACGTCATACACTTTACCTTTGGAATGCAAGTAGACTGTACCTGCATCAAATTGAATTTTAGACTCTACAAAGTCTTGAGCATCTTGAACATCTAGGGCTGTAGCTGTAATTGTTTCAGTACCACTGACTACTGAGCTACTTATTATCTCCGTGTGTCCTGAGTTAAAGTATCCCATACTTTCGTCTTCACTTACAGAAAAATCCCAAGAAAACTCAATATGATCATTGTCCATATTATCAGTATTAAAGCACTCAAACGTAACAGTATACTGACCATAACTTACAAACTTACCCTCTGGTATATCTATAGAAACAAGATTTACTTTTTCAAAACTCTCTACTAATGCCCCATCTCCAGTGTTTATTTCTAACGTCTGATCTTTTTCTTGCACAGCGTTTTGCAGGGCGGCTATTTGCGAAAAAATATATGTAGCTTGCGCTTCTCCCGGTTCTGTACCTGTATTAATAAAGTATCCGCTTAGAGTAATAGTATCTTTCCTTGCCACTTCCGCATCAGCAGTACCTTGAGGGTGGCTGGAACGCGATCTTTCAGAGATAACTTGCGAAGAAATAGATACAAGCGGAGCTGGAGCCGGAAAAGCATATCCCCCAACAGTTGAATCTCCAAATTGATTTTGCTTACTAGCCTTCCCCGGTTTGTAAAGAAAGACTTGTTGACTTTTATTATTATATTCCATTATAGCACCGTTATTGTTATGTCTCTTTGATATGTAGTTCCATCAGGAGCAATGGCTTTTACAGTTACCGATTCTTCTGTACCGGCATCACCATCGTACTCTTCGCCGGTTACTAACTTATTACCAATTGTTTTAAATGCAGCATCACCTACCACGCTGTATTCTACGCCTCCATCTAAAGACCTAGTTTTACCATGTCTCTCATCTGGGTCTTGTTGTAAATGTAGGACTCCTATGATCATATTTTTAGGAGCTGGAGTATACATAGTTGTATTTGTGATCAGTATAATGTCTTCCACGCTCTCTTCATTTTGTCTCTCTTCAATATCATCTGGGAATATTCTTAGTGTTAGATGTAAAAAACGTTCTTCTGGAGGTGTAGTTATGGGTTTAAGCTTAACCTTACACCTGACTCTAATTACATACGAATCTCTAGATTCAAAATCCAATTCTTCATTAGCTGTAATAGTAGCTTTTTTCCCCGCACCTGAAACTGAAAACGAATCATTGTCATAGCCACCAAATCCCTTATTTCTATCTGTATCCATTTCCCACTCAACCACCTGATATCTCTGATCGAATTCTTCTTCAGATATAATATTAGTATCTACTCTGATTTGTCCAGTGCCACCATCTTCATCAAACTTCATATTATGTGCTTCAAAAATAGCATCACTGTATATCCAGCTCATGGTAAGAGTATATTTTCTTTCTGTAGGGTTGTAAGATTCTTGAATATCTCCAACTATAGCTACGTTGCCAGTAGGAACATAAGACACAATAAGATTATCTACAGATTCTCGTTCTGTGTAGTTGTCATGCCCCTCGGCAAAGACCACCTCTATATTTACTTCTTTTGTATTTTCTGTTCTGCTATAAGTGCTTTGTAAAACGGGGCCATTGGTTTTACCAATAACTGGAATGATAGCAAAAGTTGGAGTAGATCTTTGTATGTTTTCTGTGATTCTTTCATAGACAGCATTACTAACAAAATAAGATTTGCATATTTCATAAACATATGTAAAATTCATCATGCCAGTTTGATTGTCTATTCCTATATCTCTACCAATCTCAGACCCTTTTTGGTCTCTATTAGTATTACTTAGACTACCACCCTGACGAACATCTCTAACATATTCTCTTGGCATTAAACCATCAAAATTTTTAGCGTATAGAAATATATTATCTTCAAAACTTTTAAACGAACTATAAGGGGTAGAATCAGAACTACAATTTAAAGCTGTGCCAGAAAGTGTGATGGTAGCTGGTCCTTGATTGTATGCCCTGCTGACTTCTATATTAATTCCACATACAAGACCTTGATCTAGATTACTAGGTATTAATACCATAGTTTGCTCAGTAGATACAGTTCCCTCCGTGACAACAGTGCCGTTAGATGATGACCTTAAATTCCTGACTTTAAATTGTCTTCCATCTCCAGCTATCGTAAGATTGTCACCATCAGTTAACATATGATTAGACTTGACAGAGGAAATTACATCGTCTATATTTTTTCCAGTAGCAACTATTTTTTCACTGGCAGTAATATATGAAGCCGTTACTATGCCACCATTACTATCTACGTAACCCATATCAGGGTTATCTGTAAAGTCAAGGGTGTACTGAAGAGATTCTATCTTGTCTGACGCTAGCTGAGTTGACTCAAAAGAAGCAACAAACTTACCGTAATGAGTGTATGAACCTTCTTCAAAAACTATATCTATTAGTTTACA
>CEVS01034256.1_pt1 | contig 17227 bp, 19 predicted proteins | sample 361571 | NCBI WGS metagenome assembly CEVS01 (sample SAMEA2623850, study PRJEB7988) | marine metagenome | isolation source: saline water (ENVO:00002010), including | reverse complement strand
AACTAACAGAAAAAGCTAAACAAAACAGATTAAAACTATCAAGCTATTTAAGACAGCTTCTTACGAAAGACCTTAACTAAACTGATATTGGTATATTTTCATTAGTTTTATAATCAGATTTAAATTAAACCAGTGAAATACACATTCATATTCCTAGCATTTAGTTCGTTATGCTTTTCGCAGACTTATGAAGATTTAGAAAAAATAACTTCAGTTGAAACATTTAAGAGGTTTGTTATAGAAGAAGGTTACGAAAAACTTAATGATAATGTTAATCCTAAAGTTATAGCATATGGTAAGGCTGCCCCTGTAAACTTTGGCGATAAAGTTAATTACGTTAATGTTGCATTCTATTATCAAACTGAAGAAGAAAATAGAAGCTGGCGTTTTGTTTTTTACAATTTTATTTCTAATGACTATAGAAATTTGTTCAATTATGTCAAGGCAGAATGTGAGTTTTCTGAAATAATTGAAAGAAAAGGTTTGAATGACCCAACTGACATCATTGAATTTGCAGTATATAATTGCGATGGCATTGGAAAATTAGGCTTTGCAAAGTCAAAAGGAGCTGGTTTTGTTCACTATTTCTCAAAAAAGTAATACTGACCCTAAACCAACTTGAATAATCAAGTTATATCAAGTTTGATTAATCAATTGTTTTTCAAAGTTTTCTTAACTTGTAGGGATAAAACTAACTAAATGAAGAAACTATTCTTACTCTCCGTTTTATTAATCTTATGAATTTATATTAAAATTTTATTGACAGATGGAAATCATTGATTACATATTTATAATTTGCTGTGTAATAGGCATTTTTTCATTATTAGTGTTAATATTACGTCCATTCATTCCAAAATATATGATGCTTAAAAGTAAAGAAATTAGCATTAAAAGAGGAGAAAGAATTGGTGCTGTAATGGGGATTACTATTGGACTTTTTATACTTTTTTATATTAACGTTAATGGTTATTATGATATGATTGTTGACTATTTAAAAAGCCTATTATCTTAAACCAACATACGATATGAAAAACATAAGGTGTACGTATAGGTGCACGTATAAAAGAAAAAGACCGCCCAAATAGACAGTCTTTTAAGAAGTGACCTCGGCAGGATTCAAACCTGCAACCTCTTGAGCCGTAATCAAGTGCACTATTCAGTTATGCTACGAGGCCAATAAATAAGAATCAAATATAATCCAATAATTTTAAAGCAAAAGAATTTTTCCTCAAATTCAAAAATCTTAAATTTGTTTAATAATTTTAAGAATGAGGGTTGAACAGATATACACCAAATGCCTAGCTCAAGGGGCATATTATATTGAGTCAAATGGAGAGGCTGCCATAATTGACCCGCTAAGAGACCCAAGACCATACATTGAGCTTGCAGAAAATGCAAATGCAAAAATCAAATATGTTTTTGAAACTCATATACATGCTGATTTTGTTTCTGGTCACCTAGACCTAGCAACGAAAACTGGTGCTACAATTGTATTCGGATCTGAGGCAAAAACAAAATACAACTGTTACAAAGCTGTAGATGGAGAAATTTTTAAAATTGGTAGAATAAAAATTAAAATAATACATACACCTGGTCACACTCTTGAGTCAGTTACTTATTTACTCATTGATGAAAGAGGTGAAAATCATGCTATTTTTAGCGGAGACACCTTATTTTTAGGTGATGTTGGTATTCCCGATGTAGCCCAACAATATAAAAATCTGAGTAAAGAAAAATTGGCTGAAATGCTTTATGACTCTTTGAGAAAAAAAATAATGCCATTAAGTGATAAAATTATTGTTTATCCGGGACATGGAGCAGGCTCGGCATGCGGTAAAAATCTGAGTAAAAAGACTGTCGGAACACTAGGGGAACAAAAAAAAACAAATTATGCCCTTAGATCTAATATGACTAAAGATGAGTTTGTTTCTGAGATCTTAGATGGTATTGGAAAACCTCCACAATACTTTAAAGAAAATATAATTTTAAACAAATCTGGATGCAATGCATTTGAAAAAGTTTTAAAAAATGGTAATAAACCCCTAAGATTAGATGAATTTGAAAGGCTCATGTCTGAAAAAGGAGCATTAGTTTTAGACGTTAGAACACAAAAGGAATTTATAGAGTCTCACATTTCTGGTTCAATGTTCATTGGACTAGACGGAAACTTTGCACCTTGGGTTGGAGCCTTAATTTCAAATATTAGTCAGCCAATAATTTTAGTTGTTTCAGAAGGACGCTCAAGTGAAGCTGTTATGAGACTAGCTAGGGTTGGATATGACAATACATTGGGATATTTAAAAGGCGGAATTGAAGTATGGAAAAATAACGGTAAACCATGGTCTAAAATACCTTCAATTACAGCAAATGAGCTTGAGAATGCAATAAAAAATAATCCTCCAAAAATTCTTGACGTTCGCAAAAAAAGTGAATTTTCAAAAATGCATTTAATTGGAGAGTTTGTTGAAAATATTCCGCTCAGTGATATAAGTTCAAAAATTAAATCGATTGATCTGAAAAAAGAATTTTACATTCATTGTGCTAGTGGTTACCGATCAGTAATTGCAGCATCAATTTTAAAAGCAAAAGGAATAGAAAACGTAGTTGATATCAAGGGTGGATTTCAATCAATTAAACAAACCAACGTTGCTGTGCAGACTGGCACTTGTAATTAAACCAATTAATTTTTATTACAAAATCTTTGCACTCAAACCTGCTTTTAATAATTTAGAACAGCATGGCTTAAGGTCTTCATAAAGCCCAGTTTTAACTGAGCATTTGCCTTTGTAGTGAACAAGAATAGAGCATTGTTCAGCTTGCTCATATGTGTGATTACATACATCAACAAGAGTTTGTATGACATGATCAAAAGTATTGACATCATCATTGAAAAGAATAATTTCGTTCAAGCTTGAATCTTTCTCAAAAAATTCAACAACAGGCTTAATTTTATGTTTTGTAGTCATTACTTTTTTTTAATTTTATTGCCACCCACCCATTTTTAGAAATTTTAGAACATAAAGTTAAATTTAGACTTGTAATTTTAAGCTTAAATTTTGAAATATCATCTTCAAAAAATCCACTCAAAAATAGAAAACCGTCATCATTTAAACAAGAAACATATTGTGGGATTTGTTCCAACAAAATATTTCGATTAATGTTTGCCATGATTACATCAAATTTTTTATGTTTCACTAAAAAGATGTCACCTTTAAAAATATTAATTTTTTTGCATTTATTTAGTTTGATATTTTCAAGACTATTTTCATATGACCACTCATCTATATCAACAGCATGGATCGATTGAGCTCTCCTTTTTTCAGCTAAAATTGATAAAATGGCAGTTCCACAACCCACATCCAGAACTGATTTATTTAAAAGCTGAGTGTCTAAAATTAATTGAATCATCATATTTGTAGTTTCGTGATGACCAGTTCCAAAGCTCATTTTTGGATGTATAATAATCTCATAATCATATCCAAAAGTTTGATGAAAAGGAGCCTTAACAATACATTTATTGTTTACGATTACTGGGTCATAACTTGACTCCCATTTGCTGTTCCAATTAATTGGCTCAACTTTTTTAAAAGAAAATTGAATTGAAAATTTAGTATTCCTCAAAATTTGTACTTCTTCTAAAAGTGATTCTTTATAATACTTATCCATTATGTAAGCCTCTATACCATCTGATTTCTCAATAAAGCCTTCAAAACCCAAATTACTGAGCTGAGCTACAAGAATTTCATTACCTGGATAAAGAGGTGCTATCACAAATTTAAAAACAATATAACAGGACTTGGGCATGTATTAACAAGCATTGAAGATATCTATGAAATCATTCGCATTGAGCGAAGCACCTCCAATTAAACCACCATCAACATCTTGGTTGGAAAAAATATCCCTCGCATTGTTAGGTTTTATACTACCCCCGTATAAAATTGAAACACTTTCTGAAAGGCTATTACTATAATTTTCAGCTATCAATTTCCTTACATAAGCATGCATTTCTTGAGCTTGTTGCGGTGATGCAGTCTCTCCAGTACCAATTGCCCATACGGGTTCATATGCTAAAACTATATTGCTCCAATATGATTCAGAAATATTAAATAAAGCATCTGTTATTTGTTTTTTGACAACAATTTTTTGATTACCAGAACTCCGATCATCAATTTTTTCTCCAAAACAAAAAATAACACGCATATTATTTTCGAGCGCACTTTTAACCTTTTTTGCAATTAATTCGTTCGTTTCATTAAAATAAGTTCGTCGCTCACTGTGGCCAATTATAACATTTTCAACTCCAATACTTTGTAACATTTTAGCACTAATTTCACCAGTATATGCACCAGAATCAGCATAGTGAATATTTTGAGCCGCAATTTTTATTGAGCTGCTTTTCAAGATTTTGACTGCATTTGATAAATTGGTAAATGGAGGAGCAATAATCATCTCTGTTTGACTTTCTACATAAATTTTTAATATATCTAAAATTAAATTCTCAGAATCAATAGAATCTTTATTCATTTTCCAATTGCCAGCTACTATTTTTTTTCTCATTTTAAAAGATTTAATAGATTTTCATCATTCGTCTCAATTGCTTTGAAAAGAGCAATTTTTCCTTCAGGATTAACAATTAAATAGCGAGGAATCCAATCTATAGTTAAAAATTTACCAAGGGGTCCCTTCTTTCTATTAGGAAGAAAAAAATGGTCTCCCTCAATCCCATACTTTTTGATTCCCTCTTTCCATTTTTTTATTGACTTATCTAGTGAAAGATACAAGAATTTTACACTGCTGTTTTTTCTTTGCAATTCTTTTAAATCAGAAAGGCTAGCAATACAGTCCTTACACCACGAAGCCCATACATTAATAAAGATGTAATTACCATTATTTTCTTGTAATACCTCGCCAAATTTAAACTTTTCTCCGTCTACAGATATTAACTGTTCAGTTAAAGCTTCAGAAGAAAAAGCAGTCTCAGATTTAGATTGACAATTTAGAAATGTATTTGCGAGTATTATTATCAAAAATATTTTTTTCATTTTAATTCAGTTTGATTCTTGGATCTAAATATTTATACAATATATCAACAAATACATTAATAATTATAAAAACTGTTGCTATTGTTAGTACAGATCCCATAATAACAGGTAAGTCTAAGTTATTTAGTGCATTAACAATTTCCTTTCCTAGTCCATTCCATCCAAAAATATACTCGACGAAAACAGCTCCAGAAAGCATTGAAGCGAACCATCCAGAAATTGCTGTGATCACAGGGCTCAGAGAATTTTTAAGCGCGTGATTAATGATTACTTCTTTTTTGTTAAGACCCTTTGAAAAGGCAGTTTTAATAAATTCTTGACTAAAAACATCTATTAAAGAATTTCTCATCAATTGTGAAACAACAGCTAAGGGCCTTATCCCCAAAACAATAGCTGGTAAAATTAGGTTTCTGAGTTTCAAAACTTTACCCTCTCCAAAATCGTCAAGTTCATACAAATTCCCCGTCATATTCAAACCAGTATATTCATGCAAGATATAACCGAAAAACCAAGCAAAGATAATAGCACTGAAAAATGACGGTAAACTCATACCTATTGTACTAATTACCATTATTACACGATCTATAAATTGATCCTTATATATAAATGAAAAAATACCTAAAATTATTCCAAAAATTATTGCAATAAAAATTGAAGCTACGGCCAAAACAAAAGTATTTGGTAATGTTTCTTTCAAAATTTCTGAAACTCTTTTATCCTGTTTAGCAAAAGAACGCCTGAGGTATGGGTATTTGAGTGCTAAAGAACCATTTTTTAATACAAAAACCTTTTGGTAATAATAATTGCCTGAGGATAAACTGGTATAATGTGATATTTCGTTCGAATGATAAGAAAATGGGGAAAGATCATTTAAATAGAACAAATACTGTTTTAATAGAGGTTGATCAAAACCATATTTTTTCTTGACTGCGAATATTTGATCTTGGTTTTCGTTCTGGTCAAGCATCATTCTGGCTGGATCTCCAGGCAAAACATTAAAAAGAAAAAATACAATTGTAATTACACCAAATAGTGTTATTAATGTATTGAGTATTTTCCTAAAGATAAAATAACCCAAAATTAAAATACTAATTTATCAATGTCATTCCAATGTACCTTTTGTTTAATTGTTCCATTGTTCAATATAAACAACCCGGGATTTGAACGAATCATTGTTTTTAGTTCTTTTTCATCACACAAATAAAAATCAAAATTATATTCTAAGGAAAATTTTGTTTTGTCACTTGTATCTGAGGCACTGAGACCTATAACATTATAACCTTTACTCGATGCCTCAGCAGAAAGTTTATTTAAACTTTTAAGACCATCAGAATCGGCGGTTTCCAGGTTGTAACTAACAATTATTAATAATTTATCTTCATCGAGAAAATCATTTGTCAAGTCATCAGTTTCAGATTCAATCGAAAAATCTTGAATAGGGGGTTGGTAACCATGACTAATAATTTTGACCTCATAATCTAAAAATTTACCCTCTACATCTGGAAAAGGACCATTAGTTACAAAAATTTTTTCTTCACCATTTACATCAAACTTATATTTAAATTCCTGAACAGGTCCCGGCGCATCTTCTGGGATAATCATATTTTCGTTGATATTTATACCAACTTTATATGGCCTAAAATCGACTAAAGGTAAATGTGATAAAACATAAAATCCGAAACCTGTGGCCGAGATGACTGAAATTATTGCTAAGCTTAGGTTCAAACGAAAATTAAAAAAAGGTTTTACATATTTCTTTCCATAGAAAATTAAAATAATCATTGCAAGAAGAAGTAAGTCTTTAGCAAAACTCTGCCAAGGGGTTAATTTGAGAGCATCTCCAAAACATCCGCAATCCTTGACTTTGTCAAAGTAGGCTGAATAAAAGGTTAAAAAAGTAAAAAAGATGATCATTGACATCAAACTAAAGATTGTGAATCTTCGCTGATAGCCTATGAATAAAAAAAACCCGATAACGACCTCAAAAACAACTATAAAAAAAGAAATCATTAAACTGTAAGGTTCAAAGAAAGTCATATTTAAAACATCAACACTAAAGTATTCCTGTAGTTTGTAGGAAAATCCAATAGGGTCATTGAGTTTAACAAAACCTGATATCATAAAGAATATTGAAACAAATATTCTTAAAATTGAGATTATATATTTCATTTATTATTTTTTAAATGAATTAAAGCAAAAATAGCATAATTGATTATATCTTGATAATTTGCATCAACTCCCTCGCTAACCAACGTTTCACCTAAATTATTTTCAATTTGTTTAACTCTTAATAATTTTTGTAAAATTAAATCGGTAAGCGAACTAACTCGCATATCACGCCATGCCTCTCCGTAATCATGATTTTTGTCAAGCATCAATTGCTTAGTTTGTGAAATTTTGGAATTATAGTCTTTAATAATAATTTCGCTGGAAAGGTCTGGGTGTTCAACTACTCCCCTTTCGATTTGGATTAGTGCCATAATCGAATAATTGATTAAACCCATAAATTCGCTACTAGCGTCCTCCTCTATTCTTTGAACATCTTTAATTTGTAAACTGCGTATTCTTTGAGCTTTTATAAAAATTTGATCTGTTAATGAAGGCAACCTCAAAATACGCCATGCACAGCCATAATCTTTCATTTTTTTTAAAAATAAGTCTTGACATTCGCTTACTATTTTATCATATTCTTTTGATGTATTTTGCATTAATTTGATCTAATTTATTGTAAATTTCGCTTAAAATTTTTAAATCGTCAAAATTTAAGGTTTAAACTTTAAAAATGGATAAAAGACAAAAAAATAAAACTATTCTAAGTATTAATTGCATGGGTGAAATAATTGATTTAAAAACACCCAAGGTTATGGGAATATTAAATATTACTCCTGATTCATTTTATGATGGAGGAAAATATAATAATCACAAGAAAATACTAAAACAAACCGAAAAATTATGTAACGAAGGTGCTACATTTATTGACATCGGAGCTTATAGCTCAAGACCTGGTGCCCTATTTGTGAGTGAGGAGGAAGAATTAAAACGCTTAATTCCTGTTGTTGACTTGATATCCAAGTCATTCACAAATTTAATATTGTCTATCGATACTTTCAGATCTAAAGTGATGAAAGAAGCGTTTGAAGTTGGTGGCACAATTTGCAACGATATCTCAGCTGGTAAATTAGATTCTAAAATGATGAGTACTGTAGCAAAATTAAAAATCCCCTATATCATGATGCACATGGTGGGAACCCCTCAGACAATGACAAAAAACACAAATTATATAAATATTATTAATGATTTATATAAATACTTTTCCAACAAAATAACAGAAGCTAAAAAGCATAAAATTATTGATTTGATTATTGATATTGGATTTGGATTTTCAAAAACTAAGCAACAAAATTTATTACTTCTTAAAAACTTGGATTATTTCAATAATCTTGGATATCCTATTTTGACAGGGATCTCTAGAAAATCAATGATATATAAAACTCTAAATTGTACTGCCAAAGAAGCATTAAATGGAACAACAGCATTAAACATGATTGCCTTAGAAAATGGAACAAAAATTCTTAGAGTTCATGATGTAAAAGAAGCTATGGAGTGTGTAAATCTGTTCAATGCTTTAAACAACCATTGATCTGTCGAAATTGGGTTATATTTATTATCTTTAATAAAAAAACGAGTGGATGTTCTTAAAAGTCTTTTAGACTTAAATATTTTAAATATTATTGATATTGTTCTCGTTGCAATCCTATTATATTACATATATAAACTTCTAAAAGGGACTGTAGCCATAAATATTTTTATAGGTATTGTTATTCTCTATTTTTTCTCTTTTTTGGTAAAAAACTTAGAAATGCGTATGCTATCAATAATTCTGGGTGGTTTTATGAGTACTGGAATTATTGCTTTGATTGTTCTATTTCAGCCGGAAGTTAGAAAATTTTTGTTGATGTTAGGATCTACAAATTTTGCTAAAAAAAATAAAGCATTTAAAAGACTACAATTTTTAAATGGCTCAACCAAAAAGTCAATAACTGATGCAGTCTCAATAGTGAAAGCATCAAATAGCATGTCCACTTCTAAAACAGGAGCTTTGATAATAATTGAAAGAAATACTAATCTTGATTTTCTAGTTGATACAGGAGACAAAATGAATATCAACCTTACGCAAGCAATCATAGAAACTATTTTTTTTAAAAATAGCCCATTACACGATGGCGCTATTATTATCTCGGATAATGTTATAAAAGCTACACGTGTTATACTTCCTGTAAGTAATCAAAGAGAAATCCCTTCTCATTTTGGCTTAAGGCACCGAGCAGCTATCGGAATTAGCGAAAATACTGATGCATTAGCAATTGTTGTTAGTGAAGAAACAGGTCAAGTTTCGTATATAAAGAATGGAAAGTTTATAATTTTTGAAAATTCAAAAGAACTCACGAATAAACTCGAATCAGATTTAGTTTAAATTTCCTGATTTAAAAATTGAGCTTTGTACAAGTTATTATAAAATCCATCTTTAATTTGAATCAAACTATCGTGTGTACCTCTTTCAACAATTTTACCATTTTCCATAACTAAAATAAGATCAGCTTTTTTAATTGTTGCAAGTCGGTGTGCTATGACTATTGAGGTTCGATTTTTTGTTATTTTTTTTGTTGCCTTTTGAATTAGTTCTTCGGAACTACTATCAATTGATGCAGTTGCTTCGTCAAGAATAAGTATCTTTGGGTTCATTATATATGCCCTAAGGAATGAAATTAGTTGTCTTTGACCAACTGACAACATTAAACCCCTTTCTTTAACATTAAATTTATATCCACCAGGTAATTTTTTTATGAATTCATGAATCCCAATTTCTTTGGCTCCTTTAATAACGTGGTGCTCAGATATTTCAGAGTTTCTCAATGTTATGTTATTTAAAATAGAATCTGTAAACAGAAAAACGTCTTGTAAAACAACTCCAATTGTTTTTCTGAGTGAATTAAGAGTTAAAGATTTAACATTTTTACCGTCTAATAAAATCTCTCCTTTATCGATATCATAAAATCTATTAATCAGATTAATTATTGTTGATTTTCCAGCCCCTGTTGGACCAACTAGGGCAACCATTTGACCCGGCCTGACTATGAAAGAAACTCCATTTAACACAGGTTCTTTTGAAACATAGGAAAAATAAACATCTTTGAATTCAATTTGCCCAGAAAAACTTTCTAGAAAAATCTTTCCATTATCTGAAATATTAGATTTTGTATCTAAAACTTTAAATACCCTATCAGCAGCAACCATACCCATTTGGAGAGTGTTAAACTTATTTGCAATTTGATTTAGTGGCCGAAACATCATAGGCACCATCATAATAAATGCTGCCAAATCCCCAATTGTTGCAGTTTGATCAAGAACAGTATTTAAGCCACCTAACCAAATTACTACTCCAAGGGTAATTGATGACAAAAGTTCAGCAATTGGAAAAAAAACTGAGTTGTACCAAACAGTCTTTATCCAGCCTTTTTTATGCCGATCATTTATCAACATAAAATTTCTAAATTCAATTTTTTCTCTTGCAAATATTTGAACTATTTTCATTCCAGTTATTCTTTCTTGTACAAAGGAGTTTAAATTTGAAACTTCATTTCTAACTTCTTCAAAAGCTTTTTTCATATATTTTTGAAAAATTTTAGTAGCAACTAAAATAATAGGAAGGCTAAACAAGACAATGAAACCTAATTTCCAGTTCATGTAAAACATAACAAAGCCAACAAAAAACATCTTTAAAATATCACTAAAAATCATAAATAATCCCTCGCCAAATATATCTGCAATCCGCTCCATATCAGTGATTGTTCTAGTTATTAAAACTCCAACCGAAGAGTTATCAAAATACTTCATTTTAAATCCCAAAATTTGGTTAAATAACTTGATTCTTATGTCCTTAACCACTGACTGCCCTAACCAGCTTGCACTATATATAAATAAAAGGTTACACACAACCTCCAAGAAAAGTAAAAAGAACATTAAGAAAATATAGTTAATGAATCCTGGCTGAAACTGTTGCTCAATATTTTCGTCCATTGCTATTTGTAGAACCTTAGGTCGTAATGCACCAAAAATGGCCAGACCAGCTACAGTAATTAGAGCTAATGTAAAAATCCAAAAGTAAGGACTAATATATTTTAAAAGTCTCCTAAATAAAAAGATGTCGAATAATGTTTGTTTAGTCCCTGACATCATTATAAATTGAGATTGGATATTTTATTGATGTTAAGTAAAGACCCTCGGCTGGTGCTGAGGCTCCCGCTTTAGTACGATCCTTTGACTTAATTATATTCTTAAATTCTATTAGTGATGTCTTTTTCAAACCAATATCTAATAGAGTACCAACTATTGCACGTACCATATTCCTTAAAAAACGATTCGAAGTTATCTTAAATTCAATTAAATCCCCTTTTTTAATCCATTTAGCATATGTGATTTCACAAAGATAATTTTTAACATCAGACCCTGTTTTGGAAAAACATTTAAAATCCTTTTTACCTATCACAGCTTCACACGCTTGATTCATCAAACTTAAATCAAATAATTGGGGGAAATAAAAACTTTTATCAATCTCAAAAACATTTTTTACCATTGAAATTCTATAGATATAAGTTCTGTTCAAAGCATCAAATCTAGCATGTGCTTCAGACTTAACACTTCGTAAAGAACTTATTGAAATGTCCTTAGGTAAAAAGGAATTCAATTTTGAGACTAAACTGGCTACATCAAAATCCTTTAATGTGTCAAAATGTGCGACCATGTGCATTGCGTGAACTCCGGTGTCAGTACGCCCAGCGCCTAGACAATTGATATTTGAATTTAAAATCATAGATAAAGCTTTATTTAAAACCGACTGGACAGTAACGGCATTAGGTTGAGTCTGCCAGCCATGGTAATTAGTCCCGCAATATGAAAATTCAATAAAATATCTCATGTTTAATTGATACTTTTGTTCAATGGGTGACAAAGATAAGACATTGGTTTATATTAATTTTTTAGTGCTTATTAATAATTGATGAAAAAAATTCTCTTGATTTCTGATACCCACGGATATATGGGGAAAGATATTTTAAAATACGTTTCAGAATGTGATGAAGTTTGGCATGCGGGTGATATTGGATCACTTGAGGTTTCGGAGACTTTAAAAAATTTGAAATCTTTGAGAGCTGTCCATGGAAATATTGATAACTCTGAAATTAGAATTGAATTTAAAGCTGAAGAAGAATTCACAATTGAAGGACTTAAAGTTTGGATAACTCATATTGGAGGCTATCCAGGAAATTATGCAAAAAACGTCGAAAGTAAACTAAAGGAAATATCTCCAGATTTATTTATATGTGGACATTCGCATATTCTCAAAATAATGAAAGACAAAAAATTAAATTTAATTCATATGAACCCTGGAGCTATTGGAAAATACGGGTTTCACAACATTAGAACTATGATAAGGTTTGAAGTTTCTAATGGAAATATCGATAATGTAGAGGTTATCGAGTTTAAGCGGTAAGTTTAAAATCAGAAAATAAATTATTAATTTATCTCAATCTATCAATAGATTTGATCAATTGCTCATCTTGATTTATGGCCCGATTAGCTAATAACAATAAAACAATGATTGAAACTACTGTAATTATACTGTAAATTCGATTATAAGTCTCATAGCCACGAGAAGAAAATAAAGCGTCGTAAAGCTCGATTCCCAATGGGAATATATTTAAAAGTATATTTATTTTGATTAGTTTAATTTGAGTCAATCTTTTTCTGTAAAAAAAAACAGAAATGATCGACAATAGAAATGAAACAAATAAAAAAAATAAAAAGCTTAGCAAGCGCAAAAGATCCAAAAGGGAAGCAGATGGATTACTATAGAACCAAATTATTGGAACGATAGAAGCGGACAGTATGTATAATGTCTGAATTCTAAAAAACATGTAAAGAAATTTGCTTCAAAAGTAAATGTTTCTTTTTTATTTATAGAGTTAAATTAAAAATATTGTTGTATACTTGCAAAGAATACAAAGCGAATATCTTTACCTCGCCAAAATATCCTAAATACTTATTCAATACTCCACAAACTAAATAATAACTAAATGTTGTTGCATTGCAACAAAGATCAAATAAATAATACTTAAATGTTTGAAATATCACAACTTAAAGAAAAAAAATTAACAGAGCTTCAAGAGATAGCAAAAGAGTTAAAAGTACCAAGAGCAACTAGTTTAAAAAAGTTGGACTTAATCTACCAAATATTAGACCTTCAAGCAGCCAGACCAACTGAGATGAAAAATAATCAAAATCAGAAAAAACAACATTCAATGGGTGTTGAAGAAGCAAATACTACGAAAGAAGATAAAAACGAAAAATTAAAATCTAGGGGTCCTTCAAGTCAAACAGAAAACAAAGCAGATAATTCTAACAAAGAAAGAAATGCTAATTGGGACCCAAAAAGACAAAAGCATCAAAAAAAACAACATTACCAAAATAAAAATACTCATCACAAAAAAGAATTTAATGGTAACAAAGATAACAGGAACCGTTACAAAGATCCAGACTATGAATTTGATGCTATTATCGAAAGTGAAGGTGTTCTTGACATAATGTCTGATGGGTATGGTTTTTTAAGATCTTCCGATTACAACTACTTAACCTCTCCCGATGATATCTACGTTTCTCAATCACAAATTCGTTTATTTGGTTTAAAAAACGGCGATACAATACTAGGGCATGTACGTCCTCCAAAAGAGGGAGAAAAATATTTTCCACTTATTAAAGTTAGTAAGATAAATGGACTAGATCCCCATGTAGTAAGGGATCGTGTCGCATTCGAACACCTTACCCCACTATTCCCCAAAGTCAAATTCAACATCGCTGAAAAACAAAATACAATCTCAACCAGGATTATGGATCTCTTTTCACCAATTGGAAAAGGTCAGCGAGGTATGATTGTGTCTCAGCCTAAAACTGGTAAAACTATGCTTCTCAAGGATGTTGCTAATGCTATTGCTGCTAATCACCCTGAGGTTTATCAAATGATTTTACTAATTGATGAACGTCCTGAAGAAGTTACTGATATGCAAAGAAATGTTCGTGGTGAAGTTATCGCGTCTACTTTTGATAAAGAAGCACATGAACACGTCAAAATTGCTAATATTGTATTGGAAAAAGCCAAAAGATTAGTTGAGTGCGGCTATGATGTTGTTATATTATTGGATTCAATTACAAGACTGGCTCGCGCCTACAATACTGTACAACCTGCATCTGGAAAAATTTTGAGTGGAGGGGTTGATGCCAACGCTCTACACAAACCTAAAAGATTCTTTGGAGCTGCAAGAAACATTGAAAACGGTGGGTCATTATCAATAATTGCTACAGCTTTAACTGAAACTGGATCCAAGATGGATGAAGTTATTTTTGAAGAATTTAAGGGAACAGGAAACATGGAGCTACAATTAGATAGAAAAATATCCAATAGAAGAATATTCCCTGCCATAGACTTAACTTCTTCAAGTACAAGAAGAGATGACCTTTTACTAGACGAAAAAACAATTCAAAGAATGTGGGTTATGAGAAAATACTTAGCTGATATGAATCCTGTAGAAGCTATGGAATTTATAAATGACCGATTTAAACAAACCAAAAATAACGAGGAATTTTTAATCTCGATGAATGGATAAATATAAAAGCCTTTCAAACTGAAGGGCTTTTCTTTTGCACTATAATTTCCCTAGGTGCCTCATTAACTTAGATTTCAAGTTGGAAGCTTTGTTATTATGAATTATATTACGCTTGGCCAATTTATCAATCATTGAAAGCACACCGGGGAGTGCTTTTTCAACTTTCTTCTTGGTCTTTAATTCGAATAAAGTCTTAATCGCGTTTCGAGTTGTTTTATGCTTATACTTATTAGATAAACGTTTTGAGTCATTACTCCTTATTCTTTTCAATGCTGACTTGTGATTTGCCATAATATATTATTTTATTTAGTAGCCCGTAGGGGAATCGAACCCCTCTTACCAGGATGAAAACCTGGCGTCCTAGCCGATAGACGAACGGGCCGTTTTGTATTATACTTTGTTTACAAAACAACTACAATCTTGCTATTGCGGTTGCAAAAATACAACTATTTTTAAATGCTACAAGAATCCAATTTACTTTTTTGGATTTTATAAAATTAGTAAGACCTTGCAAAGATAACTCTAAATTTGGATGGCTTACCTGAAAAAACACACAAACCATTTTCAAGTTCTGGTTGCATCGGAATACATCTGATGGTTGCTTTTGTTAGCTCCTTAATTTTTTTCTCTGATTCCCTTGTTCCATCCCAATGAGCTAAAATAAAGCCACCTTTATCATCCAATACCTTTTTAAAAGTATCAAAATCATCAACTACTGTTGTATGAGTTTTCATAAAATTATTTGCTTTTGTAAACAAAAGAGTTTGAATTTCATTTAATGAATTAATTACTTTTAATTCTAATCCATCAACAGAAACAATCTCTTTTGAAAAGTTGTCGCGTCTGGCTATTTCAACAGTAGAATTTTCTAAATCTTTAGGTCCAATGGAAATCCTAATTGGTACACCCTGAAGTTCATGTTGAGCAAACTTGGCTCCAGGCCGATGAGTAGTTCTATTATCATATTTTACAGAAACATTGTTAGAATTTAAAATTTTGCAAATTTTATCTACTACAACTGTAATTTTCAAGAGCTCCTCTTTTGTTTTATATATAGGTACAATTACAACCTGGTGAGGAGCTAACTTAGGAGGTAAAACTAATCCTTGATCATCGCTATGAGTCATAATTAAAGCCCCCATCAATCTTGTGGATACACCCCAAGAAGTAGCCCATACATAGTCTTGGTTTCCGTCTTGGTTCATAAATTTTACATCAAATGCTCTTGCAAAATTTTGCCCTAAAAAATGTGATGTACCCGCTTGCAAGGCCTTACCATCTTGCATAATTGCTTCAATACAATAAGTTTCTTCTGCTCCTGCAAAACGCTCACTCTCAGTCTTAGTGCCTTGAATTACTGGAATGGACATAAAATTTTGAACAAAATTTGCATAAACTTTATTCATTTTTTTTGCTTCATTCAAAGCTTCTTTTTTTGTAGCATGGGCAGTGTGCCCCTCTTGCCATAAGAATTCAGCTGTTCTTAAGAATAGACGTGTTCTCATCTCCCAGCGAACAACATTAGCCCATTGATTAATTAAAATAGGTAAATCTCTGTAAGACTGTATCCATTTCTTGTAACTGTTCCATATTATTGCTTCACTTGTTGGCCTAACTATCAACTCCTCTTCTAATTTAGCATTCGGATCTACACGAAGCTTACCACTTTGATCAGGATCATTTTCTAATCTGTAGTGAGTAACAATTGCGCATTCCTTGGCAAATCCCTCTGCATTTTTCTCTTCAGCTTCAAAAAGACTTTTAGGAACAAACAGAGGAAAATATGCATTTTGGTGGCCTGTTTCTTTAAACATACGATCTAACTCTGCCTGCATTTTTTCCCATATTGCATATCCATATGGTTTTATAATCATACAGCCTCTAACAGATGAATTTTCGGCTAGATCAGCTTTCACTACCAATTCATTATACCACTTAGAGTAATCATCAATACGCTTAGTTAAGTTTTTACCCATATTTTTTTAATTTGGCATAACTATTGCTCTATTACAAATAATTATTTATGTTTACAAAACTAAGTATTTTTAAAATGTCCAACAATTTATAATTAGATACATATGAAATTTACATTACGATTTAAAAAAATTAATGGTTTACTTTATTTTTTTATGATTTCTTTTTTTGTATTCTCTTGTGGTTCCTATCAATATGTTGGAATTTATGAAGACGGAATTTATAGCGATGACGATTCAAGTAATCAAAACTCAAGCTTAAATACCAATGATTATTACACTGATTATTTTAAGGGTAAAGCTATTGAATATGAATCAAATGATTTCTTCACCGACGTTGAAAGTTACACTGGAAATTACAACAACGCAGAAAACTTTTATTCTGAAAATGCTGGTTGGGGTCAAAATAATGACCCTAATGTTGTAATAAATATTCAGACCAGACCTGACTATGGTATGTTTTGGGGTTGGAATAATTGGGGATGGAACAACTGGA
>CEVS01005461.1_pt1 | contig 17274 bp, 6 predicted proteins | sample 361571 | NCBI WGS metagenome assembly CEVS01 (sample SAMEA2623850, study PRJEB7988) | marine metagenome | isolation source: saline water (ENVO:00002010), including | reverse complement strand
GTATGGCGGAATCGGTAGACGCACCAGACTTAAAATCTGTTGGGCATTATGCCCGTGGGAGTTCAAGTCTCCCTACTCGCATACCCTAAATATTAAGGGGTAGATATAATCCGATGAAATACCACATAGATACAAAATATGCTTGGTATATCAGCGAAGCTGGTGAGCAAATAGTTCTGCTTTATTTTATTCAGAATGTTCCTTTTACATTTGATGAACTTCCAGAGATCGTAAGATCTTGTCCAGAGGTTATTGATTTGATAAAAGATGAAAAAAGATGGACACCAGAAGAAATGTACAGATCTTCAAGTTATCTTATGATGGAAGAATGTCACCCAATGCTTTTTGAATTAGAATTAGAAAATCCAGAACTAATGCCTGTAGATTGATGCCAACTTAGCTCAGCTGGATAGAGCAGGGTTTTTGTAAAGCTCAGGTCAACGGTTCAAGTCCGTTAGTTGGCTTATTAAGAGGTATTATGAAGATAAACTTATGGTATTCTAAAAGTATGAGTCAGTGGAGATGGACCTTATCAGAAGAATTTAAAAATGGTAAGACTCAATTACACCAACATTCGGGGCAACAACCCATACTCCGTGATGCTATGGATGATGTAGCAAATACCGTTGAATATATATTAGATACTAAGAAAGATTAGGTCATAAATATCTAGAAAGTATTTGTATAAAGATGGGCATTCAAATCAATGGTTTAACTGATACCATTCAAGCAGATGATGGATCCATTAGTATTGGTGGTACAGTTACCTATGAAGATATAAGTAATATTAGTTTCGTTGGAATAGCCACCTTTACCTCGGATGTTCTTGTAGCAGACAGAGTAGTCCATGCTGGGGACACAAATACTACTATAAGATTCCCTGCTGCTGATACGATTACAGCAGAAACTGGTGGATCAGAAAGATTTCGTATAACTTCTGCTGGTAATATTGGTATCAATAATACAAATATTAATTTTCCAAGTGGAACAGGATTACAAGTATATGATGCATCTACTCCTCGTCTGAAATTAGCAAATAGTACAACAGGGGTGGATTCAGGTAGTGGATCTCTTCTATATGTAAGCGGTGGTGATTTCTTGATTGAAAACAAGGAAACCGCAAACATGCGCTTTTATACTTCGGCAACAGAAGTGATGCGAATCGACAGCTCGGGTCGTTTGCTGTTGGGGACAAGTTCCACTGCTACAGCAGGATCAGCAGTTATCCAAGGTAATTCGACAGGATCTAGTTCATATGGATTGTTGAGACTTACAAAGGGTTCAACGACTCCTGCAAATGGAGATGCTCTTGGATTACTTGCGTTTGGTGACAGCAACCACAACACAAATGCACAAATTGCCTGCAAGCGTGATGGAGGAACTTGGAATTCTGGATCTAGTCATCCAACTCGTATCGAGTTCAATACTACCTCCGATGGGCAATCAGGGTCATCTGAGCGGCTGCGTATAACCTCTGCTGGAAGTTTTCAGATTACTGATCCTAGTAGTAGCACCGGACTAAAAAGTAAAATCTCTTTTGTAACTGAGTCTCCCCATCAGGATGAAGTTGTTTATATCGGTTTTGATCGAACAGCAAGTGCTGGTGGAGCCCCTACGGATTTAACTTTTGCTACCGGAACAGTAGGTGGCGTATCCGAAAGACTGCGTATCGACAGCTCTGGTCGGTTGTTAGTGGGCACGTCTAGTGCGCGTGAGAATTTTATTAACATTTCGGGCATTAGTGCAGCTCTTCAAGTGGAAGGCGTAGGATTCAATGAGTCTTCTACTTCGATTATTAGAAATTCAGCAAGTGCAAATGCTCCCTACTTTATTTTAGGTAAGACTCGCTCAGGATCAGTGGGGGGAACCACTGTAGTTCAAAATAATGATCCGCTTGGCGTGCTCAGTTTTCAAGGAATTGATGGGTCTGAGTTTGTAGAAGGGGCAAATATTAAAGCCGAAGTAGACGGCACTCCCGGCGCTAACGACATGCCTGGCCGCTTAGTGTTCAGCACTACTGCCGACGGAGCGAGCAGCCCGACGGAGCGGATGCGTATCACCAGTTCCGGTACAGTTAATATCGGCAATTCATCAACGCCTGCAAGTGCAAACGTTCACTTAGATCTATATTGCAATAGCTCATACGATGCATTTATCAGGTTTAGAGATCAATCTGGCGCTCCAGGTTTAATTGGTTTTGATCATGGCTCTAATGCCATGCAATTCTATACAAATGGCTCTAGCGCAGCGATGCTTATCGACAGCTCTGGTAAGTTGGGCCTGGGCACGAATTCTCCTCAAAAGAAATTACACATTTCTGACACATCTGGTTCGGCTCAAATCCGTATGACAGGTTCTAGTGGTAGTAGTGATATTTACGCCGACGCTAATATTTACTTCCAACCTAATGGCACTACTAGGGTTACTATCACCAGTGCGGGCTATCTGTGTGTTAACCGAACTTCAGTAGTTCATGGCGGTCAAATTTCACTTAATTACACCAATGGTGTTACTGCAGGCATTGCTCTGAAAGATACACAAACAAGTGGCACTGGTACGCCTATGCAATTTGTCAATGGATTTAACGCTGTTATTGGAAGTATTACTCAAAGTCAATCCGCTACTTCATTTAACACGTCCTCCGACTATCGCTTAAAAGAAAACGTCGTTGCTATTACTGACGGCATTACTCGCGTTAAGCAACTTCAGCCAAAACGTTTTAACTTTATTATTGATACTTATACAACAGTTGATGGATTTCTTGCACATGAAGCACAAACTATTGTACCAGAAGCGGTCACTGGAACCTACAACGAAGTTGATAATGATGGCAATGATGTAATGCAAGGCATAGACCAATCAAAACTAGTTCCATTATTGACTGCTGCATTGCAAGAAGCAATCGCCAAGATTGAAACATTAGAAACCGCTAATGCAGATCTAGTTGCAAGAGTTATTACATTAGAAGGTTGATACTATAAATACTAAAAAAGTAGTACTGAAGTATAATGACCCGTGCAAGGAGTTTATCGCAATTAGCGAATTCAAGTGTATTTACAGTAGCAACTAACAACCGTGTTGGTATCGGTAGTGAAATACCAACAACGAAACTGGATGTTGACGGTGCTTTGAATGTCAGCGGTAATGCGGCATTTGGTGGTGTTATTACATATGAGGACGTTACTAATATAGATTCGGTTGGTATTATTACTGCTAGAACTGATTTATCGATTGCAGATAAGATAATTCATACGGGAGACACAAATACAGCAATCAGATTCCCTACTGCTGATACAGTCACAGTAGAAACTGCTGGTAGTGAAAGAGTTCGTATTAAGTCTGACGGCACGCTGCACGCAATTAAAACAGGGACGCAGATAACTAATGCAGAGCAAACCGTTGCTGTATTCCAAAGAAGTTCTGCATCTGGAACTACATCTAAAATTTCAATCGTAAGTGGTAACGGTGCAGCGTCTCACATCAACTTTGGCGACACCGATGATGAAGACATTGGTCAGCTTATATATGACCATAGCAATAATTCAATGCAGTTTCTGACTAATACGTCAGAAAAAATGCGAATCGACAGCTCTGGGCGGTTGTTGTTGGGAACGACGACTGAGGGTTATTCCACCTCAGATGATTTAACTATCGCAACCTCAGGACACACTGGGATGACAATTAGAAGTGGAACTTCTAATAATGGAAGTATTCACTTCTCAGATGGGACATCAGGAAATGCAGAATATAGAGGCGTCATTGAATATAGTCATACGGTCGATAGCCTAGGTTTTTATACAGAAGCATCAGAGAAGATGCGTATCGACAGCTCTGGGCGCATGGGAATTGCCACGCAGAGTCCTACACATCTTTTGTCAATTACAGGAACAGCAAATAATGTAAATTCTGAAATTAGAATTACAGCTGCAAGTATTGCATCTGGTTATATTGGCGCAAATTCCAATGGATTAAATCTCGGCACAGATACAGCAGGAATTGTTTTTAAAACCGGAGTTACTGGTGGTGGTTCTGTAGGAGGTACAGGTACGGAGCGGATGCGTATCGACAGCTCTGGGCGGTTGTTGCTGGGAACGGCAACTGCCAATGGTTATACAGATAGATTACTCACGGTTGGCGATGCATCAACTTCAAGTGTAACTGCTGAAATACGTAGCAGTTCTCAAGGTCAAATATCATTTAGTGATGGTGTCGCTCAGGATGCTGGTTCTTATCGTGGGATAGTTGGGTATAATCATGGTAGTGATTATATGTATCTTTATACTAACGCTACCGAGCGGATGCGTATCACCAGTGCGGGCTATTTGGGCCTCGGCACCATCGCCCCAAACTATTTGTTCCACTCCACTGGAACTATTGGTGTTGGGGCGAGCGGGCTAAGTCAACAGCAATTGAGTATAGGTAACAACGCGATCCAGTCTTTAGTATTGGGTGTTGGTTACACAAATATGTCCCTCAATGCCCTTGGAGGGAATGTAGCAGTGGGCACTGCGTCTCCATTGGCGAGGTTGGACGTAGTAGACAGTAATGCAATGTCTACAATTTTCAGGCAATCTACTGGAAATCAAACCAGTGTTTATATAAAGCATGACGACAATTCTGGCCGTATTGGCAGTTCATACGCTGCAGGTGGAGGCGCATATAAACCCTTAGCGTTTGAAACATCAGGAATCGTGCGGATGACAATCGACAGCTCTGGGCGGGCTTTAGTTGGTACGTCTGCTGCACGTACAGACTATTTTAATAATACTTTGACAGCTAGATTACAAGTTGAAGGTATTAATCATAGTGGCAATGTTGACCGTGCCGCACTCTCTATCGTAAACAATAACGCCGCCACAATATATGAGTCACCTCTCCTTATCATGGGAAGGTCTGCTGGAAGCACTTACAACTCAAAAACACTTGTTCCTAACCAATATGTAATGGGGCGGATTAGTTTTCAGGGCGCAGATGGAAGTGATATGTGCGAAGGCGCGTTTATCGAAGGGTTTGTTAATGGAACACCTGGAGCTAATGATATGCCAGGTGGCTTGCGGTTTGCAACAACTTCTGACGGTGGTTCCGCTGCAACTGAGCGGATGCGTATCACCAGTGCGGGGCATATTCATATAGGTAAAACCGACGCAAATTTTTCTATAGGAGGATCTACCCTTTACAATAACGGCGCTGCTGAATTTGTTATGAATGCCGGAACAGTAATGAATGTTAATCGCATGACTAATGATGGTCGGTTAATTGGATTCTATCAAAATAGTTCACTAGAAGGTGATATCTCTGTTTCTGGCACCACTGTTTCATACAATGGTGCTCACCTTTCGCGTTGGTCACAACTCCCTGGCGGTGCAGAACGGACTGAAATTTTGCGCGGATCTGTTTTAAGTAACCTCGATGAGATGTGCGAATGGGGCGAAGAAGATAACGAACAACTCAACCGAATGCAGGTGAGTGATGTAGAAGGTGATCGCAATGTTGCGGGCGTATTCCAGGATTGGGATGACGACGATGACGTTTATACAAATGATTTCCACTGTGCAATGACGGGTGACTTTGTTATTCGTATTGCACAAGGAACAACAGTTGCTCGCGGTGATTTATTGATGTCTGCTGGTGATGGAACAGCAAAACCTCAGGATGATGATATTGTGCGTTCCAAAACGATTGCTAAAGTTACTAGCACCACAGTTTCTTCTACTTATTCAGACGGCAGCTATTGCGTGCCTTGTGTACTAATGGCTTGCTAAGGGTTGATACTATAAATACTAAAAAAAGTACTGAAGTATAATGTCACCACTTTCGAATGCAACGACACTAGCAAATTATGCATCTGGTATTGGCACTCAAGGAGCAACTCTTGAAATACAAACTGCTAATAAACGAGTAGGCATTGGAACCACAAATCCACAAGGTCCTGCTGGTTCTTTACAGGTTGGAACTGCTGTTACTATTTCTGGTAACTCTGGCATTGTAAGTGCTACTACATTCCATGGAGACTTTGGATCAAGCACTTCTGTCGCTGGTAACTTGAGTGTAAGTGGTGTTTTAACATACGAAGATGTAACTAATATAGATTCGGTTGGTATTATTACAGCAAGAAAGAATATTGTTTTACCCGATAGTTCTGATTCTTCAGATGGAAGAATAAAATTTGGTGCTTCATCGGATATGATGTTGTATCATTATGGTGGTGCAAATTATATTGATGTTGCGAACACTTTGAATATTCGTGGAGGCGGTGGTTCAGCAATAAATATCAAACCAAAAAATGATGAGGAAGGTATAAAAATAATTCCAAATGGTGCTATAGAACTTTATTACGATAACTCTAAAAAACTTGAAACCACAAGCGGTGGTGTAAGTGTTACTGGCACTTTAAATGCTTCAACTAGAATTAATGTAAATAATTCGACAACAACAGCATCTGATATTGTTCATAGCATCAATACAGGTGGTAGTTTAGCAACAGTCCAAAGAACCAAAGCTGACGGAACTATTCAGCTAGGAAGTGTTAATGGTGGTGCAGACACCGCAAATATTGTCCTTAATGCCAACGGCACCGGTACGTTTACTAGCAGAGTTAATGTTGGTGCCAACGATCTCGACAATAGAGCTGTTGTTGGGTATAATGATTCAAACTCTGCTGGATCAATTACGGCAAATAATTATACAAGCACCGGTCCTGTATGGCAGGCTTATAATGCAAGTGTAAATACTTCAACTGCTACTTCAACTATTTTCGCCGACGGCAGCGTCACGTTTGCTGGTACTATTGATGTCAATAGTAATTCGCTACTTCAAGACGGCGCTAGAATCGTTCCTAATGGAGTAATCCAAGTCCGCAAAGATGCTGCTGGCCTTAATCGATGTATTGAAGTATACAAAGGTGGTAATGCACTAAGTAACATTACTGCGAATATCAATAATGACGGCAGCGCCACGTTTGCTGGTGATGTCACGTTTGGTGGGAACCTTGAACTTGGTGACAACAACCGCATTCGTCTTGGTGCTGGCGACGACCTACAGATTTATCATAATGGAAGCGATAGTTATATTCATGACGCTGGAACAGGCGATTTAATTATACTGGCGAATAATTTACGAATTGCTAACACAAGTGGAACAAATTACATCACTGGAATAAGTGGTGGAGCAACGGAACTTAAATTTGGTGGCAACACAAAACTTGCAACCTCAAGCGCGGGTGTAAGTATTACTGGTTCTGGCACGTTTACTTCTCAAGTATCAACAAGCGACCGTTTTGATGCAAACAGAACTGGTAGTTCTGACAATGTATTTAATGGAAGATTAAACAACACCTTAACATCAAGTATCCTTGCAAACGGCGCCGCCACGTTTGGGCCACTCAATATTTCTTCAAGCACTGGGTATGGTGCTCAAGTGGATATGGCGGCTAATGCAGCCACTGTAAAAGCACAATGTCAGCAAACTGCTAGCGCGTTAACGCTGCTTTTTGCAGGATATATGGGTACTAATAAAAACTTCCACGTTACTGCTGGCGGCGCCGCCGAGTTTACTGGTTATGTAACAAGTAACGAAGGTTTCTATGTATCACAGACGGCCGCACCTAGCGCAGCTTCTATTTTCAAGAGTTGGTATGGTGCGACCACTTATGTTGACATTCTTGATAATGGCAGTGCCACGTTTAACGGAACCTCACTTTTCAAAATTCAACCAGACGCAACAGTTGCCGCTGGTGTCCATAATGGTTCAGGGTTTGTTTCCCAACTGAATCACAACGGCAGCGCCACGTTTGGTGGTGACGTTATTTGTGCCAACTCAAAAATAGATTTGGTAACCAGCAGTAATCACGGTGAAATTCGTGTCAGAAATAGCGGAGGCAGTCTTACTTCTTATATCAGCGGCAGTACCGGCACCGGCTACTTTGCTGGGCAATTGTTTGTCAATATAACATCTGCAATAGCTAGTGGACAAGTAAGTGTTTTATTTAATGGAACAGCAGCTAATGGGATAACTCTTCAGACTACACGCGCCCAAAATAATTCTACATTTGCAGTTTTTGTACGTTCTGATGGCACCACAATTGGATATATTACGCAAAATACATCCAGCACAGTCCTTTATTCAAACAATTCTGACTACCGGTTAAAAGAAAATGTGACTGCAATTCCTGATGGAATTAACCGTGTTAAGCAACTAAAACCATGTCGTTTTAATTTCATTGACGATTCAACTCAAACTGTTGATGGTTTCCTAGCTCACGAAGCACAGACCGTTGTGCCCGAGGCAGTAACTGGAACGAAAGATGAAGTCGATGATGATGGCAAAGCAGTCATGCAAGGCATCGATCAAGCAAAACTTGTTCCGTTGCTAACAGCAGCCTTACAAGAAGCAATCGCTAAGATTGAAACATTAGAAACCAAGGTAGCAGCATTAGAGGGTTGATAAATTACTAAAAATAGTGTAATATATAAATGTGTGAAGGAAGGCGCACTTAAGTGCATACGGAGGTGATTGCCAAGCAGTCGCCTCTTTTTTTATGATAAATAATCCATAACAAGAACTATAGTGCGATAAGATGGGTATTTCCAGATTAGATAATTTTCTGAAATCAACTCGTGGAACGATTATCTATGTTGATCCGAGTAGTCTGGATGCTACTGATAGTATTGAAAATCAGGGTAATTCACTGACTCGTCCTTTTAAAACAATACAAAGGGCATTACTTGAGTCAGCTAGATTTTCATATCAGAGAGGATTAGATAACGATAGATTTGCACAGACAACTATCTTATTATATCCTGGTGATCATGTCGTAGATAATAGACCAGGATTTATTCCAATTGCACAAAATCAATATTATGCAAGAAATGGTAATTTAACAAATGATTTACCACCTCTTGATATCAACTCTATTTTTGATTTAGATTCGCCCAATAATGAATTATATAAGTTAAATAGCATCTATGGTGGTGTTATTCTGCCAAGAGGTACATCAATTGTTGGTCTCGATCTAAGAAAGACAAAGATAAGACCAAAGTACGTACCAGACCCAACAAATGATAATATTGAAAGGTCTGCGATCTTCAGACTCACAGGTTCTTGCTATCTCTGGCAGATATCAGTCTTTGATGGAAATCCAAACGGAATCGTTTACAAGGATTATACTGCTAATACTTTTGTTCCCAACTATTCTCACCATAAACTCACAGTATTTGAGTATGCTGATGGAGTCAATCCAGTAAATATTAACGATCAGTTCTTATCATACTCTACAAGTAGTAGAACTGATTTGGACATGTATTATGAAAAAGTCAGTCTTGTTTATGGTCAGGCATCTGGAAGACCAATCTCACCTGACTTCCCATCTTCTGCCTTAGATATTCAACCCACGATCGATGAATCCAGAATCGTTGGACCGATTGGTGGAAGTGTTCTGATCAGTGATATTTTTGCTGGTGATGGAGTAGATGCGACAAATACCATTACCGTTGACTTTAATACAGATGCTGCTACTGCTGCTGTGGTTAGTGGTCTAGAGGTAGACACTTCTTTTAGAATACAAGGGATTACTGCGACTGGATATAATGGGCAGTTTGTTGTATCTGAAAAAGTAAGTGCAACAAGAATTAAATATCAAACACAAAATGTGCCACTAGTTGCTAATCCAACATCAACTGGTGCAACATTATCATTATCATCTGATACTGTCACATCTGCGTCACCATATGTCTTTAACTGCTCCTTGCGTTCCGTCTTTGGAATGTGTGGATTACATGCAGATGGATCAAAAGCCACTGGTTTCAAATCAATGGTTTGTGCCCAGTTTACTGGTATTGGACTGCAGAAAGATGATAACGCATTCGTCCTTTATAATCAAGACTCTCCATCAACTGGTCTATATGATGATGTTAATAAGTCTGGTAATGAGACGATTAGTAATAATTCCAGAGCAAGATATAAACCTGCATATAGAAACTTCCACCTGAAGATTTCCAATAATGGATTTGTTCAAGCAGTTTCTACTTTTGCTGTCGGTTATTCTGACCATTTTGTAACTGAAAGTGGTGGTGACATTTCACTTACAAACTCTAACTCCAACTTCGGTGCAGTTTCACTGTCTTCATCTGGATTTAGAGATAAAGCATTTGGGCAGGACGATGCTGGATATATCTCGCACATCTATCCACCTAAAGAAATACCACTCACAGAACTATCCTTTGAGTTTGACTCAATAGATGTTGCTAAAACTGATAGAGTTGCTGGTGTTGGTTCAACAGGGCATCTTTATCTTTACGCTCAAACAAACAAAGATGTTGCACCTGAGAATGTTATCGAAGGTTATCGAGTAGGTGCAAAAACAAATGACAAGTTACATATGCTTATCCCTCAAGGGGGAACTGTAACTGAGTATTCTGCTCGTATTATTATGGATGGCACCACTAATACGCAGGGTCAAGAGTTACTTCAATCTACAGCAGAAAAGTCCTTCAATGTCAGGAGAGTTGCTGGTATCAATAGTATTGGTTCAGATAGTGATGGTGGTGCAGAGAATGTTATTACACTTGAGGGACCTCACAACTTCATAGAAGGTGAGGCTGTTCGTATTCTAAGTGATAGTGGTCAGATTCCTGATGGATTATCTCCAAATACAATCTATCATGTCATTACAAGCGGTTCTGGTATTAGCACTTATCACAATATCAAACTTTCAAAGACTCTAAACGGTGCAAAGAATGATGAAGCTCTGACGATTAACAATAATGGTGGTCTTCTTAAGATTATCAGTAGAGTTTCCGATAAGAACTCTGGCGATATTGGACACCCGATTCAGTTTGATAACTCGCAGGGTCAATGGTATGTAAATGTTGCAACTGCTGCGACAGAAAATAGCATCTATCCTATTATTGTTGGACTTGGAACAACTGCTCTCGGTGCAGCAACACCAAGAACATTGATTAAGAGAAGAAATGATAGTAGAGGTATAGAGGATACATTATATCGTTTAAGATATGTGATACCTTCAGATACTCAAACGGTATCTAGACCTCCCGTTGAAGGATTTATTCTTCAAGAATCTGGATCAAGCACCGGCATTTCTGATGCTGATATTCAAACATATTTTGGAACAGGATCACTTTCAAATAAGAATGATCAAAGAAACTTTAGATTTATTTCGAATGCTACTTGGTCGAGTAATGTTGCAACGATTACAACAGAACTTCCCCATGATCTTAAAGTAGGTTCTCAAATTGAGATAGTAAATGTTAAGAGTTCTACGAATACTACAGGTACAGCAAAACTTGGGTTCAATAAATTATTGACCGTATCTGGAGTTACTAGTAAGAAGCAGTTTACTGCTGCACTTACGACTGATCCTGGACTTTTTACCAATGATACGACTTCTAGAACAATTGCATCTCTTCCATACTTTAAAAGAAAGAAATATGCAAATAACTACTATGTCTTTAGAATTTCTGAGTCTCAAAAATATATTTTTGGAGAACAAGATGGAATTTATTACCTAACGGTTCTGAATGCATCTAACGCACCTATTGTTACGCCATTTACTGGAGATAAGTTCTCTCAACCAGTTAAGAGATTATTCCCACAGATTGATAGAGATAATCCAAATCCAGATCCTGAGGCATCAAAGTCTTTCGTTGACTCTAATATTATTGGATTGGTTGATGTAAATGATCCAAAGAATAGTATTACTAAAGAAACTTTTGATAAATTTGTAGATGATACTTCTATTGGTATTGGAATTACAAATATTGCATCATCCACTGGAACTGCACATACCGTTTATACGAGTATAGATCATGGACTTAATCGTATTATCAAATTAAGTATTGATAGTGGTGGTTCTCAATATGGAACTGGTGGTGGTAGTCAAGAGATTTACTATGGAGCACAACTTGTTAATCATGTTGGAACCGGAGTAACAGATACTGGGTTTAATGCAACTGCTAAAGTAACCGTTAGCACTGCAGGAACAATTACCGATATCACCATTATGGATGGTGGTAGTGCATATGGTATTGGTAACAGTATGAGTATTACTGGTATTACTACCAGTGGGGCATCTGGTCATATTCCTGCAGTTGTAAACGTCGATTCAGTTTATAGTAATATTGGTGATGTTGTAAGAATTAATGGAATATCCTCAGAGTCTTATAGTGCTTATAATGATCTCTATCGTATTACTGGTATTACCACTGGTGTACAAAAAGAGTTTAATGTAAGTTCTGCTTCTTCAATATCAGTAACTGCTGGTAATGAGGGTATTGGAGAGATCTTAACTTCTGATGCAGTAGCATATTTGACAGGAAGTTCTTTGAAAGTAACCAATATCAATTATAGTCATGTAACTGGTATCGCGAGTGTTACAACTCAAGAGAAACATGGATTGAGTGTTGATAATAAAATTACAATCACCGGAGCAGGAAACACTGTTTATAACGGTTCATTTGTGATTACTGAAAATGTTGCACAGACTGTATTCAAGATGAATGTTGGTCTCGGCACAGTTTCACCTACAGAGACAAGTCAAACAATCTTCGCACTTCCTGAAGGATTTGCATCACAGGATGGAAATGTAACTATTAATAATGAGAATATCTCTGGAAGAATGGTTGCTCCTTATGCAGGTATTACAACAACACTAGCAAGTAATGTAAACTCACAGACTCCTTCATTCGATATCACTGGTCTTGGTGAGTTTAAGAATGATGTAAAAATTGGAGATTACTTACAAATTGAGAATGAAATTGTAAGAATTAAGACGACTATTGCACCTGGTGCTGGTTCTGTTCAAGTCTTCCGTGGTGTTCTTGGAACAAAAGCTTCTGAACATTCAGTAGGATCTGTTATTAGAAGAATCAAACCACTTGCAACAGAACTTAGAAGACACTCTATCATTCGTGCTTCTGGTCATACATTTGAATATGTTGGATTTGGTCCTGGTAACTATTCAACTGCTTTCCCAGATAAGCATGATAGAGAGATTAACTCTGATGAAGAAATCTTAGCACAATCCATGAAGAAAGAGGGTGGTGTTAACTTCTACACTGGAATGAATGACAAAGGTATTTCATACACCGGTAACAGAAGAGTTAGCACTATCACTGGTAGAGAGGAAATCTTTGAAACTCCAGTTAGAACAATTAAGGGTGAAGACATCCTTGAAGAACCTTCAATCAATGTCATCAATCCAGTTGAGGGTATCTTCAGTAGATCGATTAAGGTTGAGGGTGGTCCATCCAATAAAACTACATCTGAATTTAATGGACCGCTGGTTGTCAATAGCAAGTTAACAATTAACTCTGCTAATGGTCTTGAGACAAATAATTTATTCATTCAGGGTGATGCAACAATTTCCAGAAACTATACTGTTGGTGTTTCTGCTCCAGTATTGGCTGGTAATCCTGGCAACGCTATCTTTAAGGCAAATCCTGCAGAGGGCGATACTTGGGGATATGTTTATACCACTGCTAATGAATGGCGTGCAATGGCACCAGTCAGTCTGAGTAGAGATGAAACGATATTTACTTTTGATAGACTTGGTATTGCTAATGCAACACCAGGAGAAGCACATCTTAAAGTCGGTGCTGGAACTTCTCAATTCACCGTTGGTAGTGGTGTTGGGATTGGAACTACAGCAAATGGTTTCGACTTTAGAGTGCTGGGATCCGTTAAGTTTGACGGAACAGTAACCGACAATTTTGGAAATAGTGGTGCTGCTGGTAATGTATTTACATCAACTGGTGCAGGTGTTTCGTTTGTATCTGTTGGTGCTCTTGATGGTTGGGAAGATACTCCAGCAAACGATGGTATCTATGATAAGAAACTATCGAAGGTTGGTATTGGAACATCAACACCAAGAGTGATTTTAGAAGTTGGATCGACAGTTGGTGCAGCAGTTACTACTATGTTGGTCAACCATGAAGCAAGATTTGCTGGTATTATCACAGCAAATAATCTTACTGTCACTGGATTTACCACATCGATTGGTGGTTTTGATATTCAAAGTTCCACAGGACAGATTACAGCAGGTATCATAACAGCAACTTCAATAAATGTTGGTGTTGGTTCTACTGCGATTTCACTTATTGAAGATCGAATAGGATTTGGAACCGCAACACCTAGAGAAAAAGTTGACATCGAAGGACGTTTAAGAACATCTGCAATATCAGAACATGTTATTGCACCTCCAATAGATACTGTTGGTAAAATTGCATCAATTGATTTAAATAGAGCAACTGTATTTGATTCAACCATTAACAGTGACGTTGATAAGTTTAGATTGTTTAATATTCCGACTGATGGTGGAACATTTACCATTAAACTGACTCAGGATGCCACTGGATCTAGAAAAGCACTTGTAGATGTGTTTGAAACTGAAGGTGGTGTATCAATACCAGTTTACTGGCCTGGAGGAGTTGTTCCTGTAATGACACCAACTGCAAATCGAACTGATATTTACTCGTATAAATTCTTTAGTGGGGCAAATATTACATCTATGGGTCTTTACGGTGTAGTTGGGGGTCAGAACTTCTCATGAGTCCATTATTTTCAAATGTTTCAACAACTCTGGACCTTAATGGTCCAACTCTTTCATTTGTAAGAGACCCGATAGGACAAATTACAGATGTTGCGACAGGAAAAGTAGAGTTTACAGGAATCGCAACAGCAACATTTCCATTTGATCAGACAAGTAGAAATACCAATACCGGTTATATTAAATATCAGTGGTATAGAAACGGTAATGCATTGCAGGACAATGGCACCACGATTGTAGGTTCTGCAACTACAACTTTATCTATCAGGGGATTAATCAGTCCTAATGATGATAATGATCAAATATCTTTGGTTGTTGATTATCAACCATCTGCATATCAAGATGTTGATAGTGATGGTGTAATAGATCAAACTGGTAATGCTATCAACGATCCCATAGAGACAAGTGTAGTTGTTCTGTCAGTATTACCAGTTATTTCGATAACATCTCAACCAGTAAATCAACTTGTAAATGAATTTGATCCAGATATCACTCAAGGTGTAGCAACAGATCAGAGTGATGTGGAGGCAACATTTACAGTCGCTGCCACTACAACAAATATTGATGATCCAGATCCATCTGTGGCAGCAGACGGCATACTTTTATATTCATGGTGGATTGAGGTTGATGGAGTTCCTTTTGAGTTATCTAGAGGCACTCCTCCAAATTTCGAAATAACCAACCCAACTTTTTCTTCAATCACAATTAAGAAAGAAATTCCTGGTCGTCATTTAGTTTATTGTGTAGTATCTCATACAACAGCATCTCCAGCATCAATTCAATCAAATAAAGCTGAATTAGAGGTAAGACCAAGTAGAGGTATTATAAGTTATGAGAGAATTGGAAATACTAATCAAGTAATCTCTAAAGGAAATAGAAACTTATCATCTGCAGGGAAACTTGAGTTTCAAGCAGACCCAGAAATTGAGTCTAATCCAACACTAAGTCTACCAAAAACACCTTCGCAAAATACAATTGTACTCTATGCACCAGAACGTGATGTAATTGCTAAAGTTACCATGGGTGGCGCTAGAGGAGAAGGATTTGGAGAAAATACTGGAGGTAGTGGTGGATTGTCAGTATTTAAAATGACATTTAAGAAGAATGAAGAATATGTTGTAAGACTTGGCGTCAATGATACCCAGGGATTTGGAATTGTTGGCGGATCCTCTGAATTTGGTGGAGGTGGTGGTGGAATGACTGTCCTATATCACAAGGCAAGAGTTATTGCTGTATGTGGTGGCGGTGGTGGTGCTGGTGGTTCAAGTGATTTCCGTGCTGATGGTGGAGATGGTGGTGGTGTAGACACTGATGGTGCCGATGGTTCTGGTCAAGGTTCTGGAATCGGGGGACAGAAGTTTAATGCAGATACACTTCCATCAGATGGAAATAATAATAACGGAACTGCAGGTGGTATACTTGGTGGTTGTAGTGAGGGAAATTATTACAATACTCAAGGTCTTACACCATGCACTGATATTGCGACAACACGTATAAAGTATGTTGATAAGGATGGAAATGAAATATCTGATAGTGCATCTCTTATAAGGGGTTATAAAGCAGGACAGGGATATAGAAATAATGGAGGTGATGCTGAGGTCGCTGGTGGATATCAGGGTGCTGGCGGCGCAGGTGCTAGAGGTGGAAACGCAGCATCTGGAAATAATGCTGGTGGTGGTGGAGGATCTGGATATCAGTCTAGTGAAATTGAGTTACTAAATTCGTTCAGTCTTGATAATCTGGGTGATATACTACTCGCCCCACGTACAGGTAGACTAGGTGGTAATGATGACGTTGGATTTATTACTATTGAAGAATTTGTTGAGCAACCAAGTGGAGAATATCGTATAGAACAACCTCAAGCGTCACAGTATAGCACATCATCTATTGCAGAAGTTGTTGAGAAACAAGTTGATTTTGATATTGAAAGGGATAGTGGTCTTGAGAGCACAATGACTTTAGAGAGAATATTTGGACTTGGATCAGAGACAATAACTTTTGGACCTTCAACAGAAATAATGGAGACCGTCCTTGGCGAAAACGCTTTATATAAATTTAAATCCATATCACCATCGACAGCTTCCTTTAGACTCGTAAATAATACGATACAGATTGATGGAGATAGAGATGGAGTATATAATGACTTATCAATAACGCCAGATAAGGGTAGATTTTTCTTAAGTCAAAATAATGTTTTATCATATATTGCTGATTGGAATGCACCAGAAAATCAAGCAAAGACTCTTGATCGTCCAGCACCTGACATAGAATTTAGCATTGATGTTGGTAGTATCGATAGAAATACTGATGATAAGGCAGAATTAACTTGGAGTGTTACTGGATATAATGTAACAGAAATTTTCATTAGTGACGACAACCCACTTCACACAGTCGAACAACAAATTGGTTCTGTACTTAGTCAAGGAACTACATCTGGAACAACTACTACTGGAATAGCAACAGTTACACCCAATGATACCACAACATATACATTAAGAGCAACAAATTCTAATGTATCTACTAGTGAAAGTCCTATACAATTAGTTGTAAACGATCAACCCCCGGTTATAATTGATTCATTCACTGTGGATGATGATACATCTACAGTTCTAAATTATAATAATCCCGGCAGAGACAAAAAAGTTGTAAAGTTAAATTGGGCAACTAGAGGAAAAGTACAATCCATGTCCATCACTGATGATAATGGAACCAAA
>CEVS01060963.1_pt1 | contig 17318 bp, 15 predicted proteins | sample 361571 | NCBI WGS metagenome assembly CEVS01 (sample SAMEA2623850, study PRJEB7988) | marine metagenome | isolation source: saline water (ENVO:00002010), including | reverse complement strand
ATATAAACCAAAGAAAGGTTAATGGGTCATCTCTTTTCTTAATCCCTAACAAAAATTCAGATTTTGATATTAGTAATACAGGGTACAGAATATTAAGTAATTCTTTTGGTTTAAATATTTCCCCAGCAAAAGGAGCTCTTAAAAACTTGAGATTTTCAGCTGAATATATTTTACCTCTTTACCAGTCATATAATGGTTATCAAAATAGTAAAATAAATGATTTTATATTAAGTTTACAGTTAAGCCCAGGAGGTCATATGGGACACTAGATATGAGGTTACTATTTGTATATTTATTTTTATTTATTTCTTGTAAGAGTGAGGTTAATACCCACCAATCTAACATGAACATTTTAGATGAAGTGATAACGACTCATGATGAGCTAATGGTAAAAATGAAAGATTTAAAATCATTAAAAAATAAACTTACTCAAGAGGGTATCGATCCTGAAAATAAGTTAGTCTTAGATTTAGATGAGGCAAGATCTTCCATGATGAATTTCATGAAAAAATTTAGTGAAGAATTTCAATATGATAAGTATCCAATGGATAAAGATTCATACCAAGATATTGATGAAAAAACTCTATCTATGATAAATTCTAAACTAGAAATGCAAAAAAAGATGGTTCTAGAAGTTTCTGATCTTTTTGAAAATAGTATAAATAATGCCGAAGCAGCAATTAAGAAATAGAGTTCAAAGAATCTAAATCCTTAAAAGAATAATTCATCACCCCAGACTCGCATTCATTATAATTAAAATGCCACCATTCGAATTGGTAAACTGAAAAATTATTTTTAGTCATTATTTTAATGAGTTCATCTCTTATCTCTCTTTGATATTTAGTCCCCCCTGTGTAAGATGGGTATGCCTTATCTGTGAACTCGTCGTATCCAGATATCATTTCAACTGGTGTTCCGTCAGATAAATTATAAAGACCAATATCAATTGCACAGCCTCTATTGTGGACGGAACCTTTAGAAGGGTCTGCTACAAAATGTTTTAAATTATCTGGAGTACCCTCCCAAAACATTTTAGTTACAAACCAAGGTCTGTAAGCATCATATATAATTAACCCGTATCCCATCTCATTCAATTGTCTACTTGCATTTAAGATATTAGGGGCAGCGTCTTTATTTATGAATGCTCTAGCATCTTCATAAAAAACTGATTTCATAAAATTATTTTCTGATGAATATCTTATATCTAGTATCAATTTATCATCTAACTTTTCTAGGTCTACCATGTCTAAACCTGATTTTAAATCAAACTCAAAAGGAGGTTTAGAGTCTAATGCTATCTCTTTAATTTTTTCAATAGGAAGAATTGGCTCAATTGAAAAACTTTCTTTTTCATTTTTTGTACAAGATGAAAAAACAGCAATTAGACCTACAGCCATACAGTAGAATGAGAAATATATTAATTTACTCTCCCTTACTATTTTCAGCATAAGTTTGCATGCAAAAATGCCACTAAGTAAAGAGGAGGCAAATCCTACAATATAGGCAGTGGTTAAATTTTTGTTTATAAATATTTCTGGACCCTGAAAACCATCTACTATCTTAAGTATCAGTATTCCAAAGATTGGAACCAGCACCATCAAAAATGAGAATCTTGTAGATTCCTTTTTATCAATATTTAGTAATAATGCAGTAGCTATGGTTGCTCCAGATCTAGATATTCCTGGCATTATCGCAAATGCTTGAGCTAATCCAATAATTAAAGCTTTTTTATAAGTTATTTTACCTTTAGAATCACTCTTAGAGTAGTTGGAAAGAAACAGAAGTATTGAAGTTAATATTAACATTGACCCAACTAATAATATATTCCCCGTAAAAAGTTTTTCTACTTCATCTTCAAAGAGAATACCTATTATCCCAACTGGAATACTTGATAAAATGATTTTTGAAGCAAAGGAAACTTGTTTGGGTTCTAGTCTAATTAGTCCCCTAATTAGTTTAAATATATCCACTCTAAATACATAGAGTATACTAAATGCAGTTGCTATATGAACTAGCATATTAAAAAATAAATTTTGTGAGGTATCAGTTTTAAGTAGAAAAGAAGTTATCTCAAGGTGGCCACTGCTACTGACAGGTAAAAATTCGGTAAGGCCTTGAATAATTCCTAGTAAAAGGGCTTCATACCATTCCATTTACTATTTTCCCTTATGAAAAATTGCAAAAAACTGGAAGACAAAACCGAATAAAACTACAAGAGGCCCAAGGGTCAAACCAAGGAAACCATAGCCGTATTCCTCCCCATCAACTGACATAATTATAAAACCAGAAACAATAATTAATATGCCAATAAGCATTAACTTATAATTTTTAGAATTAAAAGGCATATTTGATTTTTCCATTATTTTAGTCGTAAAGCTCGTCAAGTGAGGAGTTTAAGTATTTACTCACAGCCGAATAAGTACTTAAGATTACCATAATAACTCCGGTAAAAATAAGAGATATAAATATAACTCCTAACTGTTCTAAACTAATTATTAGATCAAGGTTATTTATTTTGTTATCAGCAATTTCTATAATTATATATAATAGAAAAGATGAAATTATACCTGAAATTAGTCCATAAATCATTCCTCTAATTATAAAAGGTTTTAAAATATAGTTTGCTGTAGCTCCTACAAGTTGCATGCTTCTAATTAGAAATCGCTGAGAGAATAAAGCAATTCTTAGTGTATTATTAATTAGTATAATAGATATAAATAATAGTATAACAAATAAGCCTATAAAGACAATACTTATGTTAGTTACATTCTTATTTATGTTGTTAATAAGTTCTTTCGAGTATTGAACTTCATAGACACCAGGAATTTTTAGAATATCAGACTCTATAATACTTAGTCTTTCTATATCAAAAAAATCAGAGTTTATCTTTAATATTATAAGGTCTCTAAGTGGATTATTTCCAAGGAAATCAACAAATTCTTCCCCAATTTCATTTTCAAATTTAGATGCAGCTTCATCACTAGAAATAAAAGATAATGTTTCTTCATTATTTGCGAGTGAATATTCCTTTGTGTAGAGAGTCCTTTTTATCTGCTCAACTTGACTAGTTGAAATTTTTTTATTTAAGTAGATATTAATTTCAGTGTTATTTTCAAGGAAACTTTTTACATTGAAAGAAGTCAGAAGAAAAAAAGAAAATAGCCCAAGTAATAGGAGAGAAAGAGAAACACTAAATATTACACTCAAAAATGGGAAATTTCCAAATGTTTTTTTTGCTATCTTCTTTCTCTCCTTATACATTTTGATCAGACAAGTAATGGGGCAATTACAAGAGCAACCACTGATATAAGTTTCAGTAGTATGTTAAGAGATGGACCTGATGTATCTTTAAAAGGATCACCAACAGTGTCACCAACTACTGCCGCTTTGTGAGCTTCTGTACCTTTATTTCCAGCTTCCTCTATCATCTTCTTTGCGTTATCCCAAGCACCACCAGCATTAGACTGGAATATTGCCATTAGGATACCGGATGAAGTTACACCCGCAAGGAGTCCCCCCAACATCTCTGCACCTCCTCCAAAACCAATAACTACTGGTACTAAAATTGCCATTAATCCTGGTAGTACCATTTCTCTGAGTGCTGCCTCAGTAGAAATCTCTACACATTTACTGTATTCTGCTACACCGTCAGCCTCATTAAAAATTTTCATATCAGCTTTTGATGCCTTTGATAAGTCAGCATCATACTTTTTCATAATTTCTAAAGCTGCCTTCAGCTTTGGCAATTCCTTAAATTGTCTCCTAACCTCTTCAATCATACTCATAGCGGCTTTACCTACTGCGTTCATGGAAAGGGCTGAGAAAACAAATGGTAACATAGCTCCAATAAGAAGACCAGACATTACTATTGGGTTAGAGATATCAATCGAAGATATTTCTGCTGTCTGCATAAAGGCAGCAAATAGAGCCAATGCAGTAAGTGCTGCAGATGCAATTGCAAAACCTTTTCCTATAGCTGCAGTAGTATTACCAACAGCATCAAGCTTATCTGTCCTCTCTCTTACTTTTGGAGGTAGTTCGGCCATCTCTGCTATACCACCAGCGTTATCTGAAATAGGTCCGTAAGCATCAACTGCAAGTTGAATACCTGTATTTGCTAACATACCTACAGCGGCTATGGCAATTCCATAAAGTCCAGCAAATTCATGAGAAATTAGTATTGCAGTACATATTAAAAGTATAGGAATAGCTGTTGACATCATACCGACTCCAAGGCCAGCAATTATTGTTGTAGCGGCACCTGTGTCAGATTGTTTTACAATAGAATTGACTGGACTTGTTCCAGTAGCTGTGTAGTATTCAGTAATTTTACCAACACCAAGACCAGCAACCAAGCCAGAAATTGTCGCAAAAAAGACACCAAGTGAAGAATATTCTTTCCCTCCAAATGACCAAGATCCTGGTAAGAATTCTTGGATGAGGAAGTAGGAGGCTACAATCATGAGACCTGCAGATACAAATTCACCAGTGTTTAATGCAGCGTGAGGGCTTCCACCTTCTTTTACTCTAACAAAAAGAGTTCCTATGATAGACATAATAATTCCAGTTGAAGCAATAAATAATGGCAGTAAAATTGCATTCGTTTCAATGCCAGAAAACTCTTGAACCCCAATGAATGCTGCACCAAGAACCATAGCGCCTATTATTGAACCAACAAAAGATTCAAATAGGTCTGCACCCATACCAGCAACATCACCAACATTATCACCAACATTATCTGCAATAGTTGCAGGGTTAAGAGGGTGGTCTTCAGGTATGCCAGCTTCCACTTTACCTACAAGATCAGCTCCTACGTCTGCAGCTTTGGTATAAATTCCTCCACCAACTCTTGCAAATAAAGCAATTGAAGAGGCACCAAGTGAGAAACCTGATATTACCTTAATTACAGTATCAATTTCTTGGAACATGCTTTTATATACTATAAAAAGCGACCCTAGTCCTAGAACCCCTAAACCTACTACTCCAAGGCCCATAACTGCCCCTCCTGAAAAGGCTATCTCTAGTGCTTTACCTAAAGAATCTTGTGCAGCGTTTGTGGTTCGGACATTTGCCTTAGTTGCCACCTTCATTCCAATATATCCTGCAAGACCAGAGCACAGAGCACCAACAACAAATGAGACTGATACAAGCCAACTTGTACCTTCATTCTCTCCTTTGAAAGCAAGAAGCACTGCAGTTATTAATACAAAGACTGATAATATTTTATATTCGGCTTTTAGAAATGCCATGGCTCCATCAGCAATATTTTTTGCTATACGTGCCATTTTTTCAGATCCAATTTCTTTGGATGCTACCCAATTGTTTTTAAAGTACACAAACAATAGAGCAATTATACCTGTTGCAGGTACGAAATATAGTATGTTATCCATAATTATTAATTTAATTTAGCGCAAATATAGAATAAAATTTTAGCTACAGTACTCTTCAAATACGTTTTTGAGATGATCAGCGATCATACTTGCATCTCGACCTTCTATATGGTGTCTTTCTACAAAGTGAATAAGATTACCATTGTTGAAAATAGCTACTGCTGGTGAACTTGGTGGATAAGGTAGGCATAGCTCTCTAACTTTATCAACTGCTTCAAAATCTACACCTGCAAATACTGTAAGGAGTTTATCTGGACTTTTTTCAGATATTTTTATAGCATGTTTGACTCCTGGTCTAGCAGCTCCTGCTGCACATCCACACACTGAATTTATCAGAACCAAACATATTCCTGAATTTTCATTCAATTCTTTAGTTACAGTTTCTGCATCTTTCATTTCTATAAATCCAACTGAGGTTAATTCCTCAGCCATTGGTCTTGTTAATTCCTCTGGGTACATTTTCTAATTTTTAATATTAAACATTACATAAATCCTAACTCAAGTTTAGCCTCTTCAGACATTAGGTCGGAAGTGTATGGTGGATCAAAGGTGATCTCTACATCTACCTCATTAATTTCTTTAATCATTTCTATCCTGTTTTTTACGTCGCTTGGTATAGATTCTGCTGCAGGACATGAAGGGGATGTTAATGTCATCAAGACATGTACGTCCTTATTTTTTTTAATATTAATCTCATAAATCAGACCAAGTTCGTAGACATCAACAGGAATCTCAGGGTCATAAACAGTCTTTATTGCCCTAAGAATTTTTTCATTTAATTCTTTGGTCTCTTTTTTATCCATTTTTTAAAGAGTTTAATGCTATAATCTTAAATTTATTTTCCATTGCTTCTAATCCGTTTGATCTTTGTGTGCCAATGAACCTGCAGAGTCCAGTTTCATTAATAAAAAAAAGTTTTGATTCAAGAATTTCTTTTGGAGTTCTATTATTAAAAACACTAATCAACAAGCTTAGAAGTCCTTTGGTTATGGCTGTATTACTGTCTCCAAAAAAAATAAGTTTATTGTCTTCAAAGGTATGTGATAGCCAAACTTTAGATTGGCAACCTTTTATAATATTATCATCTATTCTTAACTCATCACCTAAGGGCTCTAGTCCTTCTCCAAGCTCCATAAGATAGTTTAGTGACATCTCAATGTCGTCATCAAGCATGTTGAAGTTATCAATTATCTCTTCTTGAATCTGGTCTATTATCACTTTGATATAATTTTTTTTAATTCATCTATAAAGTAATTAATCTCTTCATACGTATTATACATAGCCAAAGATACTCTGGCAGTTCCATCTAGATTCATTTTATCCATGAGAGGCTGGGTGCAATGGTGACCAGTCCTTATAGCTATTCCTTTTGCATCGAGGAATAGACCAAGATCGTAATAATGAAATCCCTCCACATAAAAAGAAAATATTCCTATTTTACTATCTGAAGTACCTACTAGCTTTATTCTGTCGATTTTTTTTAATTCTTTCCAAGCATGATCACGTATTTCTTTCTCGTATTTGTAAATATTTTGTCTACCCAGATCATTTAGGTATTCGATCGCTTTCTTGAATCCAATAACATCACCTATGTTTGGAGTTCCAGCTTCAAATTTATAAGGAAGGGTATTATATGTAGTGTCTTCAAAAGATACATCTTTTATCATTTCACCTCCTCCCATGTAAGGAGGCATCTTTTCTAATATTTTTTCTTTACCGTATAGGATTCCAACACCTGTTGGCCCGTACATCTTATGAGCAGAAAATACAAAAAAATCACAATTAAGATCTTTAACATCTACGTTTTTATGAGAGGTTGCTTGTGCTGCATCTACCAAAACTTTAGCACCAGCATTATTTGAAATATTAACTAGCTCTTTAACTGGGTTGATAGTTCCTAGAGTATTTGATATGTAAACTATAGATACAAATTTTGTATTTTCATTTAATAGACTTTTAAAGTGTTCCATGTCTAGTTCACCTTTTCCTGTAACTTTTATCGTTTTAATAACAAGGTCATTTTCTTTCGCTACCATCTGCCAAGGGACAATATTTGAGTGGTGCTCCATCTCGGATATTATTATTTCATCGCCCTTCTTTAAAAAGTTTTTACAATATGAAGCTGCTACAAGGTTGATACCTTCTGTTGCACCTCTTGTAAAGATGATCTCGTTAGTTGAGGATGCGTTGATAAAGCTTTTGGCTGTTTCCCTGGTGCTCTCAAACTCTTCTGTGGCCTTCTCAGCTAGTTGGTGAACTCCTCTATGTATGTTAGAATTAAAGCTTTTATAGTAGTTTGAGAGAGAGTCAATAACTGATTGAGGTTTCTGTGTTGTTGCAGCATTATCAAAGTAAACTAGATCGTTCTTATTGATTTTTGTCTCTAGGATAGGAAAATCTTTTCTGATTTCTGAAATAGGAAAGTTACTCATCGTTAAACTTTTCTAATTGACTTTTAATCAAGCTAGTAAAAGCTGATTTCATCTTATCATCTTCAATTTTATCAATTATTTCTGAGCTAAAAGCTGATAATAAAAGACTTATTGATTCTTTTCTTGAAATTCCTCTAGACATCAAGTAAAAAATTGCGTCTTCATCCATCTGGCCAACAGTACAGCCATGAGAACATTTAACATCATCGGCCCATATTTCAAGCTGTGGTTTAGTATTTACTTTTGCTTTGTCAGATAATATTATATTATTATTGGCTTGGAAAGCATTTGTCTTCTGGGCTTTTTTTCTCACAAAGATTTTACCGTTAAAAACCCCATTTGATCTTCCTCCCATTATGCCCTTGTAGTGCTCATTACTTAATGAATTCTCATCTACATGATCTACGCTTGTGTGGTTGTCAACTAAAGATTTCTCATTGATAGCGTAGAACCCATACATATTGGCATAACAATTTTTATCGTTTAGACATATATTTAAGTTATTTCTTACAATGGATCCTGAGAAACTAAGAGTGTAAAAGTTTGATGTGCTATCTCTTCTCTGGAAGGTATTGATGCTGTTATAGTGATAATTTTCTTTGAAGTCTTGTGCCGAATAAAAATTAAATTTTGAATTTTCAGAGAGATAAATCTCCGTGACCGAGGAAGAGAAGCTCTCTCCCTGACACAAATCAATAAATTGTTCGAAGAATGATACTTCAGAACTTTTATCACAAAATATCATTTTTCTGAAATTACTAACTTCATAATTTTCAATAATATTTATGATTGATATATGATCCTTAGATATAAAATTATTATCTAAAGAAATAGTTAGGCAGTCATTATGAGTTATTGAATTTATAGAACTAAAAAAATCAGATTTAGAGTCATCATATTTTTGGTAAATTTTCTCGAATAAATTTATCTCTTTATCTGAAAGCTCAGAATAGTTTTTGATTGAAATGTTAGGGGGGATATTTGATAATTCTGATTTATAAAATCCATCAACACATAAAATATAAAATTCAGAATCAATATTTTTTTTTATTTCTGAGTAAGATTTTTGGGAAACAATTTCTTTGTTTTCAGGTAACAGGTTAAATTTTTTTTCAATTTTTTTTAATAATGGTGTGTATTTATATTCTTCTTTTTGTAGCGAGTAACTTTTTTCGATAGATTTAATAACATCAGATTTTCTCTTTTGAGAGTTTGAATCGTTTTCATTATCAATAAACCTTTTTAAATCTTCAGTGATATTCATTTAATGAATTTTAGTTTTCTGATTTAATCCAATCATAACCTCTCTCCTCTAACTCAAGAGCAAGGTTTTTATCTCCAGACTTAACAATTTTACCATCCATTAATACATGTACAAAGTCTGGTACTATATAGTCAAGAAGTCTCTGATAGTGGGTGACTACCACTGTAGCATTTTCATTTGATTTGAGTGCGTTAACGCCGTTAGAAACTATCTTAAGTGCATCGATATCAAGCCCTGAGTCTGTTTCGTCTAAAATTGAAAGTTTAGGATTTAGCATAGCCATCTGAAAAATCTCATTACGTTTTTTCTCTCCACCAGAGAAGCCATCATTTATAGATCTGCTGAGTAAGTCTTGCCTGATATTTACAAGTTTCATCTTTTCTTTCATGAGCTTTAGGAAAGCAACTGCATCAAGTGGTTTTTCTCCTTTTGACTCACGTATTTGATTAACAGCGGTCTTCATGAAATTAGTTGTAGAAACTCCAGGAATTTCAACTGGGTATTGAAATGCCAAAAATATTCCTTCTCTAGCTCTTTCCTCAGGTCCCAGTTCTCCTAAATCTTTATCTTGAAAATTTATTTCACCTTCAGTGACATCGTAATCTTCTCTGCCGGCTATGACTGATGCTAGAGTGCTTTTCCCTGATCCATTTGGTCCCATTATAGCATGTACTTCTCCGTTTTTGACCTCTAAGTTTAAGCCCTTTAAAATTTTGGTGTCTTCAACAGATGCGTGTAAATTTTTTATTTTTAACATGTTATATATTTAAATTTATCCTACACTTCCTTCAAGAGTAAGCGAAAGTAGTTTTTGTGCTTCAACAGAGAATTCCATGGGAAGTTGTTTCAAAACATCTTTTGCATAACCATTTACTATAAGAGCGATGGCATTCTCTTCATCCATTCCTCTCTGGAGACAATAGAATATCTGATCTTCACCAATTTTTGATGTGGTTGCCTCATGCTCAACCATAGATGATTTGTTATCAATGTCAATATATGGAAATGTATGTGCCCCACACTTATTTCCAAGAAGGAGGGAGTCGCACTGAGAGAAGTTCCTAGAGTTTGAAGCTCTATTCATTACTTTCACCTGACCTCTATAACTATTTTGTGAATGTCCTGCCGAGATTCCTTTTGAAATAATTTTTGATTTGGTGTTTTTGCCAATATGTATCATTTTAGTACCTGTGTCTGCTTGTTGGTAATTATTTGTCACGGCAACAGAATAAAACTCACCAATTGAATTATTTCCTTTTAAGATACAAGATGGATATTTCCATGTTATTGCAGAACCAGTCTCAACTTGTGTCCAGCTTATTTTAGAGTTATCACCTGCACATATTCCTCTTTTTGTCACGAAATTATATATACCCCCTTTTCCGTTTTTATCACCTGGGTACCAGTTTTGGACAGTTGAGTATTTTACCTCTGCGTTATTTCCAGCATAGATTTCAACAACAGCAGCGTGCAACTGATTCTCATCTCTCATGGGAGCAGTGCATCCTTCAAGGTAACTTACGTAAGAGCTATCATCTGCAATTATCAGTGTCCTCTCAAACTGACCAGTATTTGAGGCATTGATTCGAAAATATGTTGACAATTCCATTGGACATCGAACTCCTTTAGGAATATAGCAGAAAGAACCATCAGAAAAAACTGCAGAGTTGAGAGAGGCAAAATAATTATCTTTAGATGGGATGACAGTACCAAGATATTTTCTCACTAATTCTGGATGTTCTTTTACTGCCTCAGAAAAAGAACAGAATATGATACCTAATTCACTTAATTTGTCTTTGAAAGTAGTTCCGATAGATACCGAGTCAATTACTGCGTCTACAGCAACGCCACTTAATCTTTTTTGTTCCTGTAATGAAATACCAAGTTTCTCAAATGTTTTAATTAACTCCGGATCTACCTCATCCATAGATTTTAGTTCTTTTTTCTTTTTGGGAGCAGAGTAGTAAGATATTGACTGAAGATCAATTTCAGGTATTTTAAGATTTGCCCAATTAGGTTTTTCCATTTTATTAAAGATCTCAAATGCTTCTAGCCTCCAATCTAATAACCATTTTGGTTCATCTTTCTTTTTTGAAATAAGTCTTATGATATCTTCGTTGAGTCCGTTGGGAGCTTGATCCACCTCAAAGTCAACCGACCAACCATACTCGTATTCTTTGGAAGTAAAATCTTTTAAAATTTTGTCGTCTTTACTCATAGTTCTTTATAAGCGCAAATTTAACTAACAAAAACTAATTTAGCTAAGGATAAGGCTGAAACGCTCAGTTTAACGCTAAACCCTCTTTAATTGTTTCTTCGAAAGACATGAAAGTTTCTGTCCTAGTGATACCTTTGACTTTGTGAATAGTATCTAAGAAATTTCTAAAATGAGATGTGTCTTTACAGATTATTTTTATAAAAATTGTATACTGACCTGTTATTGCATGTATTTCAACAATTTCAGGAATTTTTTTTAAGAATTTTACAGTTTCTTTATATAGAAAACTTTTCTCAAGATAAATACCCATATAGCTAGATGTGTTATATCCAAGTTTACTGTAATCTATATCCAGTTTCGTTCCTCTCACCACTCCCATTTTCTCTAATTTCCTCATCCTTACGTGTACTGTACCTCCTGAAACAAAAACTTTTTTTGCAACTTCAGTGTAAGGCATTTTTGCATTTTTTGATAAGACGTTAAGTATTTTAAGGTCAATATTATCAATTTGGTAATTAGAGCTCATTATTGGGTGGTTTTTTTTAATTTTTTTAAAAAACTATTTAAATATTAAATTATTTTAAAAAATTTCCAAACTATTAATATATAATTAAGTGAAACATGTATTTCATGTTGAATATTTAATACATTGTTATATCATTTTTGGGTTAATGTTGTTTACCAGGGGACGTCTTTTTTAGATTTCCCCTTCTTTTTTTTAATTAAAATTTTCTTAAATTTATTGTACTATCTAACCTCTTAAATTTAAAGAAATGGAAAAGATTTGGTGTAAAAATTACCCATCTGGTGTAAAGCCAAATACCGATTTAAATAAGTTTAACTCCCTTGTAGAGTTTTTTGAGAATGGGTTTAAAAAATTCCCTGATAAGATCGCTTATGAAAATATGGGGAAAAAAATTACATATTCTGAGCTAGATGAATTAACAAAAATATTTTCAAATTTTCTAATTCATAACCTTAAACTTAAAAAAGGAGATAGGTTTGCTATCCAGACCCCAAACGTACTTCAGTATCCAATTGTATTGTATGGTGCATTAAGATCAGGCCTGATAGTAGTCAACACAAATCCATTGTACACACCTGACGAAATGCTTCACCAGTTTAAAGATTCGGGATGTAAAGGAATTTTTATACTATCAAATTTTGCTAGTAATTTGGAAAAGATAATAGGTAAAACATCTATTCAGCATATTATAGTTTCAGACCTTGGGGATATGTTAGGAGGTTTAAAAGGCTCATTTGTAAACTTTGCAGTTAAATATATAAAAAGAATGGTTCCCAGTTATAATCTACCTTCATCGGTTAGGTTTAAAGACTCACTGAAGGAAGGGAAAAAGCATTCTTTTAATAGGATAGATATTGATTCTTCAGATATTGCTTTTCTTCAATACACTGGTGGTACAACAGGTGTTTCAAAAGGAGCAATGCTATCACATAAAAATGTTATCTCTAACGTTATGCAAGTATCTGAATGTATGGACATTCTATTAGAAGATGGAGAGGAGGTAGTAATTACAGCCCTTCCTCTTTATCATATCTTTGCCTTAGTATGTAATTCTTTAGTGATGTTTAATTTCGGAGCCAGAAATATTTTAATAACAAATCCAAGAGATATGAAAAATTTTATTAAGGAAATTTCTAATCAAAAATTTTCAATTATAACTGGTGTTAATACATTATTTAATGGACTACTGAACAACGCAAATTTTGAAGATATTGATTTCTCAAACTTAAAGGTTGCATTTGGTGGAGGTATGGCAGTTCAAGACTCAGTTGCTATAAAATGGGAGGAAATAACAGGATGTCCTCTTGTTGAGGGATATGGTTTGACAGAGACCTCTCCTGTGGTTACTATAAATCCTCTTGATGGAACAAATAAAATTGGTACAATTGGAATTCCAATTCCAGATACAGAAATTAAGTTAATTGATGATGATGGAAATGAGATGAGTGTAGGTGAGAGAGGTGAGCTATGTGTAAAAGGACCTCAGGTTATGGAAGGTTATTGGAACAGGAAAGATGATACAGATGATGTAATTAAAGATGGGTGGTTATTAACAGGTGATATAGCAGTCATAGATTCAGATGGCTTTCTTAAGATTGTAGATCGAAAAAAAGAAATGGTACTTGTCTCTGGTTTTAATGTTTTCCCTAACGAGGTTGAAAACGTAATATCATCCCATCCTAAAGTATTAGAGGTGGGGGTAATTGGTGTTGAAGATGATAAAACAACAGAAGCGGTTAAGGCAGTAATAGTTAAAAAAGATGATTCACTTACATCCGATGAAATTAAAATTTATTGTAAAGAAAAGTTAACAAATTATAAGTGTCCAAAACACATAGGTTTTGCTACTGAACTACCTAAATCTAATGTGGGAAAAATTCTTAGGAGATTAATAAAAGAAAAAGACCTAGAATCTCCATATTAATTATTATTTAGAATAATTCTAAATTAATTTATATCCTAATAATTTTTTGAAGTTAATGCTGCCGATATTACATTTGTCTCAGCTTAAACATTGGTGCGTAAATGCTTACTAAATTAACTAGAAACCTACCTATAATTAGTCGTTTTTTTCTACCATTTATTGGCATAATTTCATTCGCTCTATTTTCACCGTCTTTCCACAAAATTAATGCGCAAGAGCAACAAGAGGAGTCATTTGATCAAAATATAGTAAGTAATGGTGAGTCACTATTTAAAGGTAATTGTACAGTCTGCCATGCAATCAATGACGTGCTAATTGGTCCTGCTCTAAGAGATGTGCATGAAAGGCAGTCTGAGGAGTGGATATATGCTTTCATAAAAAATTCACAAAAAGTTATAAAAAGTGGTGATGAATATGCTGTTGATCTTTACAATCAGTATAACCAAACCTTGATGACTTCATTTGATTTTTCGGATGAGGAGCTAAACTCTATTCTGACTTACATTAAAAGTGAATCCTCAAAAGAGATTCAGGTTGCTGTTGTTGAAGGTGTAGATGTTCAAGGTGAGACTTCTTCTTCTATATCATCAGATAATTTCTATTTATCCCTTGGTCTTAATATTTTCCTATTATTGATCCTTATTTTCATTCTACTCAGGTTCACTAATCTCTCAAAAAAATATGTAATACTTAAAGACAATCAGACGAAAGGAAAATTATTAGATGAAGAGGATAAAGAGATAGTTGATAGTGGTTTCAATATCAAAGATTTTATCAGAAGTAATAAAGTAGTGGGAATAGCATCTTTCGTATTTATTGCTGTTTTTGTGAAGTCATGTATCGATGGTATATACACCATTGGTATTCAGCAAAATTATCAACCTACTCAGCCGATAGCTTTCTCTCATAAAGTCCATGCTGGTCAGTATGAGATAGATTGTAATTATTGTCATACAGGAGTTAATATTTCAAAATCTGCTAATATTCCTTCTGTCAATATATGTATGAATTGTCATAACGCAATCAATACTGATAAACCAGAAATTCAAAAAATACTGACTGCTTACGAAGAAAATAGACCAATTGAATGGGTTAGGGTTCATAATCTGCCTGACCTTGCCTATTTTAATCATTCTCAACATGTAGCTATAGGTGGGCTAGAATGTAATACTTGCCACGGTCCTATTGAGGAAATGGATGTAGTTTATCAGTACTCTGAACTTACCATGGGCTGGTGTATTAACTGCCACAGAGAATCTGAAATAAATTCAAAAGGAAATGATTATTATGATAAATTAGTTGAACTTCACAAAGGTTCTTCTAAGGAACCTTTAAAAGTCGAAGACATTGGTGGGCTTGAATGCTCCAAGTGTCACTATTAAATATGAAGAAAGGAAATAAAACATACTGGAAAGGAATTGAGCAGCTTAAGAATGACCCTGCTTTTATAAAAAATTCGCAAAATGAGTTCCCTGAATTCTTACCTATAAATGGTTCATCAGATAATTCTAGACGTGATTTCTTAAAGATGATGGGTTTTGGTTTAGCAGCAGTTTCTACTGCAGCATGCGAGGCACCAGTAAAGTATGCCATTCCATATGTAGATAAGCCGGTTGATGTTGACGCATCCCTTGCAAATTATTACGCTTCAACTTATTCTATGGGTAGTGACTACTGTAGTGTTGTTGTAAAGACCAGAGAAGGTAGGCCAATTAAGATTGATGGCAACAAATTTTCTAAAATAAGTGCTGGATGTACTTCCTCTCAGGTAGAGTCCTCAGTTCTAACCCTATACGACAGACAGAGGTTACAATTCCCAATGCTAAATAATAAAGAATCTAATTGGAGAGACGTTGATAAGTATGTTAAGGAAGAGTTATCTAACAAAGGTTCAAATAAAATGTATATTGTTAGTCATTCTGTCAATAGCCCTTCGACTCTTGATGTGATTAATAAGTTTTCCAAAAAATTTGATGTTAAACATGTTGAGTACGATACCTCATCCTACTCAGGTATGCTTGATGCAAATAAAGAATCATTTGGAAAAAGAAAGATTCCATTTTATGATTTCTCGAAGGCCAAAACAATTGTTTCTTTTGGATATGATTTTTTAGGTAATTCATTTAACCATAATTTATTTAACAAACAGTTCACCAAACAAAGAGTTGTTAATAGAGATAAGAGAGAGATGTCAAGGCTCTACACATTCGAATCAAATCTGTCTCTTACAGGAGCAAATGCTGACCATAGGATTCCAATCAAGTCATCTCACGCAAAGATTTATATCGCCGAACTTTGGAATATTTTAAATGATAAAATTGGATCGGGAAGAGATACTATTTCTTTTAACAAGAGTAAAAAGAGTTTACTGAAATTAGATATTTTAAATAAAGTTGCTGACGACTTAATTCAAAATCTAGGTTCATCTCTGGTCATATCCAGTTCTAATGATAAATCAGTCCAATCTGTAGTGATAATGATAAATGAACTTCTAAGAAGTTATGGTAAGACTATTGACCTAAATAGATGTTATAATATCAGAAAAGGAGATGATAGTAAAATGTTAGAATTTATCACTGACATGGAGACTAAATCAGTTCATGGTGTTATATTCCTTAACTCTAACCCAGTTTATAACCACTACCTATCATCTAGGCTTAAGGATGCTCTTGAAAATGTTTCTTTAAAAATATCTACATCAGATAGAATAGATGAGACGTCTATCTTATGTAATGTGATTGCTCCAGATTCTCATTTCCTAGAGTCTTGGAATGACTATGAACCTATTGATAATCACTTTAGTTTTGGTCAGCCAACAATTCGAAGAATCTTTGATACTAGACAACATCAAGATTCTTTTCTAAAGTGGATTGATTCAAAAGAAAACTTTTTCTCAACTCTAAAAAATAATTGGAGAAAAAAACAGAAATTGCTAAAGTCTAATGAGCCATTTCAAATGTTTTGGGATAGACTTCTCCACGATGGCGTTGCAGAAATAGTTGAAGAAAAACCTAGAAATTTAAACCCTCTCCCTAATATTTTTAAAACTAGGATATCTGAGGTGAGTAAAATCTCAACTTTAATTGACACTGAAAGTGAAAATGAAGATTTTGAATTAAATCTATACCATAACTTAACTGTAAGTGATGGGATTCAATCTAATAATCCATGGCTTCAAGAAATGCCTGATCCAATATCTAAAGTCTGTTGGGATAATTATATTTCTATTAATCCTAAAGATGCTTCAAAACTAGAGGTGAAAACCGATGTGGGAACAATGACTACAAATGTTTTGAAAATACAAAACGGTCAGGAATCATTTGAGGTGCCTGTCATTATACAACCAGGTCAGGCAGAAGGCACTATTGGTCTTGCTCTTGGTTATGGTAGAAAACTTGCAGGACCTGTTGGAGACGGTGTTGGTTTTGATGCAAACCAAGTCCTTGATATAAATTCAAATACTCAAAATTTCATTGTTAACAATATCAAATTAGAAAATACCTTTAAAGACTATAGGATAGCTCAGACCCAGACTCATGATACCATCATGGCAAGAGAAAGTGT
>CEVS01029656.1_pt1 | contig 17343 bp, 20 predicted proteins | sample 361571 | NCBI WGS metagenome assembly CEVS01 (sample SAMEA2623850, study PRJEB7988) | marine metagenome | isolation source: saline water (ENVO:00002010), including | reverse complement strand
ATACCATCTAGGTTGAATATTTCTGATTGTCGCCCACCTCACCCCTGTATTTCCAATGGAGAAAAAATCACCATCTCCATCTAAATCATGAGGATCTATTGGCAACTGAATCAATGACGGGGGTGTCTTATTTGCATAACCTAATAGTAACATTGGCCCATTTGAATCCAATACTATAGCGTCCATATTCTCTGGAATTTCTCTTACATATTTTTCTAAACATGCCACAGCGTCTAATTCTAGGCGCGCTCTACCCTTCTCACTGATCCGATGTATTGCTCCCCTAATTCCAGTATCATCATCTCTAATCACATCGCCCGATTCTCTCAATTGGCTCAAGGCTAGAGATGCGTGAGGTACTCTCAAATCAAGGGCTTGCGCTACATCAGATACGGACCCTCCTGAATCGATTAACCATTCTAAAATCCTTTTTTGGTAACTACTTCTAATCCTCTTACCGGATGTTGAAGTCACCATGTTAAGTGCCAAATCCGACATATAGATAAATGTTACACAATAATTAGTTACTTAGTTACATGAAGTTACTAATTTCCATTGGAAAAGTAAAAAATAACTTACACCCATTCATGATAAGTGAATTTTTTACACTGAATTTGGTTATCAAATGTAACGAAGTAGAAGAAGTTGGAGGAACTATTATATCAGCGACCGCTGTCATGTCAAATAGTGGCAATTATCCTTGAGGTAATGGCTGCATGACAGAGAGATGAAAAATATGAAAACAACCAGAATTAGAGAGAAAATAAAGAAATTTTTAGGAGACAGACCTCGCAACACTGCGGAAATTCTGGAACATATAAACAGTACAATGAGACATGGCACTACAAGCCAACAACTAGGAAATGTTCTGTCAAAAGACAAGGACATTGTTAAGGTTGGATACATTAAGAGATCTGGAATTCTTTCTGGAGGATATGACATATGTGAATGGGCAACACGCACGTGGGTCTCATCCAACTGCCCTGGTTGGGAAGAAGGAACCCCTATCATTATCGACCAACAAGGTAATGTTACAACCGGTTCATCGAAACTTGATGGCGGATTTTGATTAATTCCTACCAGTTAGCATCATGTGAAAGTGATGCAAACCTCTCTCCATTGTGGGGGAATATCTCCCATGATCATAATTACTTGACATCATTCCTTTTTGGCATGATTCAACCACGAACTGATCTTCTAGTTCCACTTTATCTAAATCAGCACCTGCACCTTGACCCAATAATTCTTCATCATTAACAAATCCATAATATCTAACTTCTGTTTCACTTTCTGAAATCGGATTAATAACATTCATTGAAAGTCCCCAAGGGTAAAAGTTCAACATTAAATTAGGATAAACCCACCAATAGTAAGCAGCTACATTTTTGCCAAAGTCTGGATGTCCCTTTGGTATATCAAAACTATTCACTCCATCTTCAGCAATACCAACTTGTAATACCCCACCAGTGAACAATTCTGTTTCATATTGACCATAATCCAAAGCCTTGTTTAATTCTTTATGGACAAAAGGGATGTGAAATCCTTCTAGATAATTGTCTACGTAAAGAATCCAATTTGCATTGATAGTATATTTCCGTTCTCTAGAGGAGTCATATGAAAAATTTTCAATATCCAAAAACGACATTCTCTGTTGAATATGATCAAACCAACTATTGGTTTCTTTTTCTGGATTGATTAGTGTAAAGAGCATATTTCCCCAAATATTGATATTAAACTGAGAAAGATCATCCTTAGCAGTAGGAAAATTTTCAGCTTTTTCAAATTCTGGCATATTCTTGAATTTTCCATCAATAGAAAATGTTCTCCCGTGATATGGGCAGATCAATGCTTTTTTGCAATCCTCTTCGCCTAACAAAATCATCCCCCTATGCGTACATACATTTGAAAAACAATAGAAATTATCTGCAGTTTTCGAAATAATTACTTGCTCATTACCAATTTTCAAGGGTTTTACCATACCGTCTTCGAATTGAGAAGTATGCCCAACATATTGCCAATAACTTCCGAATTTTGATAAAATATCATCAAAAATTTTACTATCAGTATAATAATTTGAAGATAAAGTCCTGGCTTTTGTGATGTCAGGATTTATCTCCACCATAACTACCGGTAAAGGTTATCTTTTTTGGAACTATTGAACTCCATTAAATATTGAAAGTGCTGTTTCGACAGAAGCTTCCTCGCAAATTATTGCATGGCATGCAGCAGTCATTCTTACTGCCTCTTCGGTTTCCTTTTGATGAATATTACGTCCAGTAGCAGCACCTCTGCAACCACCGATATTCATCTGATCCCACAATCTCTGAAGGAATTGCTCTGGAGGTAATGAACCTCCACCTGAACAAATAATTCCTGTCCGACCAGAGGCTTGTGAAGCAACTGCAAGAGATTCCGATGGCGTCATACCTTCCCATGCAGTAGGATAGTTAACTTTGGCAAAGTCCGCACCAATACAAGTCGCAACTCCAGCAGCACCGGAGATTAATTGTGGATCTTTCTCATCGCTTACCGCCTTACCTCGCGGATACATCCAAACAACTGAAATCATACCCAACTCATGAGCTTGACGAATAAATTGTGCTGCTTCAGAAAGCATTTCATGCTCAAATTCACTACCTACGTAAATTGTGTAACCTATTCCAACAACATTTATGCCATTGTGAACTAGAGACATTACATCATCCATATCCCACAATGCTTGAGAGATTGGATCTCTCTGACCCTTCTTAACTAGGTGAGATTTAGAATTTAATTTTACCAAATAAGGAATTTCAGGATAATCTCTTGCATAGTGAGAAATCAAACCTAATTGTCCTGCAAGAACACCAATTGTACCTTCCTCATGACATCTCTGACCAATCTGAAATAAATGCTCAGGGTCATTAGAAGACAAAGGTATGATCTCATCACCATCATAAAAATCATCATTCAAGTGTTCAATTTTCTGATCACATGCAAATAGGTTCATCTTACCTGTACCAGCAGTAGCTGCATCCATATTTTGAATGAATGTCCCTACTAACTCGTCAGGAACATCTGCTGGAACATGGTATTTTGACATTTTATCACCTATTATTGGTTCAGTTTCCAGTGAAGTTCGCAACTCTCTTTTCTACGTATGCTGCAATTCCTTCCTTAGCATCACTACTGTTAAACAATGCAGCCTGTAACTCTCTCTCTAATGCCAAATGGTATTCGAAAGGAATCTCAGGACCTGTTTGACAAGACCTCTTGATATTACCTACAGCCTTAACAGCCTTATTTGGAAGTGTGAATTGAGAGCACCAATCAAGAATATCTCTTCTGAAATCCTCAGGACTACCTTCCCAAATATGATTAATTAGATTGCAAGAATGTGCATCCTCGAAAGACATTAGTTCGCCAGTAACCATCATCTCAAGCGCTTTTGCTTTTCCGATTAATCTTGTTAAACGTGCAGTCCCACCAGTTCCTGCTAAAACTCCGAGGTTTATTTCAGGAAGTCCGACTTTACCAGCATTTTTTCTTGCAATTCTGATATCTGCAGCCATAGCAATTTCTAGACCACCACCAACTGCATGACCGTTAATCGCACAGATAACTAATTTTGCAGTTTGTTCAAGACGAGAAAGGGTCTCATTAGCGTGTAGGCAGAAATTATACTTGAAACCAGGAGTGACACTGTTAAGCATCTGGATGGATGCTCCGGCAGAAAAGAAAGAGGCACCATTTCCAGTTAGAACAATACAGGTGACATCATCATCGAATCTCGCTTTAACAATCGCTTCATCAATATCACGCATCATTCCGTGAGTATATGTGTTAGGGGAACGGTCGTTTGGACCTTCAAGCGGCGCACCCGCTGAATCAGAAGTCAGTTCAATAACTGCAATTCCATTATTTGTTACTCCGTAATTTACTAATTTATTAGCCATAGGCTCCAGTTTCAATCCATAAAGGTCGCTCATAAATTAAGCCAAAAGGAGATACATTAAGAACAAATCGCACACTATTTACTCGGAATCGAGGGAGAATCGGAATCTTCCTCAAAGGAAGTATTTCCCCCCTTACGCCGAATTAAATCCCATTGTTTAGCAACATCTTCTGCTGCTTCTGACTGTACCCAGTAATCTCGCTTTTTCGCTTTTCTAAATGGCATTCTCTTAACTCCCCTACCCATAGATTTAGGGTCTTTTTTCAGCATGAAAGGAGTAACAAAGTGGTAAAGTAATTTCTTGAAAAATGTTGGCTGGAATAATTTTCCAATCCAAATTAAACCATCGCCACGTTTCTTTTGATCTTTCATCCAATTTGTGCACATTCTTTTGAACATTCTATCTCCGACTCTATTCATGAGCCATCTATTAGAAACGCTAGTCCTAACATAAGGCATTAGTTGCTTCCTAACTTCAACTTCGTAGTCACATTCTCCAAGAATATCTTTGGCGGCAAGCACCCCAGACCAAACAGCCATTCTCATTCCAAATCCCCACATGAAATCTTGAAGCCCTCCGGATTCACCAACATAGTAACGTCCATCTTGCTTGTAGTTACGGTTAATTGTAAAATCTCCTTTCCCTCCAACTCGTTTGATTGGTTTACGATTTAAATTTGGATAATTTCTTTCATACCAAGCAATTGTTTCGTTCAAGAACCTATCACTTTTCTTCTGTTTTCTCCAAAGACAAGTGCATATTAGACCGATACCATCGATTATAATCAGATAAGAATAAGCCCCTGGCGCTAATTTATCATTCAATTGAAAGCCTATATGGTTAGGATGGTCTGTTTCAAAAATCTCCCCATAAGCGACAGCTGATGTACCCTTAGGACCACAGGCGATAATATGGCAATCTTCTTCTTTAACTCTGGATTTATAGTGGATTTTTACTCCAGCAGCGATTGCTTGACGTTTGATTCCTTGGTCAATAGTGTGAGATGAGGTGCCTCTTTCAACTATTCTGTAAGCAACTTTAGCAGATTCGGCTTGAGTGATTTTATCATCAGGATGAATCAAATCTACTACATTAAATTCTGTTGCTTTAAACTCCTCCGTATCAAATCCCCATTCCTTCAATTGTTCGAAGAAATCAACACCCATACTCCAATTTTCCAAGGCTTGGAAATCACCGTCAAAACGGGCACCTGAATCATTTCTAATATCGTGAACATGTACTTCTCTACCTGCTTTAGCAAGTATAGTTGCAGCCGCTAATCCTGAAAGCCCCGCCCCCATGATTTGTACCGGCTCATCTCCGCTCATGATTGTCGCATGTATGAGTGAGGTTTGAATTATGCGTTTACTTCGCAGACACATGACCGGGCATATTTTGATTGAAAATGCCCATGATACTATTGATGCCGATGGACTAAAAAGTAGAATGAATCTTGACGGTTGCGGTGCAGTTGTATCTTTTTTAGGGATTACTAGATCGAAGAACGATGATTCAAATGTCATACAATTAGAATTCGATGCTTGGTTAGAAAGACTACCCATCGTTCTAAATCAATTAGCCGTCCAAGCAATAGAAAACTTTCAAGTTCTTAGCGTAGCGATGGCTCATAGAGTTGGAATTGTCAAAGCAAGTGAAGATATAGTAGCAATACATGTCGGTAGTGCACACAGAAAACCTGCATTCAAGGCTTGTGAATGGCTGATAGATGAATTGAAAAAGCAAGCCCCACTCTGGAAAAAAGAAGTTACTGACAAAGGTGTTCAGTGGAAAGCAGGATTAGGTTAGGATGTGTTTAAATGAATGAGAAAATTGATGCGATAGTAGAAATTGGAGATAAGCCAAACGTCAAAAGAAGGGCGACAGCCACAGGATTACTAAAACTCTCTACAGATTCTGTTGATGCAATAAAGAATAATCGTGTCGCTAAAGGAGATGTTCTTCAAGCTTCAACCATTGCTGCTATTCAAGCGGTAAAGGAAACTCCGAGAATAATTCCACACTGTCATCCTATTCCTTTAGAGGGTTGCAATGTTGAATGGTCATGGGAAGGCGATAATTTACGCTGTACAGTAACAGTTTCTGCACACTATAAAACTGGCATTGAGATGGAAGCGTTAACCGGCGTAAGCGCCGGTCTTCTTTGTGCTCTAGATATGGTTAAATCATTGGAAAAGGACAGTAATGGCCAATATCCAGATACAATTATTTCTCAAATACAGGTTGTTGAAAAATTCAAATCAACAAAATAAGTTACGACCGCTTCATTGATGGAATAGACGCGTCAGCATTCCTCCATGGGAAGAGTTTCCGACCTAGCCAATCATTTCTTAGAAGCCGTAGATCAAGCGGCAATAGCAAGCGCAAAATGGCGAGGTAAGGGCGATAAGATGGCTGCTGACGCAGCTGCTGTAGAAGCCATGAGGATTACTTTTGATAATGTCCCATTCGATGGAAGAGTTGCAATAGGTGAAGGAGAAAGAGATGAAGCACCTATGCTGTACATTGGAGAACAACTCGGATGTGAAATTGGCAATCCAGATGTCGCTGCAATAGATATTGCAGTTGATCCACTAGAGTGTACCAATAACTGTGCAGATAACTTACCCAATTCTATTGCTGTACTTGCAGCCGCACCAAGAGGTACTTTGCTACATGCACCTGATTGTTACATGGATAAAATTGCTGCAGGCCCAGAAATGGAAGGTCACATAAGCCTCGATGGCGGGGTTGCATACAATATTGAGCAAGTTGCATCAGTACTGGATAAACCTATTGAAGAGGTTAGAATAATTGCCCTGGATAGGCCAAGGCACAATGATTTATTCAAAGAAGTAAAGAGTATGGGCGCTCAATTACATCTTCTTGGAGACGGGGATATTTCCGCTGCACTATGGGCTGCAAGACCTGAAGGAGAACACGACATGTTACTTGGAATAGGGGCGGCACCTGAAGGAGTCATTACCGCCACTGCAATCAGAGGTATCGGAGGAGTTTTTGAAGGGCGACTCGTATTTCGTTCCGATGAAGAGAAGGCTAGAGCAAAAAACATGGTTAATGATGATTTAACAAGATTATGGGATGCTAAAGATTTGTGTAAATCCGAAGATGCTATTTTTGTTGCATCCGGAGTATGTGATGGTTATTTGCCTGGCGTAAAAATGAACAGTAATGGTACTGTATCGACCTTCTCAGAAATGATTGATGTTGAAAGTAAACAACTATCAAGGCACGATCGTATCCATAGTCTGTGATTACATGTCTCAAATTGTTAGAATTGAAGTTCGCCTACCTGACGATCATTGGGCTGGTGAAGTAACAAGGAATAATCCAAATACGGTTTTACAGATAATAGAAACAATGCCATTAGGAAAAGGCAGAGGAACTGCACAAATTGCTGCTGAACAAGAATTACTATCAGACTTAGAAAACTTGAGAGGTGTTGAGAGGGTTAATTTTCTTGGCGACAATAAAGCAAGTGTAACAATAGCTAGCGGTGGAGGTGGTTTCATCAAACCTCTTAGAATAGTTGGCGTGGTTCCTAGAACTCCTTTCGATGTAATAGACGGTTGGGCTGACTGGACCATTCAATGTTCAACTGAGCAAGCCAAACAATTGGTAAAAGAAATAGAATTACAAAAAATTCAGATGAGACTTAAGTCAACTCGTTCAAATCAAGAAAAACTACTCACTTCTAGGCAAAGAGAAGTCTTTGAATTAGCTTTACGTAGAGGATATTGGGCTGCACCAAGGAAAATAACGCTAACAGATTTATCTGTAGAATTAGGAATCTCCAAGTCGACTCTTTCAGTAATGTTACATTCCATAGAATGCAAGGTTATCGACAAGTATTACCAAGAGATATTTGTTTGATACGAACATGTTCGCAAAGACAATAAGGATAACCCCTCCATCCCATTGTCATGGACAACCTACCGACAACATGGGAAGACTGGATTGCAAACTTTGAAGAATGGCAAGATAGAGTTGGATTCGATAAAAGCTGGTTAGGTGATTTCGACCTTTCTATTCAGTTCGACTGGGATAGAGCAGGTGATACCATCGAATATGGCGATTACGGAGGCAGAGCAAAGTGGGAAAGATCCCTTCAAGTTCCTCACCAAAGTATGCGTGATGCTCTAATCACTATGATTACTGTTCAAGGCGACACTGAATTTGCATCGGTTGAACAACAAAGACACCTTCTAGCCACGGCACCAACTGATTATGACAGATATGCTGCTGCTAGGATTATGGCTGAAGAACAAAGACATGGATGGCAAATGGCATATCTGTTGATGACATACTTTGGTCAACAAGGACGTCGTGAGGCTCAGAAACTATTGGAGAGAAATGCACAAGATGGAGACAGATTACTTGGTGCATTCAACAGACCAATGCCGCACTGGTTAGACTTCTTCTGCTACACTATGTTTGTAGATAGAGATGGTAAATTCCAATTGGGAATGCTCTCAACATCTGCATTCAAACCATTGGCAGCCTCCATGGGTCCTATGCTTAAGGAGGAATCATTCCACCTTGGAACTGGATCTAATGGCCTTAGAAGAATAATCAAGGCAGGCGTAATTCCTCTGGACTTACTTCAAAGATATATCAACAAGTGGGCATCCACTGCTCATGACCTATTCGGAGTAGATGCATCTTCTTCGGCTCACTGGGCTTATGTTTGGGGAATTAAAGGAAGATGGGATGAAAGAAAGAAATTGGAATCTGGAATTGAAGTCGACAAAGAAACTCTAAACGAAGAGGCAAGAGGTCACTATCATGAAGAAATAGTTAGAGAAGTTGAAAAACTAAACAAATACTTACCTGAAGACGCCATAAAGCTCTATGTTCCTCATGAAAACTTCAACAGAGATATTGGAGTTACCAAAAAACAAAGACACAATACCGATGGCTCTAAATTTGAAGGTTCTGATGAAGAATGGCAAAATTACATCAATAACAATCTACCTACAAAAGAAGATGAAGAATTGTTAAAACAACTTTTCGAGAAAGAATGGATTGCCAATAAGCCAATGTCTACTCGTCAAATAGAGTCTGGTATTGGCGCCTCTGCATAAATTCCTTGAGGGATAGCATGATTCCTGTATCATTGTATGGAATAGACACTGAAAAGTGTGAACGTTTCTATTCTGAATTACCTGGTCTTGTGGCCGATAGCATTGAGGATGAACACTATGCTAAAGCGATATTTTCAATACAAGAAAAAGCATCTATTGATCATGTATTCATCTCAGAAAAATGGTCCAAAAGGGAACCTCAAGTATGGCCTGAAGACATTATGATGGAAATTGAGATGATCTTACAGACTATTAATTATCCAGATGTATCATTACTGGAACACCTTCTAACTTTAGATAATCTAGATACAAAGAGAATTTCTGAATGGGTTCACTTTTCTACTAATCTATATCCAATCTATACTGAAAAGGCATGTGAGACATTAACAAAAATGGGACTTGACACCCCTTATCGACCTGATGATATGGCTAGTTATGGATTATTTGTTTCTAGAATAGAAGGTTTGAAAATTTACGCACCTGCCAAAGGGCTTCCTGAAATTGGATTGCCGAGAGCAAGAATGCTCCAATTAGGTTTGGAGCGATTTGAATGAAAAATGTTCTAACTCATTTCAAACTATTAATTGTTGCAGCAATCTGGGGATTTGGTTGGCCTGCTGGAAGAGTAATTGCCAATGATATTGAACCATTTGTCGCATCATGGATTAGGTATGTAATTGCTGTATTACTATTCTTGGTATTACTATATTTCTCAAAGCAGTGGGTTATCCCAACAAGAAATGAATGGAAGAGGTTAGCTTTAATCGGATTCTTTTCGACCTGTGTATATCAAGCATTTTTCATGTATGGAATGCAATACACCGCTGCTGGTGATGCATCTTTAATGATAACCTTCAACCCATTGTTTACAGCAATCTTAGCAATTTTCTTCTTAGGTGAAAAAATGACTTACAGACTAGCAATTGGTTTAGGATTAGGACTTACTGGGGTGGGAATATTATTCTATTATTCACCTAATGTCGATATTTCTTTCACTAGTAGAGCGATTGGTGATATTCTAATTGCTGGTGCAGCATTCTCTTGGGCATGTAATACTATTTTGATGAAAAAAGCAATGATTACACCTGCAGAAAATAGAGAAGCCAATCTGACTCCGCTACAGTTGACTGTTTGGTCTTCTGTTGCCGGATTGATTTTCTTAACTCCAATCATGTTTATTGAAACATTCCAACATGGAATTCCAGACCCCAGTAATGAAAGCTGGATAGCGATGGTGTTCCTTGCAGTTTTCTCTACTGTGATATCATATGTTTGGTTTGCTGATGGGATATTAACTATCGGAGCAGGAAAAAGTGCTCTATACGTATACTTAGTTCCACCATTTGGAATTTTCAGTGGATATTTACTTCTTGATGAAAAGTTAGGAACATCACTTCTTCTTTCGTTTATCTTAATTGTCGGAGGAGTAATTTTAGCCCAGAGTAAACCTACCAAGTTCAAGCAATCATCATGAAGTCTCTCGTAGTGGAGCAGACATGGAGATTAGGACTGTTGCTGTAATTGGTGCTGGAACAATGGGTGCTGGTATTGCCCAGGTATGTGCCCAGAGTGGCTGGAAAACAAATCTTTTCGATGCGTTCAGTGATGGTTTGGAAAGAGGAATGAATAATATTGATTCTTTCTGGAATAAAGGTATTGCTAGAGGAAAAACAACTGAGCAACAAAAAGAACAATGGGCTGCAAATTTATTCCCAGTGTCAGACCTCTCTGACGCTGTGAAGAATGCCGATATGGTTATTGAAGCAGTTCCTGAAATCATGGATCTAAAATGTGATATTTTCCAACGCTTGGGTTCTTTGACAAAGCCAGAATGTATCCTTGGAACCAATACTTCATCACTATCGATTAGCAAAATTGCTGAGGCTTCTGGAAAACCTGAAAAAGTAATTGGAATGCATTTCTTCAATCCAGTTCCAATTATGAAATTACTTGAATTAATCAAGCACGACTCATGCTCAGATGAAACAATAAATTCTGCGACTACTGCTGGAGAAATTATGGGTAAAACTACTATTTTAGTCAACGATGTCCCAGGTTTTGCAACTTCTAGACTTGGAGTCGTACTTGGAAATGAAGCGATCAGGATGCTTGCTGATGGTGTCGCAAGTGCAAAGGATATCGATACTGCAATGGTTCTTGGATATAAGCATCCAATGGGCCCATTGGCATTAACTGATTTAGTTGGATTAGATGTTAGAAGAGATATACTGTTAAATTTGAAAGAGTCTTTCAATGATGACTCTTACACACCTCATCCACTTCTTGAGAAATTAGTTTCCCAAGGAAGATTAGGTAAAAAATCCGGTAAAGGGATTTATGATTGGTCCAGTGGAAGCGCTGAAGAAACTGATATACCAGAGTGATCAATCAAATTTTGGTTTTCTCTTTTCGAGAAAAGCGGATACCCCTTCTTTGAAGTCATTTGTCGTACCTGCTGCTTCAATTAATGTCCTCTCATGCATTAGATGTGTCTCAAAGTCATTTACCGATTGCACATCGAGTAGATGTTTTGTAGCCTCCTTACTATGCATGCCCCAAGAACTACATTTTTGAGCAACTTCGCAACTTCTTTCGATTAATTTAGAAGGTTCAACAAGTTCGTCAATTGCACCATAATCAACTGCTTGTTGAGCAGACCAAATTGAATTCTCCAAGAAAAATTTACGACTTTTTTGAACACCAACTAATCTTGGAAGAAGCCATGTTGTCCCTCCATCAGGAGATAAACCCATACCTGAATAAGAGGCTGCCATTTTAGCATTACTTGAACCGATACGGAAATCACAGGCAAGGGCCAAACCAAGGCCTCCACCCGCACATGCACCATTAATTGCAGCGACAGAAATTGTCGGTGATTGGCGCATTCTAATCAGTAATGGGTGTAAAATGCCAGTTAAATCACGTATTAATTGTGGTGAATTACCATCCTCGATAGATTTGGCGAAGGCGTTAATATCTGCTCCCGCAGAAAAGAATTTACCTTCTCCAGTAAGTATAATCGCTTTTACTGAGACATCTCTCAAAGCTTTATCGATCGCATCAGCAATACTTGGTAAAAATTCTAAGGAAAAAGACTGTGCAGAACTTTGTCCTGCCATCTTAATTTTACGAATTCCTATTTCTAAATCTTCGATTTCAATCGTCAAAATTTCACCTCAAAGTTTGATATTTACATTCTTGACTTTGGTATAAAATCTAAGTGCATCTTGGCTTTGTTCAATTCCAATTCCAGATTGTTTCCAACCTGTAAATGCGGTTTGAGGGAAAGTAATTGGATACTCATTGATTGAAACCATTCCAGATTGTACATCTCTAGCTAAATTATGAGCACGACTTAGATTATTTGTCCATATCCCATTTAACAATCCAAATGGGGTATCATTAGCAAGTTCAAGAGCCTCTGAATCTTCAGTAAACTTGGTGACTGATAATACAGGCCCGAATAACTCATCTTTGAACAGGATATTTTCAGATGAAACATCTGTTACAACTGTTGCTTCCATAAAAGCCCCTTCGCCTTCTAACGGATTTCCTCCACAAACTACAGTGCCGCCCATTTTTAGACCAGAATGTAACTTTTCTATTACCTCATCACGATGATTCTTGTGCACCAAACTTCCAATTCTTACACCTTCTTCCATTCCAGGCCCAACTTTCCATTTTGCTACTTCAGCAACTACTGCATCAACCAGTTCATCATGAACATCCTCGTGTACTATTAATCTTGAACCAGCCCAGCACATCTGTCCAGCATTCATAAAAATTCCAAAACAAATTGCCTTAGCTGCATATTTTAAATTAGCATCAGGGAATACAATATTTGCACCTTTACCCCCAAGTTCAAGAGTAACTGGTGTAAGATTCTCACTAGCCTTTGCCATAACTGTTTGACCCGTTGGCACACCGCCAGTTAATACGACGCCATCTATTCCTGAATGTCCTGCTAAAGCATCACCGATTAATCCACCTGAACCAGTAATAACCTGTAACACTCCTGAAGGAAGACCCACTTCAGCCTCCTCCATTTTTCTAGCCCAAGCCAGTAATGATAGTGGAGTCCAAGAAGCAGGTTTAGCAATTACTGTACAACCTGCTGCTAGAGCAGGAGCAATGGAACGAATGGCTAATTGAAGTGGGAAATTCCAAGGAACGATATGAGCAGTAACTCCTAAAGGTTGTCTTAATGTATAGTTCAACCTATTTCCTGGAACTGGAATTGTACTTCCTTCAATCTTATCTGAAAGTCCAGCGAAATATTCCAATGTCCATGCTCCATAACGAATTTCAGATAATGCTTCACGAAAAGTCTTACCGTTATTTTCCGATTCTATTTTGGCTAATTCTTTGGCATTGGAATAAGTTGCTGCAGCCATTTTATTGAGGATTCTGCCTCTTTGTGCAGGGTCCATGTTTTTCCAAGAAGAATCTAAGAAGGCATTACGAGATGCAAATATACAATCTTCAACATCTTGAATTGTGGCCTTAGGTACTGTCGCTATAACCTCGTCATTTGCAGGGTTGATTACGTTGCTTGTATCCCCATTTCCACTATCAACCCATTGTCCGCCAATCAGCATTTTTTGTGCGCTCATAAACCATCCATGAAGTGACCGTTCAAAGGTATTCGCTTCGATTGAATACTTCAAAAAAGCAATAATTTCTAAATTAATGTGACAACACTCATGAGTAAAGACCACTCAAAGCAATACATGGCGCGTAAGGTGGGTATGGCTCAAGCAACTGCTAGAACTATCGCAGACCGTGCCCCCCGATTACTAATTATTGCTGGAGCAACTGGATCTGGTAAATCTACGGCTTCTCTCAAAATCGCTGCAAAAAGCAAATTCGCTAGAATAATATCAACAGATGCAATTCGTGAAATTATGAGAAGTTGTGACCAGGAAGGTGCACAATCGGCCCTTCATCGTTCGTCCTTCTCAATCGGTTCAGCGAATGATCCTATTATCGATTGGCTGGATACATGTCAGTCCGTTGAATCAGGAATTGAGGCTACCATAAATCGTGCATTGCGAGAGGGGATCGATTTGTTATTAGAAGGTGTACATATTGTCCCAAGTGAAAAATTACTGGCCCCTTGGAGAGATGCTGGGGGAATAGCCCTAGGGGTAATTTTAGCGGTTGGTGAAGAAAATAAGCATCAAGAGATGCTCCGCTCAAGAGATGCAAATTCCTTTAGAAGAGCGGACAGATATCTAGCTAACTTCTCTAGAATAAGGAGTATTCAAGAAGGTTTACTTGAGAGGTCTAAGATTTCAAATTGGCCCATAGTTGATATCTCAAGAGTCAAAGATGATGCTGAACGAATTGAACATCTACTTGACTTAGCATGGAATGAAAACCGTACTAAGCAGAAATAGTGAATGAGATATTTGTTCTAAGTGTTGAACTACTATCTGAAATGCCCAACTCCCCTGTTACTAACAACGTAGTTCCATCAACATCAGATACTGTAAAATCAAGAATTTTAACCTCGACACCCCTTAATTCACCATGGTGTAATAAATCATCATGTACACTATCGACTGAAAGTTCAGCTGCTTCAATTCTTTCAACACCTGCATTAATCCAAGTAATTGTACGATGTTCAATCAGTAATGGGATTGCGTCAATCACTTCATCAGTAGTTTGAATCACACCATTTGAAGAAGGATCGTTAGACTGAGTAATTCCAGCAACTTTAACACTGAATACAGCCATAGAAAGAAGTGAAAGAAGTAGTACTACACCTGTTGCAAGAAGCATTTGTGCTGCATCCCTATCGGTACAATTTTTCTCTCTTAGATACATCAAGCACCACCTCCGGTACTCCAAATATCTAGGGTAATAGTCCATAAATCACCATCGACTACTACTAATTTATGAACAGCAAAAGTGGAACCTGAAGGAGAACCAACTAGGCCATATGGCGATGATGTTGCACTATTCTTAGCTAACCAGCAATTACCTTCCTTGCCACTAGCAATAGCCTCTTGAAGAAGTTCACAGGTTCCATCAAAATCGCTATTATTGAGTAATTCAGCCAACCGATTTTCCCCTTCAACTTCTGCGTCAAGCCCTAAGCCATACAAGAAGGCAGATTCCCCCGCTGTTTCCAATGAAGAATCATGGGCAATTGATGGTGAATCAGGAACGTCAATTCTTATCAAAAAGGTGGCAGACATAAAAAAAAGCCAAAATAATGTCAACATCTCAAGGATGTGAACTTGGGCATTTTCATCTTTACGCAAATTATCAACCCCACTTCATTGGAGTTGGAATAAATGCTCCACCTGAAGGGTTTAATCCAACCGTGTAGGATGCTTTTGAGGTGGTAATTGATTTAGTAATTTCATAGGCTGAATCACCAATTAGTTCAGGATTGAATACAAGTAAATTGAATGCAATCAAAGCAGCAATAATCATCATCCCTGAATGTTTGAAACCTGCTGAAAAACGACCATTAGCCATTAAGCCAGCCATTGAGCCATTTCCAATTGCCTGCATAGTCACGCCGTAATAGAATACTGTAACGAAGAAAAGTGGGTCAATTGACCTGATTGTCATGTTTCCAATATTAGCACCACCAGTGTCTCCTGACCCTTCATCACCCGAGTTTGATTTAGCAATAGCAGGAATAAAGATTCTACCTAATAGGGTGATAACACCTAAGAAAACGAAATACGATGTCCAAATAACAGCGATATACGAACCAATTGCTCTTCTTCTTTCACCCTCTAGGAACTTAATCTCTCGAGAGTCGTTCGCTGCAGTAACAAGAATATCCGAAATCTTTCCACCTGCTCTATCAGCCTCAGCAATCAAGGTGATAGCCCTCTTGACCAATGGAGTACCTACACGCTCAGAGAATTGTTTGATGACATCACTGAATTTAATCCCCCAACTCAACTGATCAGACATCTTCTTAACTTCGTCATTTAGCGCCCCATATTCTGATTTAGCTAAAGTTTGGACCGCCACTGTCATGGATAAACCCCCTTTCCAATACTCGGCCATGTCTCTAAGGAAGTCTGGGAATTTTTCTTCAACTTCATTTTTCTTTTTCTCAACTCTTTCCCAATAAAAAGAAGCAGGATATAACAAGAAGAAGAATGTTAATCCAAAGAAATTGAGGAAAATTGTAGGTCTAAAATCAAATGGTCCAAGTTCTACTTTTGGGCCAAGCCAAAATGACTTATTATTCATATTTGCAGGTATTCCATCATAATAGTCCACTGTTATTTCAAATTCTGCAGATGATAATTCTTGGCCTTCTTGAGCGGAAATGAATACTACTTGGTAATTTTCACCAGGATCAATATTTTCGATTTCAATCAAACATACATCGCTGGATTTACCGGTTGTCCCGTTGAAGAATCGAATAGTATTGCCATCAGAATCACGAATCGCTGCTGTATATTGTGTTGGTTGGTTTGCCAAAACATCACAAGTCATTTCTAATGGTTGTTCAACTACAACTCCTATTTTATCTTCGGCTGAAATCCCAGGAACATCAAATGTTTTTCCTTTCGACTGGAAATCTACCCAAGGTTGTTCAGACCATGTTAACTGATCGGGACTATCTCTCAAAATCGCACATGATTCATTTGCTTTGTAAGATGGTTTTTGCGCTGAATTGAATTCATCTTGGTAACTATTGCCAGCTTCATCCGAAGAAGTCGCTCCACAGTAAATATTTGTGAACATGGGCTCTCCGTTGGTAGTCGGTATAAAACCGGAATTAGTCGCCCACATAATCCCAGATGAAAGCCCGATTATAATTGAAAAGAAAAGTATGATGTATAGATTCTTCAATGTTTTATCGTCCTTAGGTAAATCTAATTCAACAACCAATTTCTTCTTCTTTTTAGCCATTGAATCACCCCCTACATCTCTTGTTCCTTACTGCTGGTGTAAACTAATACTGCATATGCAACGTGAATCATCGGAATGAATCCTAAAACAATGCCATATAGCATACCTTCAGACATTTGGGCGCCAGAACCAGAAACCCAGAACATAATTACCAGCATGACTATCAAAAACAGAGGCATTGCTACAGCGACTACAATGTATGATTCTGCAAGCAAAGCAATCGACTCTAGGAATTGTTGAAGTCTAGTTCGATTTTCCCTCATGTAATGTTCTGCCCTGTTCAAGAAGTATAATTTCAGATGTCCTCCGGCTGTTAATGTACCTACCATTCCTTGGAAAAACTCCGTCAGCCAAATAGAAGCGGCTCTATCTACACTCATTTTTATGGCTGTGATTAAGTCGTACCCAAGTAA
>CEVS01117854.1_pt1 | contig 17376 bp, 15 predicted proteins | sample 361571 | NCBI WGS metagenome assembly CEVS01 (sample SAMEA2623850, study PRJEB7988) | marine metagenome | isolation source: saline water (ENVO:00002010), including | reverse complement strand
TTATCAGCTTTAAAAGTTTTATTCTCAAGCCAATACTTCTGCCATTTCTTTTCAATTTTAAAAAAATCGTATTTCAAAATAAATTACTTTTTTAACAAAAATATAGTAAAGAAACTTATGAAAAAAGTTTATCAATCTTTAGAAGATTATTTTAAATATGGTTTATTAATTTTGTTGTAAGTTAATTTTAAAATGAATACTCAATCAGAATACCAAAAAACTAGATTAATTTCATCATATTTTTCTGTTACATTAAGCATTGCTCTTGTGATTTTTATTTTGGGTATTTTGGGTATTTTACTTATTAATTCACAGAAAATCGAATCTCACTTCAAAGAGCAAATTTCATTTACTATTTATATTAGTGAATTAGCAAAGCCAATTCAAATAAAACAATTACAAAAAAGTTTGAAATTAAAAAAAGGAACAAAAAATGTTAAATATATTTCAAAGGAAAAGGCTGCTGAAATACATGCAGAATCAATTGGCGAGGATTTCATTGAATTTTTAGGATACAACCCTTTATTGAATTCAATTGAAGTAAGATTTTTTTCTAAATATGTATCCCCTGTTTTTCTGGAAAAACTTAAAATTTCTTTGGAAAACGAAAATTATATCAATGAGGTATATTATGATGTTCCTCTAATTGAATTATTAGATAAAAACATCAAGAAAATTTCTCAGGGCTTAGTTGCTACAACAATAACTTTACTTTTAATCGCCATTCTCTTAATAAATAGTTCTATAAGAATTTCTATTTATTCTAAAAGACTTGTAATTAAAACCATGCAGCTTGTAGGTGCAACAAAAAATTTTATTATAAGACCTTTTTTAGTTAAATATTTGATTTTAGGATTTTATGGGAGTTTTATCGCTATTCTTTCACTTTTATTTACAATTTATTTTGTTAATAATAAATATCCTGAATTAGATTTAAGTAAAAATTTTTACGAAATCACCATAGTTTTTTTGATTATAAGTATATTAAGTTTTTTGATTACAGGTATAAGTTCATTTTTCGCTACTGAACGTTTTTTGAATTTAAAAACAAATGAAGTTAATTAAACATCAATAAATTATGAGTAATGAAAAGAAAATTCTTTTTAGAAGAAAAAACTATATCATTCTTATTTTCTCAATTTGCATAATATCTTTAGGCTACATGTTAATGTCTGGAGGAGGAAGTCAAGATACGTTAACCTTTAATAACGAAATATACAGCTTTCAAAGAATTCGATTAGCACCGTCATTGGTTATTTTCGGTTTTGCTCTGGCATTATTTTCAATAATCTACAGTAAGAGAATTAGATGAATTATGTATTTTCCTTTTTGCTTGGAATAATTCAAGGATTTACTGAATTTCTACCTATATCGTCAAGCGGACACATACAAATTATAAATCACTTTTTTGATTTTTTAAATGAAAGTGAAGATAATTTTATGTTAACAATAATTCTTCATTTTGCTACTTGTCTGAGTACAATTATAATTTTTAAAAAAAAAATAAAACATATTTTATTTAACGCAATAGAATTTAAAAAAAATAGTTCTCACACGTTTTTGTATTTTATTTTTATTTCAATGATACCTGCGGTTATTGTAGGTTTTTTTTTAGACCATATAATTAAACTATTATTCTCTGGAAATATTTTTTTAATTGGTTTAATGCTAGTTTTTAATTCAATTATACTTTTGATTGCAGATAATTTTAAAGGAGGTGAAAAAAAACTTAACACTCTCCGAGCATTTTTAATTGGCGTTTCTCAAGCAATAGGAATTATTCCAGGAATTTCAAGAAGTGGCATAACTATTTCCACTTCAATTCTTCTTGGTATAAGAAGAACAGAAGCTTCAACCTTTTCATTTCTAATGGTAATACCATTAATTATTGGAAGTGTTATTAAAAGTATTATTGATCAAGAAAATTTTAATTTTAATATAGATTTTTCAATTTTATTTGTAGGTTTTTTTGGAGCGTTTTTTACTGGAATAATAGCCTGTAAATGGATGCTTCATATAGTTGAAAATTTTAAATTAAAATATTTTTCGTTTTATTGTATTATAATTGGAATTGTCGCTTCAAGTTTTGGATAAAAAATACTACTCAAGGGATAAATTTGTTAATGGTTGTTTGCTTTTAATTGACAAACCCCTTAACTGGACATCTTTCCAGCTAGTAAATAAAATAAAGTGGTTGATTAAAAAAAAGTTTGATTTACAAAAAATCAAAGTTGGACATGCTGGAACACTTGATCCGCTTGCTAGAGGATTAATGATTATCGTTTCCGGAAAAAAAACAAAACAAATTATTAATTATCAGAATCTTGATAAAAAATATGCTGGAACTTTTATGTTAGGTTCTACTACAAAATCTTATGATTTAGAAACACCAATTAATAAAATTTACAATGTAGATCATATTTCTTCAAAAGAATTAAATGAGGTTAAAAAAAAATTTTTAGGTATTATTAAACAGACTCCACCTATTTTTTCAGCAATTAAAAAAAATGGCAAAAGATTGTATGAGTATGCAAGAAAAAATGAAAAAGTTTTAATACCTGAAAGAGAAATAGAAATCAGAAAATTGGAATTCGATATAGAAAATTTCCCTGAAATAAAATTTAACGTTGAGTGCAGTAAGGGTACATACATAAGATCTCTTATACACGATATTGGGAAATCTCTTAACTCTGGTGCACATTTAAAATCACTATGTAGAGAAAAAATAGGTGATTATTCTTTAAAAGATGCGATGAGTATTGATTATTTTGAAAAAATTTTAAATTAAGATATTTAATTTTAAAAAGAAAATATTTAAAAACACCTTGCCATATTTTTCATATTTTTGATAAAGATTAAACATGAAGTATAGTCGCATTTTACTAAAGTTAAGCGGAGAAGCTCTAATGGGAACAAAAGTTTATGGAATTGATTCAAAAAGGATTAATGACTATGCTTTAGAAATTAAAAATCTACATAAAAATAAAATTCAAATTGCAATAGTTATTGGAGGAGGAAATATTTTTAGAGGTGTATCTGGATCCAGTGAAGGAGTTGACAGAGTTCAGGCAGATTATATGGGAATGCTTGCTACAATTATAAATGGTCTAGCACTGCAGAGTGCACTTGAAAACATAGACGTTCCAACAAGACTTCAAACAGCTATAAATATTGAAGCTATTGCAGAGCCTTACATTAAGAGGAGAGCGGTAAGGCATTTAGAAAAAAACAGAGTGGTGATTTTTAGTGCAGGCACTGGTAATCCTTTTTTTACAACTGATTCAGCTGCAGTTTTAAGAGCTATTGAAATTAATGCAGATGTGATTTTAAAAGGAACTAGAGTTGATGGAATTTATACCGAAGATCCTGAACTAAATGATAAAGCAATTAAATTAGACAGTCTCTCCTTTGAGGAAGCTCTAAGGTTGAACCTAAAAATTATGGACACTACTGCATTTACACTAAGTAAAGAAAATAATTTGCCCATTATTGTTTTTGACATGAATATTAGAGACAATTTAAAAAAGGTTGTTCAAGGAAAGAAAATTGGAACTAAAGTGTTTTTATAAAATGAATGAAAAATTAAAAGTTATATTAAAATCTGCTGAGGATAAGATGCAATCCTCTTTATTACACCTAGAAAACGAGCTTTTAAATATTAGAGCCGGAAAAGCTAATCCTAATATGTTAAAAAGTGTTATGGTTGATTACTATGGAAATCCAACTGCGATAGGCCAGTTGGCAAATATTAATACTCCAGATTCAAAATCTTTAATTGTACAACCCTGGGATAAAAGTATTTTACAAGAAATAGAAAAAGGAATAATTAATGCAAATCTTGGTTTTAATCCAATGAACAATGGAGACACAATTATTGTAAGTATACCGCCTCTAACTGAAGAAAGAAGAAAAGAACTAGTCAAAATTGTAAGAAACGAATCAGAAAATTCAAAAATAAGCATCAGAAATATTAGAAAAGATTCTAATCATGAAATTAAAAAAACTGATATCTCTGATGATGAGAAAAAAAATTACGAGATAGATATTCAAGAATTAACCGATAATTTTATAACCAAAATCGATTCAGTTTTAAAAGTAAAGGAAAAAGAAATAATGACAGTATGAAATCATCCCATTGTTAATGAAAAATACAAATAATCAATGGGGGGTTTGGACGACTATTTCACAGCTAATTCTAAAAAATCGATTTTTAATATTATCGGTTTTAACTTTATTAACTGTCCTATGGATAGATCAGTGGAAACATATCAGGTTTACCTTTACTGAAGCAAATTTACTTCCAGATAAACATGAAGAAAATATAAGATATAAAGATTTCCTTAAAGTTTTTGGTGAGGAAGGCAATCTATTAGTTATAGCTATAAAGGATAATGACTTTTTTTCTCAGGAAAAATTAAAAATGTGGAAAGAACTAAGAATAGAGATGACAAAATTTACTGAAATCGATTATGTTTTGTCCTTTGATAATTTAAAAGAGATAGTTAAAAATCAAAAATTGAGGAGATTTGAACTTAAATCAGTTTTAAAACCAAAAAAGCAAGACACATTTAATATTTTGACCTTAAAACAAAAATTATTTTTGGAGTTGCCTTTTTATGAAAATTTAATTTTGAACAAGAAAACAGGCTCAATAAGGATGGGAATATATATGGATAAAAATATTGTAAACACATCTAAAAGAAAAGATTTTATTTTAAATAAATTCATTCCTCTTGTAAAAAGTTTTGAAGCGAAAAATAATGTGAAAATATATAAATCTGGTATGCCATATATTAGAACATTAAACGCTCAAAATATAGTTGATGAAATAGGACTTTTTGTCTTAACAGCATTATTTATAACCTCATTTATATTTTTTATGTTTTTCAAATCAATTAGAGCAACATTGATTTCTGTTTTAGTTGTTTTAATAGGTGTTTCTTGGGCTCTCGGAACATTAGGGTTTTTAGGATTTGAAATTACCGTTTTAACCGCATTAATTCCTCCGTTAATTATTGTTATTGGAATACCAAACTGCATTTTTTTGATTAATAAATATCAGCAAGAAGTTAATGAGCATGGGGACCAGTCAAGGTCTCTTGAACAAGTTATTATAAGGATAGGAAATGCATCTTTAATGACAAATTTGACAACTGCTTGTGGTTTTTCGACGTTCATTTTGACAGAGAGTAAACTTCTAAAAGAATTTGGAATAATTGCTTCTATAAACATAATTGGGATTTATTTAATATCAATTACTACAATACCTATCCTATATAGTTTTATGAAAGTTCCCAATAAAAAACATCTACAGCATTTGAGAAATAAGACTATTCAAAAATTTATAAAAATATTAGAGGATATAGTAAAACAAAAAAAAATTAATACATATACAACATCTCTTGTTTTAATTATTACTAGCATAATTGGAATATATCAAATTAATATTTCAGGGAGTATGCTTGATGATATGCCTAAAAAAAAAAATTTTTTTAAGGATATTGTTTTTTTTGATGAACAATTTAATGGAATCGTTCCGCTTCAAATAATTGTTGACACTAAAAGAAAAGATGGTGTTTTTAAATTATCTACATTAAAAAGACTAGAAAAAATTGAAAATGTGATAAAAAAAATTCCTGAATTATCTAATCCAAACTCGGTAACTCAAATTGTTAAATTTGCAAAGCAGGCTTATTACAATGGAAATCCAAACTATTTTTCACTTCCTTCCTCACAAGAAAATAGATTTATTATGTCGTATTTTAAAAATTATAAGCCTGAAAGTGGAAAAAATTTTACCAGCAGTTTTGTAGACAAGGAAAACAAAATAGCAAGAATAACAACATTTATGAAAGATATTAGTACGATTAGAATAGAAGAAATAGAAAAAGAACTCACAAGAGAAATTAATGAAATATTCCCAAAAGACAGGTACAATGTGAATTTAACGGGCAAATCTCTAATATTTTTAAAAGGAACTAAATTTTTGGTCAAAAATCTTGTGATTTCTCTTGCGCTTGCTATTTTATTAATTTCACTATTTATGGCATATATGTTTAGGTCTTTCAAAATGATTATTATTTCTCTAATTCCAAATATAGTTCCTCTTTTAATAACTGCAGGGATGATGGGATTTGCAGGAATTCCGCTTAAACCTTCAACTATTCTTGTTTTTAGTATTGCTTTTGGAATTTCAGTTGACAATACCATTCATTTTCTAGCTAAATATAGACAAGAACTTTTCGATTCAAATTGGAAAATTCAACCATCTGTGCATAGTGCATTAAGAGAGAGAGGTGTTAGTATGTTTTATTCGTCAGTTGTACTCTTTTTTGGGTTTTCGGTATTCATGATTTCAGATTTTGGAGGTACAGTTGCTCTAGGTGGTTTAGTTTCCTTGACCCTTTTAGTTGCAATGTTGTCAAATTTAATTTTGCTGCCATCTCTTCTAATATCTCTGAAGAAAAGTGTATCCAATGAAAAAGTAATCAAAGAGCCAAAAATAAAGATTTAGTACTCTAAATAAATTCTTTTGTTAAAAATTAGATTAATTAAATAACATCTAAAATGTATATTTGAAAAAATTATTAGATGACTCTGCTTATTAAAGAAATTTTAAAACTCAAACCAAAAAATCAGTTGGTCACAGCCGAGGGATGGGTTAAGAACTTTAGAGCTAATAAATTCATTTCCCTAAATGATGGAAGTACGGTTCAAAATATTCAATGCGTAATTGATTTTGAAAATTTTGATGAATCAATAATAAAAAAGATTACTTCTGGGACAAGTCTCTCAATAAACGGTAAACTAGTAAATAGTCTTGGTAGTGGCCAAGAAGTTGAAATTTTAGTTGAAAATATTAAAATATATGGAGAATCTAATGCTGAAAAATACCCTATACAACCTAAAAAACATAGTTTTGAGTTTTTGAGAGAAAATGCACACTTAAGAATAAGGACATCAACTTTTGGTGCCATTATGAGAATTCGATCAAAACTATCATATGCTGTTCATAAATTCTTTCAAGAAGGGAGCTTTCAATATGTTAACACTCCAATAATTACGTCAAATGACGCAGAAGGAGCAGGCGAAATGTTTAGGGTTACTACACTAAATGCAAAGTCTCCTCCGTTAGAAAAAAATAATGTTGACTTTACAAAAGATTTTTTCTCAAAAAAAACACACTTAACAGTTTCTGGTCAACTAGAGGCAGAGTCCTACGCTTTAGGCTTAGGAAAAGTATACACCTTTGGGCCAACATTTAGAGCAGAAAATTCTAATACTACTCGGCACCTATCAGAATTTTGGATGATTGAACCAGAAATGGCTTTTTTTGACCTAGACGATAACATTAACCTAGCAGAAAAATTTGTAAAATATATATTGAATTTTGTAATTGAAAATTGCATAGATGATTTAAGTTTTTTGGAGGAAAGATTATATAATGAGGAAAAAAATAAACCAAAAAATGAAAGAAATGAATTAAAACTCATTAATAAATTAAAGTTTGTAATTGACAACGACTTTGAAAGAATTACCTATTCCAAAGCATTTGAAATTCTTAAAAATTGTTCTAAAAATAAAAAGAAAAAGTTTAAATTTTTAGTAGATAATTGGGGAATGGATTTTCAAAGCGAACATGAAAGGTATTTAGTTGAAAAACATTTTAACAAACCTGTAGTTATTTTTAATTACCCTTCTAAAAGTAAAGCATTCTATATGAGGTTAAATGATGACGGAAAAACTGTAGCGGCTATGGATGTCCTATTCCCTGGAATTGGTGAAATTATCGGTGGATCTCAAAGAGAAGAAAGATTAAAAGTATTAAAAAACAGAATGAATCAATTTGGTATATCAAGTAATGATTTACTTTGGTACACAGAGCTGAGAAAGTTTGGAACTGTTCCTCATAGTGGATTTGGATTAGGTTTTGAGCGTATTGTTTTATTTGCTACAGGAATGAATAATATAAGAGATGTAATACCTTTTCCTCGTACTCCAAATAATGCTTTATTTTAAAGAAACATTAATTTTGTGTAATAGTATTTATTTTTAGGTGTATGCTAAAACAAAATCTAACTTTAAAGTTAACCCAAAAATTATCTCCTCAACAAATCAAGTTGATGAAGTTAATTCAATTACCAACATTGGATTTTGAGCAAAGAATTAAAAATGAAATAGAAGAAAATCCTGCGCTTGACACCGGTATAGAAGAAAAAGTTTCTGATTTTGAAAATCAAGAAGGTGATAACTTTTCTGACAATAATATTGATAATTCCGAAATTGATATTGAAGCTTATTTAAGTGATGATGAAATACCTTCATATAAATTGAATTCATTCAATTATAATTCTGAAGAAGAAGAAAAAAGTGCACCAATATCAAGTCATACTAGTTTACACGAAAATTTAAAAAATCAAACTAACGTTTTGATTCTTTCGGAAAAAGAAAAAGTCATATCTGAATTTATAATTGGCAGTATAGATGAAAGTGGTTACTTAAGTAGGTCTATAGAAGAACTTATTGATGACATTGCATTCACTCAAAACGAAATTATTAGCTCTAAGGAAATAAAAAATGTATTAAATATGATACAAAATCTTGAGCCGCCTGGAATAGCTTCTAGAAATCTCCAAGAATGTCTATCAATTCAATTAAAGAGAAAACCAAAAACAGATGAAACGCTAATTGCCTCCAAAATAATTGAGGAAGGTTTTCATCTATTTTCAAAAAAACATTTTAAAAAAATGCAAGAAAAATTTAATATAGATCAAAATTTACTAAAAAAAGGATTAACTGAAATTGAAAAGTTAAATCCTAAACCAGGAGGATCTATTTCTTCATTTTCGGAAAATAATCATATTGTGCCAGATTTTATCTTAAATGTAAATGAGAATCATATTAATGTGAATTTAAACAGAAGAAATGCTCCAGATTTACATATATCAACAAATTACAAAGAAATGTTAAAAGGCTACCAAAGTTCAAAAATAAAGTCAAAGTCACAAAAAGAAACTGTTCAATTTATAAAGCAGAAACTGGATGCTGCGAAATGGTTTATTGAAGCAATAAACCAAAGATACCAAACATTAAGTTTAACTATAGATGCAATTGTTAAATTTCAAACAGAATATTTTTTGTCTGGAGATGAAAAAAAGTTAAAACCTATGATTTTAAAGGATATTGCTGAAAAGACGAATATGGATATCTCAACAGTCTCTAGAGTTGCAAATAGTAAATATATAGAAACCCCCTACGGTACTTTTTTATTAAAAAAGTTTTTTTCTGAATCTTTAAAAAATTTGGAAGGAGAAGAAGTTTCTAGTTTTGAAATTAAAAATATTCTAGAGTCACTAATTGAAAGTGAAAATAAAAAGAATCCTTTTTCGGATATGGCTTTATCAATAGAACTTTCAAAAAAAGGTTACTCTCTAGCTAGAAGGACTGTAGCAAAATACAGAGAGCAATTAAATTTTCCAGTTGCAAGGTTGAGAAGAGAATTATAATAAATAAAAAACAAGGCCAACACTTGAAATGTAAAAGTCATTATTTAAATTATTTGAAGTGGAGGAAATTTTAATAAGCGGCGAAAGTCCAGTTTCAAACCTTATATTCCAAGTATTGAATCCCAAAGACAGCGATAAGCAGTGTGAAAAATCACTAACATAGTTTTTCAACGTAGACTTTCTTCCAAAAAAAGGTTTATATTTCGTTAAAAAATTATAATTTAATCTATACCCAAGGTAAACTCTCCAAAACGCAAAACTTTCAAGAGTAGAAGTCCTTATTCTTAATTCTATAGGAAACTGTATTGTATGATAGGAGAGCCTATTTCTTAAAGCTGAATTACCATCTACAATAAAATTTAAATCCTGTCCAACATCAAGGTTATTTACTAGCCTCGAGTATCCATAACCTAAACCAAAGGCTAAAGCCGTATTACCTTTTTTATTTAGTGAAATATCTCTTAACAAGCCTAGATTAAAACTTCTAGAAAAACCATTTTGTTGATAACCTTCAATACTTTTTAATTGGAAATCAAAATTAAAATTAAAATAGATTTGATCTTCTTTATATTTTGGATTTTTATTTTCTTGACCATTTAATGTGTTAAATAAAGAAAACGTGATAAGTAACATTAATCTCATTACCTACATTTAAGGATTATATTAAATTTAAATATTTAATCTAAATTTTGGGAATAATCACCTACTCTAGTTGTATAGTTAATCTTTAGGGCGTTGACTTTCCTTAATTCTTGTTTTATATCTGATATTAACCCCATGTTTGTTTCACCATCTACTTTAAGTGCAGTTGTCAAAACGTTTTGAAGCTCTTGTCTCTTTGAGGCCCTTTCTGCCAATACAAAAGCAGCTACATCACTAACTGTAGCAAATTTATCATTTAGTTGAATTCTTGCTTGAGTTCCATATTTATCTTGATATCTGATAGAAGGCTTTCCAGCGTAAATATACATTACACGATCTTTTTTATCTAACTTTTGCACTTGATCAGCAGCAGGCAAAGTATTTTTTACCATAAGGGTGCTATCTCTCATAACAGTTGCGACCATGAAGAAAAACAGAAGCATAAACACAATATCGGGTAACGAGGCTGTAGATATTGCTGGAAGACCTTTTTTATTTTTTTTGAACTTTGACATATAGTTTAGTTTGTTTTACTTGGTTCAGCTTCAGATAATTTTTGTGGATACATAGCTTTTATTGAATCTAAAAGAGGTTTAAGTCTTTGCTTTTCTTCTAAATTTGTTCTAGGGTCACTATATCTTTTTTGAGCATCAATGAAACTAATTCCTATCATAGGGTATATTCTACTAAATTCTCTATTCCTTAGATCATTGTAGGCTGCAACTAGTTCATTTTGAACAGCAATATAGGCCTTGTAAGAGGTTTGCCTGTCATTTTTAAGAGATATTATTGCTTTTTCTGGGTTATCAGAAGATTTAGGGTTTTTGTCACCTTGACAATATAAACAAGCTTCATCACCTTTTCCTCCTCCATTATCTAAAAATTCGATTGCAGATTGCCTTAAGTCACTAATATCCATTAAATCTTCTTCAACTAATAATCTGTTATCTTTATTAACTACCACAGTAAAAATATTCCTCTCTTTTATGATTGGTGGATCTTCAATTTCATCTGTTGGAGGTAGTTTTCTATTTATTCCTGAATCAGTTTCTATAGTTGTAGTGACTAGAAAAAATATGAGTAATAAAAAGGCTATATCAGCCATTGACCCAGCATTAACCTCAGGTGCAGCTCTTCTAGCCATAAATCTATTTAATTAACCTTTTAACACCAGATAAGACCATAGACAATATCGCACTAATTGATAAAATATAAAAAGTTCTGATACCGGTTTCAACCCATCTAGAACCAGATTCTGATAAAAATTTACCGTCTTTAAGGGGAGTTTCAACACCACTTGATGAAATATACGCCACACCAACAATTAGTAAAAAAATACCAATAAAAATTAAAGCCTTCTTAAGTTTTTCAGTGTTAGCAAATAAGGCCTTTAGAGAAAAAATTAAAGTTGCTGCTACTGTTAAAAAAAGAGTAACCTGAGCTATTGATATTAATGGGCTAACTGCCGAAAAATCTCCTTGAGAAGCATTCATTTTTATTGCCTCGTCTCCCGAACCCATAACAATGAATAAACAAATTGCTCCTGAAAGGCCGAGTATTGCAGAAAAGATTTTTACTATTAATTGAAAATTCATGGAATTATTTTTTGTTAGCAACCAATATATCTACAAGAGAAATTGACGCATCTTCCATATCATTTACTATAGCATCAATTTTTGCAATTATATAGTTATAAAATACCTGGAGAATTATTGCAACTATTAATCCGAATACTGTGGTTAATAACGCCACTTTAATACCTCCCGCAACCAGTGACGGTTGCATATCTCCTGCAGCTTCAATTTTATCAAATGCCTGAATCATACCTATTACTGTTCCCATGAAACCAAGCATGGGAGCTAAAGCAATAAATAAAGATATCCAAGAAACATTTTTTTCTAATTGGCCCATTTGGACTCCACCATAAGCAATTACGGCCTTTTCGGCACTCTCTATACTTTCATCGGCTCTATCTAAACCTTGATAAAAAATAGAAGCAACCGGCCCTTTTGTATTTCTACATAATTCTTTTGCAGCGTCAACACCATCATCTGAGAGGGCTTTTTCTACCCCTTCGGTTAGTTTCTTTGTGTTAGTTGATGCTAAATTTAAAAATATAATTCTTTCAATGGAGATAGCTAAGCCTAAGATTAAACAAATTAAAACTATACCCATAAAGCTTGGACCACCTTCAATAAAACGTTTTTTTAATTCTTGAGTAAAAGAGGGTGATTCATCAGTTACCTCCATTTCCTCGCTATCTTGAATAATTGTTGTATTTAAATTATAACTAACGGCAGAATAAACTTGGGTTGAAACACCGAATGATAATAAAAATGCAATTAATAAAACAAATGACTTTTTCATGAAATATTTTTTTATCTTATAATTTGAGGGCTAAATATAAAAAAAATTATGTTTTAATCTCACCTGTGAATTACAAAATCGAATAAAATTATTTAAAAATAAAATAATTAGTCCCAATTAATGAGTTTATTATCCTTAGGAGCTGTCAATTTTAGCCTTTTTTTAATTTTATTAAGATACATGGTATTGTATCTTAATCTCGAGATGTGATTTGGGTTTTCTTGATCTCCATTCCAACAATGCTCAGCTCCATTGCCGTAATCTACCTCACCATTATAATATGGATTGCTAGTTTTTTCTAGAAACTTTTCAGTTAACACTACGGCATTATTTAAATAATAATTATCCATGTCACCACAATAAATATTTATTTTCCCTTTTAAGTCCTTACCTATCTCACTCCAATCCCTTTCCATTATATACCTTAGATCGTAATTTTCCTTCCAATAATTAGCAACCTCTTTGTCAATTTCACCAGACAACTTGTCCCATATAGGTTTTGGGTATCCGTTTTCACCAACTGGAGAATAGACTGCTTGCCATATGTCCCACTGATCACCTGATCTCCCATTGGAACCAAGAACATACTCTCTTCTATTGATGTCTTTTAGATATGCTTTAATTCTACCTATTCCATCCCTTATTCCAGGACGTAAATTTCTCATAAATTCTCCTTCATCATAATAGGCATTTTTATCTTTGTAAAGATCAACAATTGTAAAGGCTCTAAAATCTATTGGATCTGGACAAGCTGCAAAGCACCCATTATATTCTTTAGGGTAAAATACTTGAGCTGCTAGAGCTTCCCATCCTCCTGTAGAACCCCCGTATAAAAATCTACCCCATCCCTCACCTATACCATCAAACATATTTTCAATATAAGGAATCAATTCGTATGTTATGGCATCGCCGTAAGGACCTAAGTTTGCAGAATTGACTGCATAAGAATCATCATAGTAAGGATTTTGGTGTTGAATCTCAATGACCATAAATCTTGGAAAACTTTTTGAAATCCATTGCTTGTAGAAATTATATGCCTCGTTTTCCTGAATGAATTTATATCCAGTAATCCCAAATCGTTCGTTGAATATAGAATCTTTTTTTGGAGCATCTGGAGGCTTATTTCTAAATCCTCTAAATGTGTTAGGAAAGTGACCATGGAAAACCATAAGAGGATATCTTTTCGAACCTGTTTTTTTAAAACCCTTAGGTAATAAAACATTTGCTTGCAAAAACATTGGTCTTCCCCAAAATTCTGACAATAATTTACTCTGAATTTTTATATGCTTTATGTAATTAGAATCTTCAATTGGTTCAATTTTAGGAATTTCATTATTTAATTTAATTTCCACGAAATTATTTTTTTGGATGTTAACTTTTTGAGGATTGCTATATAAATTTTCAGGACTTATATTCCATTTCTGTCCCTCTCCCTGATCCATAGGTAATTTTAATTCAAATCCAGTTGCCATTTTGAAAGTTTCATATTTATGCAAAAATGCTTGTACATAGTAATCACCATTAGGTAAGTCTTTAAGTTGATTAATCGGATATGCCAATAAATTTGAATTAAATTTTATTATTTCTCCAGGCTTCCAATTTTCTACATCAACTCCAACAATGATTCCTGTGTTTTTACCATCATTTATTTGGAATCTTGGTTCAGGTTTTAATTTTTTACTAAACATTAACAAGAGTCTTCCGTCAAAACCGTCTTCTATTGCTAAATCTTGGGTATAACTTACACCGATGAAACTTTTGTCTATTTTTGATTCACATCCAATAAAAAGAAAAGTGAATACAAATACGAAAGGGGCAAATTTTTTCATTTTTTTACTTATTTTTATTAACTATATATAAATACTTATCGATTAAAATTTAATTTATTATCTCAAATAATGATACATAAAAATAATATTCTTTTAATACTCGTATTTATTTTTTCATTTAATTCTTTTTCTCAAAGAAAGAAAAATAAACAAAAAATAACTATAGAAAAAACTACCTATAATAACTTATCGTGGAGGAATATTGGCCCTTTTAGAGGCGGGAGAAGCGTTGCGTCCTGCGGCTTAATTGAAAAAGAAAATATTTTTTATATGGGAAGTACTGGAGGTGGTGTTTGGAAATCAGAAGATTATGGGATTAGTTGGAATAACGTTTCTGATGGATTTTTCGGAACAGGAACAGTAGGTGCAATATCTGTATCAGAAAGTGACGAAAATGTTGTTGTGGTTGGTATGGGGGAACATGCCGCAAGAGGTGTTATGACATCAATGGGAGATGGTGTTTACATTTCAAAAGATTCAGGTAAAACGTGGATTAACAAAGGTTTAGAGAGCACATATCACATTTCAGATATTATAATTCATCCCGAAAATCCAAAAATAATTTTTGTTTCTGCCCAAGGATCTCAATATGGTCCTTCAAAAGAAAGAGGCGTTTTTAAAACTATCGATGGTGGTGACACTTGGAAAAAGGTATTATATGTAAATCAAAATGTTGGGGCGTCTTCTATAAGTATGGATATGACAAATCCAAGAATAATTTACGCCTCCATGTGGGAACATTCTCGAACACCATGGCAAATTAGATCAGGAGGAAAAAAATCAGGAATTTATAAATCATCTGATGGAGGAGAAACTTGGATTAAGTTAAAAAATGGTTTACCAAAAGAATTTGGAAAGTCTGGTATTTCTGTGTCTAGAGCTAATCCGAATCTGGTTTATGTTATTTTAGAAGCAGAGGGTGAAAAAAGTGGATTATACAAATCAACTGACAAAGGGGAAAACTGGAAATTAATAAACAATAAGAGAATCAATATTACCCGTTCATGGTATTATATGGAGGTTTTCGCAGATCCCCAAGATGAAAATAAGGTATATGTTTTAAATGCTCCTGTAATGAAATCAATAGATGGTGGAAAGTCCTTCAAAAAGGTTGAGACACCACACGGGGATAATCATCATTTATGGATTAATCCAAAGAATAACAATATAATGATTAATTCTAATGATGGAGGTGCAAACATAACCACAGATGCTGGAAAGAGTTGGAGCACTCAAACAAATCAGCCTACCTCTCAATTTTACCGTGTGATAGCAGATTCACAAACTCCATATCACGTTTACGGGGGTCAACAGGACAACTCAGCTATTGGAATTAAAAACAGGACATATGGAAGAGGAATTAGTTGGAAAGATTGGTATTCAGTAGCTGGATGTGAAAGCGCTTTTCTTGCATTTGATAATGATAATCCAAAAACCGTTTATGGAGGATGCTATCAGGGAATTATTGAAAGGTGGAATAGAGAAACCGGAGTTTCAAAACAAATAAAAGAGTATCCTGAACTTTCACTAGGAAATATGCCTAAGGAATTTAAATATAGATTTAATTGGAATGCTCCGATTTTGACTTCTCCACAAAACTCAAACACAATTTATCATGCAGGAAATGTTGTATTTAAGTCCAGTGATAAAGGAAATACTTGGCAAATAATAAGTGGTGATTTAACGAGAAATGAAAAAAACAAACACGGTAAAGGTGGGGCTCCCTATACAAACGAAGCTGCGGGAGGAGAAAATTACAACACAATTATGAGTTTAGCTATATCAAAGAAAGATGGAAATGTAATATGGGCTGGGACCGACGATGGCCTTCTTCACCTCACTAGAAATGGTGGGAAAGTATGGGATAATATTACACCAAAGGGGCTAAAACAAGGGATTATAAACTCTATTGATTTGTCTGAATTTAAAGAGGGAAAAGCTTATATAACATTGATGAGATACAAGTTTATGGATATGAAACCTTACATTTATAAAACAGAAGATTATGGAAATACTTGGGAGCTTATCTCAAACGGGATAGAGGGGGAAAATAACTTTGTGCGAGTCGTTAGAGCAGACAAAAAAATTAGGGGACTTTTGTATGCAGGTACTGAAATGGGATTTTTTATTTCGAAAAATGATGGTGAGATTTGGGAAAAACTTCAACTCAATCTTCCAATAGTTCCAATTAATGATCTGTTTATTAGAAACAACGATTTAATTGCAGCAACTGCAGGGAGGTCATTTTGGGTATTGGATAACTTATCTCCCTTACAAGAATTAAACGTTCCTAAAGAACCTAAAGTTATAATTGAAAGTAAAGTAAAAAGATTCATTGGGGGATATACTGAGAAAAGTATACACAAAAATTTGGGTCAAAACCCTTTGCCAGGCATTGAAATAGATTATTTTATTCCAAAAGGGTTTGATACTCTTGATGTGAAAATTTTAATTCTGAAAGATAACATAGTAATTAGAAAATTTGAAAACAAAAAAGATGCTATCAAATTCGAAACATGGCAAGGCGGACCACCAAAGCAAAAGTACTTAAATCCAAAATATGGATTTAACAGATTTAATTGGGATTTTAGAAGAGAACCTTTTTTAGGAGTTGATAAAGTTTTTGTTTACGGTAGTTATAATTCTGGAATTGTTGCACCAGGAAACTACAATATTAAAATGAATATAGGAGATGAAGTTTATGAAAATAGTTTTTTAGTTGAACCCGATCCAAATTTTGATTTTAAGCTTTCGGAATATTTAGAACAAGAAGAACTTTTACTTTCAATTGAAAAAAATATCAGAAATCTTAATTTAACTGTTTCAAAAGCTAGAAATATTAAACTACAATTTGAAAATCAAATTAAAAAAATGGGTAATAAAAAAGAATTTTCTGATTTAATTAAAATGGGAAAAGAGATTATAAATAAAATAAATAAATGGGAACAAAAATTAATTCAGCCCAAACAAAAAACTTTCCAAGATGTAATTAATTTCCACAATAAATTAAATGCTGAATTTATTTATTTACA
>CEVS01198575.1_pt1 | contig 17413 bp, 13 predicted proteins | sample 361571 | NCBI WGS metagenome assembly CEVS01 (sample SAMEA2623850, study PRJEB7988) | marine metagenome | isolation source: saline water (ENVO:00002010), including | reverse complement strand
TTTATTTTTCTTTTTTTACACGTGTTTTCTTTTGTTTAGCAGGAATAATGTCTAACCATAAATCTGGAATATTATCCATCATAGGCGCGAATATAGTTTCAATAACCGATTTAAATTGGTGTTCAAAATAGTAAAGATAGTCAATTGGTATATTATTCTTTTTAACATATTCTGGATCTTCTACCTTTTCAAATTGTTTTGTACTGTTATATGTAGCGAATACAAAGGAAATGCGGTCTCCTGAGTTTACAACATCCATTCTATCTCTTTCTACTCGTTTTCTAGCTAAAGCTACATGAGGAAGGTTAGCTGGACACTGTTTGAATGTAGTTAGTTTTGAACAATTAGGACATGTGTGCTCTCTTTTTAGAAAATCTTCTAAGATAGTTTCTTTAGGATTAGAATCTTCAATAGGTTTTTTCCAAAGAACTGTAATGTCCATTTCTTTTTTACCAATAACATTAAGTTCGTAATAAGTTTTAGTACATTCATTACACACGGCCTTACGATCAAATGCATAACCTGTTCTTAGTGATTTTGACAATAAAAGGTCATTCATCGGAATTTCTCCGTTTATTAGCTTTCTGATTTTATCTCTAGCAAATTCTTTAGACGTTTCTATAAGTTCGTCTACTGTATCAAATGTGTAATTTAGAACTTTTTCATTTAGGAATATGTATTCGAAAATCTTTTTAGCATTGTTTCTTACAAATGCGCAATTGTCTCGCCTTACAACCTGAATTCCTTTATAATCTATGTAGTCATACTTTAGAGGGTTTGTCCAGAATAGACTTGCATATCTCTTCTTAGAATACAATATGAAAGGATACATAACCTTCTCGAACTCTAGCTCAATAGGTTTTTTAAATGTAGCCGAGATCCTATCGGCACATTCTGGTGCAACCTTAAATACGTAATTCATATGATCTTGACCCTTTAAGTCACTCTTGAACTTTACATAAATAGAATCTGTATCGCCATAAACAACTTCACAGTCATACCATTCTTCAGCGCATTTCTTTGAATGTGCAATCATATTTCTACCACTTGCAGTTACTGCCGCCGCAATCTTTTTATTAGGAAGCCTTCCATATTTTGCACCTGTAAAACCATAAATACTATTCATAGAAACCTTGATAGCAAGTTGTACTCCATTTAGAACAGCATACAACGAGTCCTCCGGTTTTAATGATTTCATTTGTTTGCGAATGTCTTTTCTTTCTTTCCACAAGCGTTGTAGAATCTTAGGCATAATACCCTGTTGATTTTGTACAAATTTAACAGGGCCTTCTCCAAAGTCTATTGACTCGTATATAACGTCTTCTAGATTATCATACTCTGGATTATCTACAATTGTTGAGTAATCATAGTTGTGAGCAATCATAATAGAAGGATATAGACTAGCAAAATCAAGACCTGCAATTGGTTCGAAATGAGCACCGGGTGTAGCATCTAGAACTGTTGCACCTACAAAATTATCTTCATCGTCGTCGGCTTCCCCCGCTGGTTTGTAATCTGTGGTTGGAATAAGAAAATCTTCTTTTTTAGTCTCGTACGCAATTTGAGTATGGACCCTGATTTGCTGACCTCTGAGTTCGATATCTTGCATGGAAACCATAGTAATATTAGACATACCTATCATATTAGTTATAATCCTCAGTTTAAGTATGAGTTCTATAAGAAGCCATGTGTCTTGTGCGCAATACTTAACTACAAGCGCTATCTTATCTTTAGTTGATGTGTTATATTTAAAAAGATCTGCTGGACTAAGATCATCTTTGTTTTCTCCGATGAAATGTTCAGATACACTGTTTAGTTTGTAAGATTCTAGTTTATGTTCTTTCTTAATGATAAACATAAGATCAAACTGTGTAATACCGTTTGTTTTCATGTATTTCATGGTATTGTCTCCATAAGCAGATGTACTAAGACGGCTTTCAAAAAACTCAGCTGGTTTTGAATTTATTCTACTAAGATTTTGTAGAACATATTCTATGTCAAGTACCTTAGCTCTTGCATACAAATAACTCCAATCGAAACCATAGCCGTTATATTGAACTAGAATGTCAGGATCTGTATCTATGATAAATTTTACCCAACCTTCAATAAGTTCCTTTTCTGTATCATATGTTTCTATTATTACACCATCTACTGGATCACAGTCATTATCAATAGGACTTTTAATAGTCACAACATGTTTAACTTTTTCTTTAGTCTCAAATTTATACAAACTAGTACCAATCTGAGTAACAATATCCAGTGGGTTTTCGGGGTTAGGAAACTCATTCATATTGGAGTATCTAGAAGAGTGAGAAAATGCCTCAATATCCCAAGATCCAATAGTCAGGTTGCAGATGTCTTGTTTATCATAAGGTTTAACATTTTTATAATGACAGCTGTAACTATGTTGACACCTTGACATGTCCATGTCTTGAGTAAGATTTTTTACTTTTACCCACCCGGCCATTTTGATTTCCATTTTGTGAGTAAATCTCAAATAAGGATCTATATTAGATTCGTATAGATCAAATTTTAGAGGAGAAACACTGTCAATTTTAGAAATCTTTGGAAGTCTTGATTTTTCTTTAGGGTTTAAGATGTATCTTATCCTATTAAATGTAGATAGATTCTTACAAACAAATCTCAAGAATTTAAATTTTTTACCGTTAGTAAAACCTTTGTATTTCTTACGCTCGATGAGATCAACTGAAATAAGATCTTCCCTCGATTTGAATAATTTATTACGAATAAATCTTTCTACTTCTTTTTTCTCAAAATCGGTAAAGGACTTTTGGTATTTGTCTGGGACAAGTGCAAATAAATAAGGTCTATAATCTTCAAATCTAACACAGACAGATTCTCCTAATTCATTTACACCAAATGTGTAAATGTGATATCTTTTATCAACTACATTGGGATCGGGTTCGTCGTCACCTGAGTAGTCCTGTTCTATATCTTCATCAAATGCATCCCATGATAAAATTTGATACACCACTTCTGTTTTTTCATCTGTATTCTGTGGACGTTTAAATGGTAACATAGATTAATTATATATAGATATTCTATTTAAGTTAATTATTATTCTGTAAAAAACTAATACCAAACAATAGAGCTGATCCAAAACCTGCGCTTTTTTTAATGAGACTTCCATCTGATGTAGATACGCCGAAAATAGTAAAATCTAACCATCGTTCTGATAATATATTACCCAATATAATCCAGTCAAGAGTTTCAGAATTAGAATCTGCTATATTTAAAGTAACTACATCAAGTTTCCCATTAGTTTTTTCATGGATTTTTTCATCAGGTATTCTAGATAGAAATTTATTTATAAATTCTATAGATTTAACATATTTTAATACTCTATTTCTTTGCATTGCATACTTCATCATATAAACGAGTAGCGCTATTTGACAGGATATATATACTATAGTAGGATGTATTAGATATCTATCATGATCTTCAAAACGAATGTCTTTTATTTCATCTGCTTCTGGGGGGATAATATCTCTTATAAATATTGCAAATGATAAACCACCCAATAGAGTAGTTATACTTATTATGTCATTGTAATAAGATATAGTAGTTTCTATATTTCTTCTTATTATAACGACGTCTTTTATTATTTTAGTTAAAGGAGAATCACATTCTTCACACCATTCATTGATCTCTAGATTATTTATAAAATCTTTAAAAACGGTTATATGTGAATCCATAACAAATACAAATGAGAATGCATATAGGAATATAATAAGTCTTGAGTATATCCATTCAATTATTATAAAAACAAAGAATAAGATATCGTTTTTAAATAAATGTGTCCAATAATAACCATTATAAAACGATGTTATGTCTAAAAAGTTTATTATTATACTTAAAACAGCGGATGAATAAACTAATGCCCTATTAAGTTTTTTACATTTTATTCTTTTTTCTAAATGATCGCTTCTAAAGTATATCTTTTCCCATATGTATATCACGGGTACATTTAGGTGTGTTAGAAATGAAGTTAAAAATTTTAAATCAGACCTATCTTTTGAGAAGTTGTATAATGTGTAAACTGGTTGTATACATAACAATAGAAATATTATAAAAGAGTAAACAGTATAGAATGTATATAATACTTTATCTTGTAGATTTATATTAATATTTCTTCTTATCTGATAAGTACTCAATCTAGGAGATGGGGTATCTTCTGCTATAAGCTTTAAGGTATTTACTGTTTTAGAATTTCTTAGATTATTATTCATTGGGGTTTCCTGTAAACTGTGGCGCATAACTGGGAGAAAGTTTACATCCCAGGATTTAATACCCAAAAAAAATAATAATATGTCTATCATAATATAGTAATGTTATTAGTAGTTTTTATTATTTTTTTCTATGTTATATATTCTTTTGTTGGAGCATGTGGGACTTCGCATGTTGCAAAATCGGGTAGAAGATACTATTCAAGAGATCAAAAAACCGCAGAATTACTAGACGTCCTTAGAGACATTTCTGTTGATTTAATATACGATGAAAATATAGACCAAGAAGATTCTAGACTTCTTAAGATTAAGTTACAGAATACTAGTTTTAGAGAATTAATTGATATGGACCCCAATTTAATGGCTTGGAATTACGACAAAGGTAGAGAATTAGGATTTAAAATTTACAACAGAGACGGTACTCCTATACCAGCTGGGGAAATAATAAATTCGTTATTACATGAGCTAGCTCATTCTTTGTGTTGGGATTATGGACATCATCCCAAGTGGCAAAAGAAGAATAAATATTTACAAGACAATTTCCATACAAAATACGTAAATATATTGATAAATAAAACATTTTTAACCAAGTAAATGAAATGAATGATTTATTTATAGGTGGTGGAGGTATAGATGGTATAAGTTTTGTTGGAGCCCTCGAATATATTCACCAAAATAAATTATTAGATCTTAAAACATTTTATGGTTGCTCTATAGGATCAATAATTGGAGTTTTATACATATCGGGAGTTTCACCTACTCGTATTTTATCTATTATTATCAATCTTGACATATCACAATTTATAAAATATGATTTTTCTAATATGAAGACTAATAATTCTTTATTAGATAATAAAGCACTTGTTACACTAATCGATAATCTAGATGAATATAAAGATCTAACTATTGAACAATTTTCAGATAAATACAATGTAGACATAAATATATATGCAACAAATATAAATACATACGAATACACGTGTTTCAATAAAAAAATGTTCCCAGAAATTAAGTTAAAAGACGCCATAATGGCGTCGATGAGTGTACCTTTTATATTTCCACCTGTAAAAATAGGAGAAAATTATTACATAGACGGGTGTGTTAAGAATATAATAGGATCCCCCCCTAAGGAGATTTGTGTTTTGGGATATAGTATAATATTAAAAAATGTAAGTAGAAGTTATATGGGTACTGTTATAAAAAATATGATAAAAAATGAAAGACCTAATAGTTTATATATTATAGAGTGTGATTGTGATAATGGTTCACAAGACATTTTGAATGTGAGTAATAAATTAACACCAGGATATATATTACAATTATATAAGGGTGGTATAAATTCTGCTAGAGAACAGTTGGAATAATTTAAATAGGATCTATCAGGATTATAGATTTATTATTCCGATCAGTTTCTATTTTAGCGTAAGATCTGGCTATAGTCTGTTTAATTTCATTCAATGTTTTTCTCTCTTTCAACGGTATATTATTTAGATTGTTAAATTCTTCAGAATTATCAATAGCTTTAAAGTTTTTAAAAACTTCGCATGTTTCCGCCTTTTTTAACGCTCCTTTAAATTTTCCCTCGTGTATTTCCCCATTTAGAAAACACTTTTTAGTGTGTTCGCTTATAATGATATAAGGAATTTTATTTTCTTCACACACCTTTATTACAAAAGAAGATGGTGTAGTGTATTCTATGAAATTATGAAAAATTATACAGATTTTCATATTTTTTATTATTTCATAAAAGGAATTTTCAGGCCTGTCTTTATCTATGTTTCTTCTATAGATATCGAAATCGTTATCGAATATTATTTTACTTACATATTTTAAATGCTTGCCGTAAATGTGATGTATCCTTGTATTTTCGGGTAAATAATTCTTAGAAATGTATTTTGAAATAATAGCATAATTGTCCCAGTTATCGTCCTCGATTACAAGCACGTTCATCTTTTAATTGAAATATTTTTGAAATTATTTCTTATTATGTGTTATTTATCGTAAAATTTTATCTATAAATTAAATTAAATTGATATGTTAGAAATACTGATTTCATCTTTACTACTAATAACATGCGCTGTAATAATGTATTTCATTAGTAACAGTTTTACAAATTTCTCTGAATATAAAAAGGTAATACAAAAACCAGAAGATGTAGAGATTGAACCTTTAAAAACAGATAAAGTAGTTGTTTTGAGTAGAGAACAGTGTCCTTATTGTACAAAAATAAAGGAAAAGTTAAAGGATTATAAAAATTATACTATTGTATCTTATAATCCAGATGGTAGCTTAGATTATGATTCTAATTTCTCTTTTATGACATTACCCGAGAGAGAATCTATTACAACAACTGTAAAAAAATTTATTGAAGATAGTAAACAATTTGGACTATTTTTTCCTACCGTATTATACGGTTCTGAAACAGTAATAGGACTTCCAACAGATAATGCTATTAATAACATATTTAAAAAAGATACTTAATAGTAATATGAATTCGAGTAGGGTAATATCTATAGGAGATATTCATGGGGATTTTAAAATTTTTAAAAGAATATTATACATGTCTGGTGTAATAGACATTTCAGGTAATTGGACTGGAGGATCAACAATTGTTATACAAATGGGTGATACTATAGATGGTAAAAGACCTGGTGTCAAAATGGATAAAATGTATATACAAGAATCCGGAGAACTTGAAATAATACTATACATCCTTATGTTAGATTCTCAGGCAAAATTACAAGGGGGTAGAGTAATATCAATTTTAGGAAATCACGAGTTGTATTGTTATTATTTAGATGATAAAGAAAAGAAAAATTACATTAGAGACTATGTTAAGAAATCTGATATAGATGTATTTAAATATCATAAAATTGACCGTGATAAATTTTTAATGCCCGGAGAAACTGGAGGTAAATTATTTGCTAGAACTCGTCCTTTAATTTTACAAATTGGGGAGTTTTTATTTATTCATGGATCTATAACAAACTCTCTTATTAATTACAATCTAGACCAGAATGGTAAGGTTAATATAAATAAGATTAATAGCGAAGTATCCTCCTGGTTAATGGGTAAAACAAAAGTTCCTAAATATCTAGAAGATATGGATGAAAATAATCCTATATTTTCTAGAGAATATTCTGATAAAAAGAATATATCAGATTTTAAATGTAATAAGATAGCTAAACAATTAATGAAATTTTACAATGCTAGACATGTTGTAATGGGGCATTCTAGTTATGCAACTATAAATTCTACATGTAAAAGAATGTTAATAAGAACTGATGTATCTTTATCTAGGGCATTTGGTGGTAATTTAGATAGTAAAAAACTACAAGCACTTGAAATAATACAAACAAGAGATCGCGATCCAATTATTAATGTAATATCAGAAGAAGGAAGAAAAATATTAAAATAGAATTTTTATCAATTTTTCGTAATTATGATTTATGTTTCTAGGTGAATTTTTGCGCAATACTGCTATTGGTATATCTTCTTCTTTAATAGCATCTAAAATATTAAACCTATTTTCAATGTCTCCAATAATGTAATCAACATAACTAAAAAATTCAGATAATTCATTTTTAAATGTTTCAAATTTAGTCTTCCAATATTCCTGTGAAATATCTATAAGACCAAATTCGTTATCATTTATCTCATCAGAATCAAATATGTAATTCTGAAATTTTTGAACAATCTTCCCCTTTGTTTTGTTCATCGTTAATAGATACCCAAACATTTGATAAAGATCATATTCGTTTTTCCTTATATTTGAAAATTTTGTTCTTGTTTTAATTTCAATTACAACGTCATCAATTGATGCATCGTGAAATCCTCTAATTTCCCAAGAGTCATTAAAGTTATACCTGTGCATAAAATTATTACCCTTGGTGTATCTCATACGTTTAATAACCGAACTTTCATTATTTGTTCCACAATCTTTCTTTAAAGAAGACTCTAAGAATTTATTAGCTTTAGATACATCAGAATCTTTTATGTCTTTGTTATTACTCTTCAATTTTCCTATTATTTCATGACGGATGTCTTCTATTTTAGTTACATCTGTTACATTTTTTTTATATTCAGAGTATATGTTTTTTAATTCGTTGTCATATAATTTTTCATTTTCATCTACAATAGTAATGTATTCATCTTCTATAAGAAGACGTTTCATTAATTTAGGATTAGATCTAGCGAGTAAAATTAGTATAGTTTTATCAGTCGGTTCATATTTATTTTTACCACATGCAGAACTTATGTAAGATACTTCTAGGTAATTCATTTACAGTTTAATGTGTGATTTGTTTATATTAAATTGCTAAATAAAATTATTACTAAATAAAAATAATACATTAAATTAAATTAAAGTATGGAAAAAATCAAAAGTGAAATAACTTCTGTCCTTAGAAACTCTATAATAAAACGTAATTATGTAGATATTTTTAAAACGGGTATATACATCGAAGATAAAATATACACCGAGGTTCCTATATTCTTAAATTTACTTGAAACATATTTTTATGACGAAGAAAAATTCCATGGGTACTTAAATAGTCATTATAGTACCTGGAAGAATATATTTCAAGATAATTTTATTAGAATGATATTGATGTATAATAAAGCATACGATTTTTATAGGGTTAAACAGATTGAAAAACAGGCTAAGAGAGAAAGTGAAATGATTAAAATGGCAGATGAATATAATGCAAATAAATTGATAGAAGACTTAGAGGATATGGGAATAACTACTAATATAAATTCTTTAACTAAAAATCTCAAAAGGAGTCGTATAACCAAAAAGAGGCCTAGTATGAAGGCTAATAAGAGAAAATAATAATTTAAAACAAAAGTACATTTTCTTCAGCTCCATAATTAGTTTCTGAAGCATCGGGTGTATTAAATTCTGAAAATACATTACTTTCCCCGTTTTCATTTCCAAATTTCGCTATAATACATGCAGGACAATCTCCATATCTTGATAAATCTGTATCCATTACCCTAGGGGTGCATGTACATTCTGATGTACTTACACACTTAGGTGTTCTTCTAATGTATCTAACACTTGTCCCTCCGCTTTTTGTTTTATATTTTTCAGGTTTAAATTCCGATAAGTATTTAGCTCCGTGCATTCTAAGCATTCTTTCTTCTATTTCAGGTATTGTCATATCACTTACCCTCTTCTGTTTAGTTATTCCTTTCTGTATACTAGATATCATAGGTCTTGGGATCGAAGGACTGTAAGTTTCATCTTCCATGTCATCGTCTAACCCTTCGTACATGGCGGACATGTCAAATGGGTTTTTCGTTGTTTTTTTAATTTTCTTTTTTCCACCAAATTCTGTATCAACAGTGTCTTCTCCAACTGTTGAACAGTTATCTCCAAACTCGGTCATTGAACTATCTTCCCCGTAATATTCGGCAACTGATTCCGGGATATCACTACCAAAGTTACTTCCAACGTCACTCATGGAGTCACTTTCAACGTCGCTTTCAACGTCACTTTCAACGTCACTATCGCCAAAATACTCTTCACCGAAAAGTGATATATGATTTTGTTCATTATAATTGAACTCTATTCTACAAATAGTATCATCGTCCTGATACTTTAAAGCTGTATTTAATTTATTCATTACATCTGTTACATTCTGATTTCTAACTTCGGATACAAATTTTTTAGTTATCTTTTTGCATTCCATATTCAATATCTTAGGATTCATCTTACCAATAGAAAACTGTATCTCACCGGAGCTGATGTATGGATATAAATAAGACAATTGATTGTCTTCATTAAAGTTTATAAAAAACACAGTCCACATCTTCATATAATCAGAATCGTCATTAAATTCTTTTCTCATAAAATCAGTCGATTTCTTCTGAGAATTTATAGCTTTCATCAAAGTTTCAGACATTACATAAGCAGGGGTCTCGATGTCAGGATCTATAGATACTTTGCCGCTAACCGTATATACATCTGGTGGTTCGAATCCTATGTTTTTGTATGACTGGGCTGCTCTATAGATATCATCAGAAACTGGTAAAAAATTTCTAGCATTGTCTTCATCTTCTAACAGGGATTGAAATATATCTGCGTCATCACTTTCACACGATTTACTCATAAATACATCAAGAGGTTCTGTTTTATAAGTCCAGGTAGCTACACCATCTTCTACGTCTCTGTCGATGCCTGCCTGTATATCAATACTAGAATCAAGTTCTTTAAATTGATAATATGTTACTATGTTATCTTCTACGCCAGCTATTATGTATCCTTTCCCTTCACATTTGGTATATATTTCTTCTAGTATTTTACGGTTATCTATTGTTTCATCTATGTAGTCAGATGACGGACCTGGTTCAGGATCTTTTACAACGGGTGCAGTAGAAATAACTGTAGTATCTCTAGAGGTGTCTTTATTTAAACACGATCTTATTTGATTTTCTGATAAATTGCTTATCATCCAGTTTATTATATTTTCTGTTGACTTATCATCAAAGAATTTTAATGTTTCTGCGCTCATTTTAATAATACATTACATTTTAAATTAAAAAATTATTTCTTATATAACTTAAGCTGTTCATTAATAAAATTAGGGTGTTGTATAGCTATACTAATTAAGTCATCTATCTGATGCATGCCATAATCTCCATATTTTATAAGTTCTAAAACTTTTTTATTTATAGAATCTTTTTTAGAATTAATCGAGAAATATTCTCCTATTTTTCTTTTTAATTCATCCGAAGTATCGCTAGAGTCGTATAAATTTTTAACACAATCCATTAATTTTCTTATATCTTCACGGTCTGTTTCTTTGAAGTAAATTAAATTTGTACCACCCCCGATTTCTTTAAGATGGTCTCTTCTTAAATACGGTAATAGATTATAATTCTTATACAATCCAGTTATGTATTTTCTTAGAACTGGGTCTAATTCTAGGTCTGTAAATTTTTTATCAGAATCCCATGGTTTTATATCTTCTAACATATTCAAATCTTCATTTATAACACCGGAGTCTAATATCTCTGGATCATCATCATACGGTGTAAGAATGCTATAACCATCTACTCCACCTTGAAACCCCGCTTCGGTAAATAATATAGGTAAATCTTTTCTAGGAAATGAGTACTCTCGTTGTTGTATTTGCTTAAAAGATAATTTATCAGGTACACCATCCCTTATGTACATTCTACCATTAGACGGATTTTTATAATGTATTTGATACATTCCTTTACCAACTGGTATACAATATTCTTCAAGTCTTATTATATTACCATTTCTATTTATATTACAATCTATTGAACAACTCTTGATTATTTGTTCAAGATCATTATTGATAGAATACTTCTTAATTGAAGCCTGTAACATTCTTTCTTCTATGCTATCTTCTGCGTAGTTTTTGTAATTACCTTCTAGTTTTTTAACAGCTTCCTGATCAATACCTTCACCAGGGAATACAGAATAATGTCTATAGATGTCTACATATTGTTCATTTTTTTCTAAATTTGAATGACTGCAGTACCTGGAAGCTCGAGCCAAAATTTGTTCAATTCTAGATTCATTCCACCAAGGATCTGTTATATGTACTTGCTTTACATTTTTAAAAGATACTCCTTCCATGACAGATCGAGTTCCTAGTATAACTTTTAATAAAGATCCATCCTGATTATCTTGAGAATTAAATGTATTTCTAGCTCTTTTTATTAATTCATCTCCATTCTTTTGATTTTTAGTGGAAGAATTCCATAGAAAGTACTTATTCCCAGATTCTTTACCTTTGTTTTGAAAATTTGTAAAACCTAGAGTTTCTAATATAATAGCAAGGGGTTCAACTCCATATGTCAACCAGTTTGAAAATATAAATACAGGACCGCTACTATTAACGGTCATTTCTATGATAGATGCAAATTTCACAGATACTTCCTTTACGTATTCTATGATATCACTAGTGGATGTATTTTTCTTAGCAAACATTACTCTTCTAAATTCATTGAGGGCATTCTTTTTATCTGCTAATGATTTGTTTATGCTTTTTCCTATTCTAGGTAGGGTTATATTAGAGTATTGTTGAGTTGTAATAAACATTCCCGTCACTTTATCATCATCCTCAGTGTCATAATTACCCATGAGTATATTTTCATAATTACTTGATTGGTTTTTATCTAAACTAATTTCCTTATCTCTTTTTGTATCAGACGCTAGAGCATCTATATAATCCGTTTTGTGTTTATTAGAAAATCCATGATGAACAGTTATAACTCTTTTATATGGGTATGCATTAGGGTTTCCTCCCTTGAAGTAAGATATATATCCAGAACATATGTATTTAACTAGTTCTTCATTTATAACACATGAATTTGGAGTTATCCATGTTTTTACTTCAGATTGTTTTTTACATTCTTCAGATTCTCCAGTTGTTTTGATTTCTCCTATAAAATGTTTATAAAAATCAACCGGGGATATAGGAAAAGGGATTCTAGGTCTTAAAAGATTTATTGTTAATGCCAATTCATATGGATTGTCATATATTGGTGTAGCGGACATTAAAACTAATTTTAGACTTGGGTGGAAGTAATATTTAATAGCATCGTATAGTTTTTTATAAAATGTACCACCAGCGCTAACTAATCTTTGTATCTCGTCTATAATCAATAGTCCATTTTTTTTAAATAGAGCCGAGTCTGTTGATGTAAGTTTATTACCCTTTATAAACTGTTTATTAGCCCCGGTTTTATAGAGAGATTCTATAAATTTATTATGACTTATAATCTCAAATGTCTTTTTTATAGTATCTTTTATACCATTCTGATATTGTTCTAGTTCAAATTTCTTAGCATCAACTTTTCTTTGTTGTAACAGGAATTTTTTCTTATTAATAGGAGAATCATCTATTTCAATTAATTCCTCTAACTCGTCTAATTTCAATATTTCCTTTTGTAATTTTTTCTGTAACTCAACAAGGGTTCTATTTCTAGTTTCAGAGACATAAAAATCTCTTTTTAGTTCATCATCTGAATTCTTTGTTAAACAAAAAGATGGACAAGAGAAGAATTTTCCATTTCTTATTTCACCCGCTATTTCTTCAAAGTATTGATCAATCAATGGTGCAGGTACTGCATAAATAATTCTACTTGATGTAGAGTTTTTAAGAGCTTCTCCTATAACAATTGAAGTACATGATTTTCCAGAACCAAGTCCATGATAAACCAGGACGTTGTTAAAATTACTAGATGGACCCATTATTTGTCCCATGAATTTTTGTTGAGGAGCTAAACTAATGTCTGTGTTTTTACATATAGACGCGTTGTCTAGATCAATGTATTCATCTGGGAAAGTAAATGGACTATCTTCTGGAAAAGCTTCATCGGAATAAGTTTTATCTATAAACTCTAGAAGATCTTTATTGTTAAATTCTTCAATGTTATTTAAATTTTGATAAATTTTCGATTTTCCGCAGTTTATTTTATATTTTTCAGAATCTGTTTGATTACTGTAATGATATTGTAAGCAATCCATTTATATTATAAACATAACAAATTTATTTATATTTATAATTTAATTTAATTTAATTTAATTTAATTTAATTTATTTTATGAGTAAAAATAAAATTAAGAGAACTATAACTACTCCAGCACCTATTGCGCCATACTTAATCATGTCATCTTTCCCCTTGATCTTATCCTTTTCTTTTTGTAAGTCGTCTCTAAGTTCTTCTATCTGAGCAGTTAATCTATCACTTGCATTTTCACATTCCTGTCTTACTTCTTCTCGAGCTACTTCTAGATCTTTTTCAAGGTCTTCAGGAGGGGTTTCTGTTTCATTTATGGCTTCACCTATTTTTTCTACCTGCTCTACATCTAATTCAATTTTTTGTTCAATTTTTTGTTCAATTTTTTGTTCAGTTTCTATTGTATTTCCTAACTTTTTTATAAATTGAACAGCGAATTTTACAACTTTTGTATCTTTATATCTACTCTTCTGTAGTTCTTTAAACTGTTCTACAATCCATTCTTCTTCTCCAGCCATGTGAATAGCAAGATATGCCATAACTTCATTCATTCTATTTTGTAATTGTGTAGGATTGTCTCGATGTACTATAGAATATGCATAAAATAGTTCAGACATTTTTGAAGTATTAATGTCTATAACTAGAGCGTTATCTCCTGCGACCCGTTTCAATGCCTCATTCACATTCGAATTAAATTCTTTCTCAAGTTCCGGTACACCCTCCTGTGCTTTAAATTCATCTAATACCTCTTTTGGAAATGGCGTATCTTTTATAATAGCTACCATGACTTTTTTAGCATTCCTTTTAAAAAATAACATTTCTTCTTCTTTGAATGTCATTCCACCAAACGGACCTGATCCGCTAGAACTAATTTCATTATCCGAGAGACCCGGTGCCGCTTTGCCTACGCCCTCGGCCATCGCGAGACTGTCATCATCCACGCCATATCTTTTTAACATACTACTCTTGTATTTGTTCAGGGCTGATTTCACAAATGGCTCGAGGATGGCAGATACGTACAACGGTTCTGAGCCGTAGTCCGCGGTTTTCCATATTAAATTTAATTCATATAAATGATCTGATAATAGACCAAATATAGCCTCAGCTTTGTCTATGACAATATTTAATACTGCATCTACAGCCTGCTTCTTTGCGACATTAGGGCGGTTGCTTATTTCAGACATGACACTCTCCAGGTCTTCCTCGCCTTTTTTGAGTACTGGTTCATAGTGGTGCATCATATATTCATTGGTAATGTATTTCATTAATTTACGTAACCAAACCTCTCTCACAATTTTTTTTGAAGAGAGTTTTAATTTACCATTTATTTCTCGTTTCAATTCAATATAAGCGTTTCGTACACAATGTATGGCAGCGTCATCTAAACGTCTCTCTTTCAATCTATTTTTATCAAGGCTGTATTCAGCGCGATCAATATCATAAGTATGAGTTATACTGTCGATTATCTCATTAAGGCTTGAGGATGGATACATTTTTTCTTTCAGTCTTCGCGCCACTTCTTCTTTGTGGGCTGGATTTTCCCATAATAATTGGTCGGTCTTCCGCCACCATCCATCCGAATGAGGATCAGTACAGTGTTTAGGGCATGAGGACGAGGCGCCCATACCCGAGCTCGCCGAAGCTGAAGCGACGCCCACGCCGCCCGCGGGCATGTCCTCGTCCTCGTCCTCTTCGTCCTCTTCGTCCGATTCGTACGATTCGTGCTTGTCCTCGGCCGACGGTGTCACATCCGTTCCACGGTAAGCCCCTGGTAACATCGATAAATACATGTCAGAGGTATCGTCATATCCTATTTTAAACTTATATACATCAGAAACTGCGCAGTCAAAGCTATCTTTATACCATTGTATAAAACCGTATTCTTGATTTGGTTCGTCTTTTGGTATTCCAGCCATTACTTTGAAACCAAGGATGTCCGGCTCGCCCGCGCCCTGGCCCGGAACCGCACCCGCTTCCACGTACTCGGGTTTTGGGCTATACATTTGTGCAAGTTTTATATTAAAATTTTCACCCCCTTCCTCCAGACTAGGACTCCAAGTACCGATAATTGGGTTTTGCTTAATAAATTGCTTTTTTGTCATTCCACTACTCACCCCTCCTTCCCATTGTTTTGCACTCATTGAAACAGATGATTTAAAATAATGGCTGTTAGGAAAGCCTTTAACTGAGATTCCGTTACCACCATCGCGATTGTAACCACTTAAAATCCCTGGTACTCTACCGCCCGTGACGAAGAAGTCGCGATCCACTGGACTGTACATGTTTAAAAATTCCATTTCATCGGCGAACTTGGGGCAGGGCCGAAACAGGCCGGTGACGTTGTTTGCCGAGACGACGGCATTTGGGTTGTTGTTGACAACTGTGGGGTTGGCGGTGACGCTGTTTGCCGAGACGACGGCGTTTGGGTTGTTGTTGATAACCGTGGGGGTGGCAGTGATGACGGTGTTTGTCTGCTGCATCGCGAGCCCGGGCATTAATTCTCTGGGTAATTGAGATAGATATTCATTAGTGATATCTGCATTACCTAATCTGAATGCATATGTTTCAGAGACTTGACATTGCCAGCTACCGTCAAACCATTTTATAAAACCCCAATGTTTCCCGTCAAAACCCTTCCATTTTCCTGTAATTATTGTAAACCCGAGAACACGATGACGATCTTCTCGTATATCAAACATTTGTTTAACTTTAATTTTATATGTATGTCCGCCTAAAGTGCGGGTAACTGTGTTAGTGGGGTATCTTTTCACATATTCTTCGAGCATTGGGCGTGGCGCGTTATCACGGTACTGTTCCCAACCCCCCCACAAAGCTACCGAAGTCGCCGACGACTCTTCAAGGCTACTGTGAAGATTAGGGTCGTTAACGATCATTAATGATTCGGGCTTCGTGATATCTTTGCCGTCGGGGTCGAAACCTGAGAGAAGACCGGGTATAACATGCCCGAAAGGAGGCCACTGTGGGCGCAGAGGCCCTTGCTCATACTTTTCTTTAAAACTGCCCAGATTCATCATTTCGCAAGCGTTTTTTTCAATCCTTTTTTTCTTTCTATTTTGGTTTATATAACTAGATTTTTTTAATAAAAGTCTTTTTTCATTAACAGAACTACTACTAGAGATATTATTAATATTAGGTTCATCACCGGAAAATTTTAAACTCTTTGTATTGTATTTCATTTATATTAAGTAAATGTAATTTTTTTTTAAAAAAAATAACTACATTTTCTTATTAATAATTAAATTAAATTAAATTTATCTCCTCCTAAGTCTCATATTAAAATTCATATTTTTACATTTACCCTGTAATTGTAGGTATACACCGTATATGATAAGGACAGACATACCAAGAGACCAAATGCCTTCTAAAAATGCAGATGAGTTGGTGTGTACATAGTCTTTCTCTCCGTTAGAATAGATACCCCCATCAGCGGAAGCTGGAACTTCTTTCATTAAACCTACTATCATTACATTTACAAGTATGGATGAAAAGAATATACCAAAACCATAAGAAAGTGGTATATTAAAGCAGTTAGAATACCAAGCTGCTAACGCAGTTGGAAACATTACTAGAAAGGCGAGACTGCCCAAAAGATGTATAGGCCATAGAATTTTCATTTGTTATTGTTATTGATTATTTTTTTTT
>CEVS01118003.1_pt1 | contig 17434 bp, 24 predicted proteins | sample 361571 | NCBI WGS metagenome assembly CEVS01 (sample SAMEA2623850, study PRJEB7988) | marine metagenome | isolation source: saline water (ENVO:00002010), including | reverse complement strand
ACAACGCCTGTGTGCTGTACTTCTCCGCCTCTGATTTTAGCGTTGATCCCACGGATGCGACCTGCGTTGATACCGATTCCCGCCCTCTGTGCAACATACCTGCCGATAGCCATATCAGAACTAAAGATGCTATCGAGGGTGTCATCACAATCAACAAGCACACAGCTAGCAAATTGTCTAAGTGGAGTTCTAACCCCCGCCATGATAGGTGTGGGGATGTTGATTTTGTGTCTGCTTGTTGCTTCGTAGTATCTTCGGACATAATCGAGTCTCGTATCTTTTGGATAGTCTTGAAAGAGTGTTGTAGCTATCATTATGTACATAAACTGAGGGGTTTCATAGACCTCATTACTGCTACGATCCTGCACTAGATATTTATCTGATACTTGTCTAATACCAGCGTACGTAAATAGATAATCTCTCTCGTGATCTACAAAACTTTCTATTTGCTCCCACTCTGATGCATTATACTTATCAATGATACCTTCATCATATACACCACGCTCTACACAACGTCTAACATGCTCTAAAACAGGTGGATGACCATTTGCCCATACATCAGCAAAGACTTGTTTCTTGAGACCATAGAGCAGCAATCTAGCGGCAACGAATTGATAGTTAGGAGTCTCTAAAGTAATCAAGTCACTAGCAGATCTAATGAGAATTTCCTGTATTTCTTCAGTTGTAATACCATCGTATAACTGAATACCAGAATTCATTTCTACCTGAGAAGAACTTACTCCTCCACCGAGACCTTCACATGCCTCTTCTACTACTTTATGAATCTTTTCTAGATTTAATTGTTCAACAGAACCGTTACGTTTCTTGACTTGTGTACCGTGACCGTTACTCATACTTTTTTCCAGTGGGTTAATTTTAATTTTGCTTCTAATCCTTGGTAGGTGTTGGATTCTACCATTTTTTGCACGTCATGTCCAGCGAGAACCATATCATTGATATCTTTCTCTTGTATATTATTTGACCAGATGACTACCTTATCTCCTCTATTGATGGACTTGGTGATTCGTTCGACGATTTCTCTGTTACGAGGTTCGTTATCATAAACCCAAATATAATCGCTCCACCCAAACGACCTAGGATCAAGATCGGACCCAGCCATAGCAACCGAGTTTTCCAGGAACGTTGAGTCGAAGGGTCCTTCGACGATATAGATTGGTTCATTATGTTTTATGTTATTAAGTCCAAACAATTTAGGTTTGTCTTCGTCCAACATGATCGTGATGTATCTGAGTTTTGCCTTAGGGGCTAGCGATCTGCCTTGGTATCCGAAAAGTTTTCCGTCTTTGTCTTTAAATGGGATGATGATGCGGTCACTATCTTGTCTTAGAGTATCAAATGTTTTCTTTTGCTGATTTGTCCATTCCTTAAACTTCGGACAATAATAGAAATAGTCTAGTTTTTTGATGCCTCTTTTTTCAAGATAGATTCGCGCTTGGTGAGAACTATTTAGTTCAGAAATTCGTTTAAGATCGATATTTTTTGTATCAGTTCTTGCGAAATTTGGTTTTGGAAAATTGAATTTTGGATTGGGTGTGAAAGAACCCTTACCAGTCTTAGATTTAGAGTCTCGAAACTTTTCCATGATGTAACGATCATGTAATAATGGGTCTTGATCCTTTAAAAAATTAGACAGGGTTCTACCTATACCACAGTTGTGGCATTTGTATACATAGTCATTTTTAATTCTGAAGATGTATCCCCTTGCTTTGTTCTTGTGCTTCTGTGAGTCACCACAGTAGGGACACCTAAAATTCCAGACGTGCTTACGTTTTTTAGCGAAATGAGATAATCGAAAAGATACCAATCCGATATATTCTTCATCAATTAACATTCATGCTTAAACAACTAGTCTTTCTATACTAGCAGAAGATGTCCTAGGAGTCAACGGGTTGATATTTCTGATGATAGGAGCAGCAATTTGTAACACAGTTACTAGGGTTGTGAGCACTGCTGTAGCACCTATAACAAATTTACCATTAATATTGACCTGTTTTTGTAGAGCAGTTACTCTCTTGTGAAGAACCTCATTGTCTTTTGAGTTAGTCTCCTTAACTTCTTCGATCATTTTAATGATCAGTTGGTCGGAACTCTCCATTCCATCCAAACGATTCTCATGACGCTCCAAAATAATTGCTATTTTGTTACTGTTTGATGATATTTCACCAACAGCACGCTCTAACTTCTCAAGCATCTGCTGAGAAAGGTCTTCATAAATATCTAGTTTGCTCTCAAGAACCGCTATATTTTTACCAAGACCGAACGCCATGTTACTTTCCTTAAATATTTCTGATAGCGAAATCTAATGCTGTCTGGAAAGTACTAGCATCTTTGTTCAATAGATAACGATACTGATCCTGCTGAGAATTATCTAACTGTGCATAACATGCAGCAATCTTCTTAGCAGAAAAATTGTCTAAATTTTGCTGAGATCCATCACCAAAAGTGATCTTAGCAAAATCAGTTTCTCCAACTGTTCCAGTCATTTCTGATGTTGCAACTTGTAGTGCAATATCCATAGCATCTTGAGTGTTTTCCATAATATTGTTTCCTTGTAATTCAATAGAGTCTTTTGTGTTTATCTTTTTTGTCTGTGTAGAAGCTTTCTTCTTAAAATCAGACAGACGTGCCTTCATTAGGACGTCCATTTCAGATGTCTTGTCCTGCATAGACTTCTTTGCAGTTGATCTTTTGTTTTGAAGTGCCTTCTGACGCTTCAATTTTTTCATTTGACCAATCTGCTTCTGTGCTCTCTCAGTTTCTGAGGGCACAGCTTCGGAAATAGTTTTATTTTCTAATTCTTCTTTCATTTTCTTACGGTTGGTGATACGTGAGAGCATTTGACGTGCGCCTTTTGTACGTCCGTCAATTTTATCTTGGTTCGCTTTCTTATATTTGCGAGCAGATTTAGGATTAACGAATACAAATGCTGGTGGCATCGAAAGATGAGCACCGTCTCCAGCGATCATTTCATTTATATTAGGTTCAGTTGCCTTAGACATTCTTCGTCAATATCAGTATTTAGCGAGGGGGGTAGTCTATCTAAAAATTGCATAAATGCCCTAAGAATAGACCAGTGGTTTGCATCAATTTTAAAAAACAAAAGCGGTGTCGCCGCGTCACCAAATGCATTATAAAGTATGATGATATGATTCAATATGAGATGGACTTTAAAGTCACCTGAGGTTTCATATCTCCTGAGTAATCGTTTGATATATTTGAAACGCTTCAGGTCTTCCTCAAAGTCCTCATATGTTACGGATAATGGATTATCATAGTGCTTGATAGCAAAGATCATCCAGTTTTCATGATTTAGTTCGTCAAATTTCATTCACGTATTATGCATTATTATGCATTGTTAACTGTAGTTAGGGTAGCAGCAGTAGAAATTACCTCAACACCACCAATGGAGTTGTTGACTCTAACTCTGTACTGATTTCCATTTTCAGTAGCTGTAAGTCCAGTAAGTGCAAGTGTTTGGTTAGTAGCACCAGAAACATTTGCGAATGAACCACCGCTATTTGTACTAATCTGCCATTGATAGGTGATAGAAGCACCAGCACCAGTTGATGAAGCAGTAACACTGAATGTGTTAGCAGCAGTTGCAGCAGTAACTGTTAATACAACAGCAGCACCGCCACCTCCACCAAGTGATGAATCAGCGATTGTGATTGTCTCGTTATCAACGTAACCTGTACCACCAGATGTCTGAGTGACTGTTGGTGTACCATCAGCAGCAACCACAACTGTGAAGTCAGCACCTGTTCCAGATGCATTACCAGCAGCGTCAGTTACTGTGTATGTTCCAGCAGTTCTAGATCCATCGGCAGCACCATTACTGGTAAATGTACCAACTGCTCCAGCAGGGAAGTATACTGTAGCGTTAGCAGGTTGAGAACTAATTGTAATAGTAGAAGTAACATCACCTGCATATGCGTCATCGGTAGCGTCACCACTTACCTGAGAACCATCTTTGAATGAAGCAATACATTCTGCCTTATGGCGAGTGCTACCTGCTGCATCAGTATAAGTTCTGTATGACCACCATCCAGGAGAACTCAATCCCTTTGCCTTATTTTCTGCGAGTTTTGCCTCTGCAAGACTAACACCAATGATTTGTGTGCTAGCTGCTACAGAGGTTGCTCCTCTCAAGATGAAATCTGATAGTGCTTTAGGAGCAGTACGACGAACAGCACCTGCTAAAGAAGCATTTGTTGCTGCTGCGTAGTTTGATCCTAGAGTAATTTGAGTTGTACTATCTACACTGTTGACAAAGTAACGAACTCCGCTGAGTTCAATAATGTCGCCTGCGTCGATAGAATCTGCAGCGTTTTTTGTGACGGTTGCTGATCCGCTAGTGACGCCGACTGCATTACTAAACGTTGCAGCGTCAATGAGTCCGAGGATTGGCATGGTTTTCTCGTATTATTTTCTGTATTTTATTTATAAAACTTAGTCTCTGGTTGCTAATGCAGACTTAACTGTCTCCAATAACTTATCATCCATGTCTGTCTTAGTAAGCTTTACTGCTTTTCCTAAGATAACTAGACACAAGTCAATTAATTTGTCTCCTAACTCTGAATCATCAGGAATTTTAGATACTGCATCAGATACAATTTTAGATGCGAATGGAAGTAGAAATGATAACATGATTAAATTTCAACATTGTTTACATGTTTATTTATCTTTGTTCTTATGCTTCCATGCGGTAGCGTACGCGATGGACTTCTCATCCTTCGATAGTTTACCGTCTTTTGCGTATGATCGTTTGATGTGTTTGATCATACGCTCATACTTTTTTCCCTTCGGTGCCTCTTCTTTGACGTAGATATCCTTTTTCTTCTTAGGATTCTTCTGGTCTTTACCGTCATCAATCAAGGGCATGACCTCTACAGTCTTACTCTTTTTATTTTTAGGCTTGTCGTCTTCGCAAGCCTCAGTTACTTTTTTGAGGATCTATTCTTAGCAGCGATGATCTTAGTAACCTTCTTACGACGTGCATGTAAGAACTTATCAGACTTATCTACATCACCATCATTGTCGATATCAGCGTCTGCCTTACCAACTGGATCAAGTTTCTTCTCACCTAAAACCTCAGCATTCTTAGCATCGTTAACAAAATGCTCATGCATTCCCTCAACAGTCACTTCTAATTCTTCAACAGGAACGTTATGGATAATTGTACCGTGCTCACTGATAATATCGTAATGAGTTACAGTTCCGTCTTCTAAAAGAGTGTGCTCACCATGAACTACATCATACTCTTCCTTCTTATACTTAACTTTCTTAGCACAGTTGTGCTTTTTAACCATCTTACCAGATGAATCCTTCTCAAAATACTCTCTCATACTAGAGACAAAGTACTCTTTCATATGAAAACCCTTGTCGTCACAATGATTACATCCTTCACCCTTACACTCAGGGCACTTAACCTTATGTTCTTCCTTTACACAGTTAGGAACAACTTTACCACCTTTCTTTTTAGTTCCTGATGCCTTATATCCCTTCCAACATGTAGATGCACCAACGTTTTTACGTGCCTGCTTCATGCTTTCATCTAAAATTTCTCTCTCGAAGATGTAAGTCTCTCCATCTAATTCAAAAGATACCTGTTCTTTCTTAGCAGTTTTTGCAGACTTTGCAAACGCATCTTTTGCTGGATAGTCTGAAGATCCTGGTTTTGCAGGTGCTTCACCTCTCTTTCTCTTAGCATGTATGTTAGCATAGAGACCTTTTTTTCCTTCTGTAACCTTCTCTTCTCTCGCCACTACCTTTGTAGTATCTCTAATTTCAGCACCATGAGACTGTTGAACACCACCAGACATTGCTCCTTGTCCTATAGTCATAGAACCTACAAGAGAAGTAGCAGGATCTGGACTACCTGCTTTTTCCTTAGGGTCTTTAGTAGAAACGTCATCTCCTTTCTCTTTCGATTTATCACAAGTAGGAATAGTACCTGTATCGAAAGCGGGTTTCTCGTAAGAACCAATCGGTGTCTCAACTTTTTCTTCTTCTACAGTGGACTGTTGGAATGTATCACCATCCATCCATTGCTTGTAAGAACCGATTAAAGCTTCAGATAGTCCGTCGTTATGTCGCACTGATGTTGATGGTGTTTGCTTGTCCATGAGTAAAAAATAGTGTTCTCCTTGGTTTATTTATAACTTCATTTACTTCCCTAATGTCTCGAACCCACGCTCGGAACATATCATTTGTCTCTGTTACACAGATTACATAGTTGGGACCAGTGCGAATGATCTTGCCTTTTGCCCCAGTATTCACGTTCATAACAGTTTGCCCTTCAATAAAGACATTACCTTTACGGAAGTTCTGCCTAAGAGCTTGTTCTTTGATATCCCTAAAAGTTTTCATTTGAAATTAGCGGGTAGTCTATCAGCGATGTCTTTCATCAATGATCTAGTTTCTTTATCTGATAGTGTCTTAGGGATTCCTTGGCGAAATGCCTTAAAATCTCCACTGTGTGCGGCACGTCTCATCTTAGTTCCTGAGATAGCAAATGTATCTCCGTCCGCGTCCCTACTACCAGAAGATTCAATATAAATTTGACGAAAAGAAAATTCGGTACCATTGTATCTATGTAGGAACTTCATGGCGTTAACTCTATCAGACCCTACTAGAAAATGAACCTCATCATATCCTCTCATCATTAAATCTTGCATAATTGATACTGGTTCTCTAGGTCCAGAAATAATTTTACCTCGATGTTGAGGAAACATTTTGTTCATATAAGCAAGTTTCATTGAGGGAGGAAGAGGGTTAGTACCCTTTAGATCATTAGTCTGAGAGATATAAATTAAGTAATCATCTGACCCTGCAGCACGTTTTACACTTTGAAAATTATCAGCATGACCAGTGGTAGGTGGTTGAAACCTACCAAATGTAAAGTAGCAAACCTTTCCATTTAACGCCATTGCTTTTGTAGAGTAAAGTTATTGTATGCAAACTCAAGACGGTTGACGAACTTAATCATACTTCCGTCTTTATGAAGGACATATCCCTCAGGAGTAGTAACCTTATATCCTTTTTCAGTTTGAACAAACGTTCTAAACTCTTCCAGGTGATCGAGTTTATCTATAACCATTTGCTTGACTTCTTGTAGTTCTTTATACAGAGAAAGCATAGCTTTAAACTTGGTTTGATTCTCCATAAGATAATTCTCACTCTTGTATACAAGATTTCTTTTAGCAACAAGATTTTTTTCTGTCTTGATCTTAGCTAATTCCTTACTCATCTTTTCATGATAGAAATTAGTGAGGTTTTCTAGAGTCTGTGGTATGTTTCCTATCGACCTAGCATTTTTAATCTCATTATTAAAGAACTGTTTGATATATGATGCAACATGAAACTTATCATCTCCTGTAGTACCAGACACATCCACGAGTTCATTTAAAAAATCACCACATAACCTACACATACGTTCAATATTTTTAATCGAAGTCTCAAAGTTGACCATCTCTGCACGACTAAAACCAACTTTATGCATAGGTGTATCGTTCTTTACTATGAATACATCATTAGAGTCTTCAATATCAGCACCTGCTTTTGCCTGCATCGTAGGTAAGTCAGATCCTGTGTAGTGTGTGTGAAATACTACTCCAATTTTTGCTCTGCTCGCTTTTGTTCCAAGAGCATGATGCATAGGAATACCATAGGTAATCGTATTAGGTCTAAATGTGTATAGTTTTTCTCCTTTAATGGTTTCATTTCTTAAATCAGTTGTGAATAACAAGTCTCCTTGAATGACTCCAGTAATATTTAACTTACTAAAATATCGGTAAGAAAATTTTAGTTTCTCTGCTAGATCTCCAGTGTACATTTCATCTACATCCTCTTCAGAATAGCATATCTTAGGAGTATCTTTGTTAAAGACAGACTTAGTGCCGACAAAAAATATCTTAGCAAGAGGATCTATACCACAAATAACAGCAGGAGCACCATCCCATTTGGTCTGCATAAAACCACTGTTCTCTTGATGACCTAGCATCTTCTTTAGTTCCTCAAGAAATGAAACTGCTGCTATGCATCCATCAACACCATAGTTTAGCATCTCATCTTCTAGGTGTTCTAGATGTTTGAGTTGTTTAATGTTAGCCATTAGTCGTCGTAACCGTCCTCTGGTGTGCTAAAAACTTTCTCGTCCTTAAACTTATATCCTGACTGTAGTTTATCTGGCCATGGATATGGACTTCCACTAGTATCTCGAATGTTAAACTTCAATTCCATGACTGGAGTCTGAACAGTGATATCAACACGTTGTCCTGTACCAGTTCTACCACCGTAATGAACAGTCACAGAACTAACTTTTGTTGCGTCGTCACATGTTTTCTTCTCCATAGGAAAGTTTTTAATCTTACTACCACTTTCTTTGTGTGCATAGTGATACCCATAACCAATAGATCCACGTATCATTCCCTGCAACAAAGACCTATTATAATCTGTGGTTATAACATCACCTCCACTACTAACTGATCCTGCTTTAGCTTCATTAAATATTTTACAAAACCTAGCATTATCAATTCCAAATGTTTCTAATACTTTCTCACCAACAGTACCTGTGATAGTACCATTCTCAATGTCTGTTTGTGTAAAAATCTTTTTAACACCAAGATTAGACATAGTAGTAGTTCCACCTTTTTTTAAAGAAAGATAAATTAATTTTTCTTTCTGGTTTTTACACTTAGTCTTTAATGTTAAGTCAGTAACAGTAGATCCAATATTATAGTTACTAGCACTAGCATCACCAATCTTCCAGTTTGATCCAACAAATTGTATTGGTCTCTTTTTATTCAGTGTACCTTCAGAAACTACTTGAACGATTTGACAGTCCTCTAGTTTATAGAACTTGATTAGATCACTAATAAAATCTTTGTATGTATTATTACTATAATCACCTTCTTCAACCCAGTCATTCAATCCTTTCTCAAGTTGTGCCTCAAACAAATTACCTGTATTACCTGTACCACGATTACCTCTACTACCATCACCCCAACTAATTTTGAAGTTAGTGTCTAATTTAGATTCTCTTTTCAATCTCACAATATCAAGTTCACCTTTTAGAGCACGAACTAACTTACAACTCTTTCCAGATGCAACTGATGGATTGAATGCTAATGGATCATCAACACCATGATTCTCCTTAATTTTTCTATAAAATTTAATTACACCTTGCCTATACTTTGCGTCGATACTCTCGCCTGCGACCTTTCTCATCTCTGCAAGACTCGTAGGTATGCTATTAAATGCCATAAGAAAACCTCCCGTCTAATTATTTAGTGGGAGGTAAGAATTAAATGTCTCCTTCCTTACGGACTTCTGATTTTTGAATATCAAATTTACCATCAGGGTATCGTGCTGCAAGTTTCATCATGTTAGTCATCACAACTGTTTGAAAATCTACATTCAGTGCGAGACATGCCTGTGCTAGATACCAAAACACATCACCCATTTCTTTTACAAGGTGAGTTTTTGTATCATCATTTAGTTCTTTACCTTGGAATGCTATCTTCTTAACAATCTCAGTAAACTCACCACCTTCAGCAGTAATACCAACAGCAGCAGTCAGAAGGCGTTCAATGTTTACACCTTTATCTTTTAAATCATATATTCTTTTTACAAATTCTTCAGCATCTTTTGAAGGAAAACTTGTAGTAGAGTCAACAAAATCAATATATTTGTTGTAGTCAACAGTAGGGTCTATAGGAGTAGTCATAGTGTAGCAGGGTCAGAGGGCATTGAATTGGGAGCGAGTGTTAGTGTGATCTTATCAAGAACAGCAGGGGCAAGTAAACTACTATCAAAGGAGCAAGTACCGTCCTTGTTACTGTTACCTAATTTTTCACATAATGCCTCGCCAATCATTTCATAAAGAAATGTATTTGTTTTAGAGTTATTGATAATGTAATCAATAACCTCTAGAGTAATTGCGTCAGCAAGTTTGTCTATTGTTTCTTTAGAGAGAGTCATTTAATAGTTCCATTCAGCAAATTTAGATAGTCGTGCTTGATTCTTTTTAAGTGAATCTACAATTTCTTCTTCGTCAGAATCATTAATGAGTTGATTCTGATCAGATTCATCAGCATCAAACAGTTTCATTCTAGCACGATCAATACCAACTACGAATTTTCTATTAGCAGTTAGATCATTGTATCTATTCTTAAGTTGTTTGACCATGATTTTATTTTCTGCTTCTAACTCGTCAGTGCTGATAAGAGCGAACATGAGATCAGCAGTGGCAGGTAAACCAAAGGATTCTGAAGTATCAGTAAGGTCAACATCGCTATTACCATAACCAGACCTAGTAGTCTGAGTAGCGGATACAATAGGGAGATCAAACTCACAAGCAAGACCTCTGAGTTCTTCTGCAATTGCTTTAACATACGTATAAGAATTTACAATAGCACCTTTGTATCTAACACTTGCGCAGATGTTAAGATAATCAATAAAAATTATATCAGGTTTGAATTGTTTTTTTAAAGTTAGATCATTTAACAAAGAACGAAAATGTCCTGCGTGTGCAGATGCTGTAGGATACTCTTTAATTATAAGTTTGCCTTTTGTTTTACGTTGAAGGTCAGAGATCTTAGATCTAAACATTACTTGTGGAACATCAGTTAAATCTTTGATGTTGATGTTGAGACAGTTTGCGTCAATTCGTTCAGCAATCTTTTCCTCTGCCATTTCAAGTGTAACGTAGAGAACGTTCCTCCCCTGCATGAGCGCGGCACTAGCCATGTGGCACATGAATAGAGACTTCCCGACACCTGTACCAGCAAGTGCGACATTGAGAGTCTTGTTAGGTAACCCACCTTTTGTAATATAGTTAAACTTCTGTAAATCAAACGGGATTTTTTCTTCATCTCTGTGATAAAATTCATAACGGTCGTCAGCAGATTCTATGTAGTCATGACCAATGTGCTCATCAAAAGATACACTAAGAGCATCTTGTAGTATTGAAGGAATTGCATCCTTCTTTACTTTCTTATCTCCACCATCAGCAATCTTAATAGACTGCATGAGTGCATTATAGATAGCACGTTCTTGACACCATTTTTCTGTTGCATCAACTAACCAATCGAAGTCAACCCACTCATCAGTATAAGAAGCAATCTGATCTATAGAGGACTTGTATGTCTCATCTGTAACATCATTCCTTTGTCCTAAACTAATCCTAAGTACTTCTTTCGTGGGCAACTTATCATACTTACAAGAGAAGTCTTGTATCTCTTCAAATATAGTTTTATCTACATTGTTTTCAAAGTATGATAGATCGAGATGAGGAATAACTTTTCTATAGAATTCTTCATTACACAAGAGGTTCCGAACAATTGTTTCTTCTATCCTCTCAGTTGCCATAAGCGAACTCCTTTTCTGCTGCTTTATCTAACTTCTGCATTATTTCCTCTGTGAAATACTTGTCGGGATCAGCAAGTACAGCAGAAGGATAAACGGAAGATTCGCCAATAAGAACTCTATTACCGTTTTTTCCAAAGATCCCGTGATCAATACCGAGTTCCAAGAGTCCATAGAACTTGTCCAGACCTCGTTCGTCAAAAAATAGACGTGTTGCAATTTTACTACCCTCAATTGTTAGTCGTGATTTCTTTGCTTCGCATTTAATAATATTACCCACAACATCTTTCTTACTATCACGTTCTTTACTTTTTGTAAGATAGATGATGCTAGATGCAGCGTACTTGAGTCCAGTACCTCCACCCATTTCTTTTGTGGGAACATAAGAACCTATTACATCGTATGTATGATTAGTAACTAACATAGGTACATTTGCTTGTCCTAGTTTTAATGTTAGCACACGGAAAGCACCTTTAATTAACTGACTCTTAGTCATGTCTCTAACTTGTTTATCATTAGAAACATCTTCCATCTCCTTAGAAGTTGAAAGCATACCAAGACTGTCTAAAACAAACATCATAGGTACACGTTCTTCTTTAGGTTCTTTCAAATACTTATCAAGAATCTTACTTGCCTGTGTACGAAATTCTTCAATCGTAGAAACAGGCATCATGATCATACGGTTAGAGTCAATACTACGTTCTTCAATCATAGATTTAGAAATCGCTGACTCAGACTCAAAATAGATAACTCCTCCTGTAGGATTGAGTTCAAGGAAATTGCGAACAACACTCAAAGCAAAGAATGTTTTACCTGTGCTTGACTCTCCTGCAAGTGCAGTAACTTTATTAGAAGGAAGACCTCCATAAATTGACCCACTAACTAAGGCATTAAAGATGTAAGAACCTGTATCGATATAACTTGTGATATCTCCTGCAGCAATCCCTTCACTAACTTTACTAGCAAATTGATTTCCGCTGTCTTTAATTACGGTATCTAAGAATCCCATTTTGTTACTTCATCCTCATAAAAATTTACATAATCATATTCTTTGCTCATAAGTTTAGCAAAACCAAGAGCGGTGTGATAATCCTCAAAGCATTTAATGTCTTCGGGATCAACTTGACCTACGACCGAGTTGGTCCAGGTCACGATAAAAACCTTCATCCAAAGAATTGTCCTAAGGTAACGATTTTCCTGCTTGTCCAACCAATACATTCTAGCACATTTTCTAGAGGTTTCAAGAAAGACTTGTTGAACTGCAGACTATAATCAATATAGTTGTCCAACCCAAACTCTTTTGGAATCTCATTAAAATATGAAATACAATTTTCCATGATTGGATTGGGCATTTTTAAATAAACAAACTTGATCTTTTCACCTTCTTGAATCATCTGGTGTTTGTGATTAAGATTGTTTTTACGAACATAATGGTTGTACAATAATGCACCTCTTACATGTATGGGTGTACCTTTCTGATAGATTTCAGATTTACTTCCATACTTGTTCAAACCATTTACACCACGAGGAAAGGATATATCAGAATAATCCTGAGAACATGATTCCTTTTTAATTTCCTCAACGTAGTTAATAAGATCATCATTAGTCTGAGTAACAATCATCTTAAAAGCATCATACAGTTTTGTTCTGAAGTATGCAGGTGTAGAAGACCGAGCAGTCTCGAGTCCCATGATTTTTAGTTTAGGTTCTTTGTATCGAACCCCCTCACTATCCCATACATTTAGAATGTATCTTTTCTTAGCAGTCCAGATACCACGATCAGCAATGTTCTCACGTTTCATTTGCATCTTTTGATCATACGCTGAAACATAGTACGCAAGTTCCTCGTACGAACTTTCAATGAAAGGTTCAAGTTTTTCTTTACAGATCTTATCAAGTAACCCCACAACTGCTGTTTTGTCGCTAGACTTAGCACCAAAAAATTTATTAACAAGAGGTCCAAGATTAAGATAAATTGAGTCTGTGTCAGATGCAATTACGTAATCCTCCTTGTCGGTAGAGAGCAGTCTATTTAGATAACCATTCATCTTGTTCTCTATCCAACGGATAGAAACTTGACCAGATAGTGTAATAGCTTCTGCGTTGGCAAGTTTATAATAGCGAAAATGTTCATTACCAATAGCACCATAAGCACTATTGAGGGAGATCTTTTTCGCCATTTGAATGTTATTACATCTAGCAATTTCATTAGATAGTTCTACACTAGGACTTTTTTCATACTCCTGCTTCGCTTTGATCATCTTCTTCTTAAAGACAACACGCTCGTCGTACATCTTCTGCATCATCTGGGGTAAGAACCCATGCTTATCCTTATTGTACTGAGCACCATTAGCACACACAGCAAACTCACCATCGATATCTACTTCTTTATTAAGTATCTTATCAACTGTTGCTGATGGATGCCTAGTGTCCTGCAGTGTCTCAGGAGAGATATTGTACTGCATGATTAAATGAGGGTATAGACTATTTAAGTCAAATGATACCACCCAATCATACATTCCAGGATTAGGTTCCTTAACGTATGCACCTGCATACTTAGCGTCCTTTGCTACTTCTGTCTTAGGAGGAATAGCAATCTTTCTTTTAAGAAGTTCTACGTAGATATAGTTGTCCCACATACGAACTTGGGAAAACACATCTTCATAGTTGACCTTAGCATCATAAGCCATAGTGAATGCTAGGTCAAGTAATTTCATTTTAGCATCAAGTTTATCAACCAGACGTACGTCATGGATGTTATACTCAATAAACTTTTGCCAGTCGTTTTCATAGAACTCTTTGAACGTATCGTACTCAGAGTGATCTAGTTTTTTCTCTCCGAGTTCGACAGAACAGATGTAGTCCAGTTTGTAACTCTCTTGGTTAGAGTACGTAAATTTTCTGTATAATTCCAGATAATCCAACGTAGCAATCCCTGGAAGATCGTAGGCAATTTGCTTTCTCCCTTTGATATAAATCTCTCGTCTAGTGATAAGACGCCACGGGCTAAGAAAACGAGTATACCTATCACCAAGTACCCTATCAATGCGCCCAGCAATATAGGGAATATCAAAAAGCTGTACATTCCAACCAGTAATAACGTCAGGATAATTTTCGCACCAATACTCTAAGAATGCTTGAAGCATTCCAGACTCGGTTTTAAAATGTAAATAATCAACTTGATTATCTTTATTAACAAATGGACGAGCACCCCAAACTGTGATGCGACCAGTGTGTGAGTCCTTTAATGAAATAGCAAGGATCTCTTGATCAGCACTTTCAATATCTGGAAATCCATTTTCTGCAGCAGTTTCAATATCAATGTTAAACACACGAATTTGTTTAGGGTCAAACATTACATGATCATCTGCATATTCTTCAGCGATGTACTGATACAAATACCGTGTGTTTCCATACACTTTCATGTTGGTTGCATCACGGTATCTTGCTATTGTTTCCTTCGCATCAGATATAGTTCCCTGCTTCATGGGTTGCACACATTCTCCCTCTAGTGTTTTCCACTTAGAGAAATTAGAAGAGGGCAGGAACAGCGTAGGGTTAAACTTAACCTTGTTGCTAAATGCCTGCCCACCTTCATATCCACGTACTAGCAGATTATTTCCTGCTTGTTCAACGTTTGTGTAAAACTTCATTCAGTCAATATTTGAGGAGTAACTTCTGTAGAGGCATTAACCATTACAATTATATCAGACGAACGAAGAGCAACCTCAGTATCACTAGAATACTTTGGCCACTTCTCTCCATCAACTGTTACAGGGTTGATAAGAATACAATCTGGTTCTCCCAGTACAGCATCTTCAACCGTTTCTACCTCGGCAATAATCCAAGGTTCACTTTGAATTTTTAATAGTTTCTTGTCCATCTTTTAGAGAGTCTTCTGTTTGGTTCGCTTGATCTTGTGTAAGGCGATTGTTATATGCTTCAATAATTGCTGCTTTTGGATTACTAATTGTAGTAACTAAATCAAATGCAACTTGGAACATTGCTTCATCCGTGTAAGGATTCCACTTGCTCATACGAAGATTATAACCTTCATCAGTTAAACTGTCTATCTCTAGTACATAAGGTTTTGCAAAAGAAAGACATACAGGAGGTTTTTCTTCCTGCTTTGCCTCTTCACTTTCCCATACATTAGCAAGATCAGTAATGATTAGTTGCCCTGTATATTTCATATTAACGATTTGAATCGTCATAGATAATTCTCTCCAAAGGTTCGTCGGGTATTAGATCGTCTAGATATTTTTCCACATAGAACTGTTCCTTATAGATTGTTAAGATATCTTCACGAACATCACTCACACTCACAACTCGATCCATGTTCAATCTAAAGAACTGGTTCTTTGCAAATGGATTCCATGGTGAAAATTGAACATTAAACTGTGGTTCATTGGTTTGTTTAACCATTGATGAAGGAACAGTTCTAGTCATGGAAATGATTTGAGGATGGATAATTGCATAACCAACAACCTTCTTAAACTGCGAAGTAACTTCATAGAAATCACCTATCACTCTCACTCCATCCGAAAGCACACATATTTTAATACTCATGCTTTTCCTCAAACCATATTTTATTATACACCAAAAAAGCGAGACGTGCAAGCCTCGCTTTTAAATTGTTATGCTGCCTCACCATACCAGACTTTTCTTTTCTCTTTCTCAGATAGTTCTTTGACTAGATCAATGCTTAGTAGTCCGTCAACATATGTAACGTTTTCAACTACAACATCAGATCCTAGTTGCCAGTTCTTAGAAAATGATCTGTTTGAAATACCTTGATGGGCATATTGTTTATCCTGTTTTTTCTTTTTTCCTGTAACAGTTAATACATTTCGTTCTGTTTCCACTCCGATATCTTCGCTTGAAAATCCAGCAAGAGCGATTTCAAGAGTGGTTCTACCATCACGTCCACTAATAACATTGTATGGTGGGTAGTTTGTTCCAGCTCCTGCAAGAGCTTCAAGTCTATTGAATGTTTCATCGAATCCTATTGAAAATGGTGAGTAGATATTAAAGTCTACCATAGCGTCCTCCTTAAAGCGACATAAGTTTATGTGACCCGTTAGGCATCACATTAATATTTAACATCATAGCATAAAAAAAGAGGGTGGTGGAGACCCTCTGTACAATTACGGTTTTCTAGACTTTTTTCTTTCCTATATTATACTTTGATTCTAACGTCCATTCACCTTTCTCTTTGAATGAAATAACTTTAATTTGATTGAGTGGTGCAAGGTCAGTTACCTTCGAGTCATCCACAAGGCTAATAAGACCCCAATCAGATAGTAACTGAGCAATACGATTTCTACGTTGAACATCGTTTTGAGTTATATTAGCACTCTTACCATCTAAGGCAAATAGTTCTTTAAAGTGTACAATATAATACTTGCCTTGCTTATGCAGAATGTGACAAGACTGATATATTTTTCTTTCCTTACGTGATGCTACACCAATTCTGGTTAAAGTTTCACGCACCTTTAAAAAATCATCTGGTTCTTTAAGAAGAACCTCAATCATATCAGATTGTTTCCACTGGACGACAGTCTCAACATTCATTTCTCATTCCACCTTTATCTAATAATTTACGTATATTTTGTAAGTCGTCGAGTGATAGAATCCTGATTGTCTCAAGAGCTTTGGTATAACTGTATCCAAAGTATTCTTTTACATCATCAAGATAATCAATTGACTCTTTCTTACCAAAGATGTTCTTACGAAACCTCGGTCGTAAACTATTTATATAAAAATCGTACTGTAGACGCCTATCTAGATGCCAGTTTTTGTTCATTTCATTAACGAAAAGAATACTATCTGTATGTCCAGACAATGCTTTATTAATAATCCAGGTATTATATTTCTTTTCTAAAGATGGATCTTCATCCATTAAATTCTTCTTTGTTTGATTGATACTTGCTAACAAGTCCCAGACTTCATTACCTCTTCTCTTCATTTCTTGAACACCTTCTTCTCATAGTCAAAGTTAGGATGAGGTTCAGCAGGAACCCATGGTTTCTTAGATTCGTTTGCA
>CEVS01027568.1_pt1 | contig 17543 bp, 20 predicted proteins | sample 361571 | NCBI WGS metagenome assembly CEVS01 (sample SAMEA2623850, study PRJEB7988) | marine metagenome | isolation source: saline water (ENVO:00002010), including | reverse complement strand
GCACCTGGAGGCTCATTCATTTGTCCAAAAACCATTGTTGTCTTATCAATAACACCTGATTCTGTCATTTCGTTGTATAAATCATTTCCTTCACGTGTTCTCTCACCAACACCGGCAAAAACTGAGTAACCCCCATGTTCGGTTGCTATATTACGTATCAGTTCTTGGATTAGAACCGTTTTTCCAACACCTGCTCCTCCAAAAAGGCCCGTCTTACCGCCCTTTGTGTATGGCTCCATTAAATCAACAACCTTAATACCTGTCACTAATATTTCTGTTGAAGTAGCAAGCTCTTCATGCTTAGGCGAGGGACGATGAATAGGATTCCTTTTGTCAGTTTTTAAGTCTCCTTTTCCATCAATAACATTGCCCAAAACATCAAAAAGCCTTCCCAATGTTTCCTGCCCAACCGGAACTGAAATTGGAGAGCCGCTATCAAGCACATCTACACCCCTAGTTAACCCATCCGTAGAATCCATAGCAACAGTTCTTACCATTCCATCCCCGAGATGCTGCGCCACCTCAAGAACTAAAATGCCATCATCACCTCTATCAACACTAAGCGAGTTCATTATATTAGGTAAATGCCCATCTTCAAAGGCTACGTCTACCACTGCACCCATTATTTGAGAAATTTTTCCAGTCATATTTGACATATCAAGAATCCTTTTATTCTTTTAGCGCCTCAGCACCACTAACAATTTCTAACATTTCTGTTGTAATGGCAGCTTGGCGCGCTTTGTTAAATTCTAAAGTTAAATTTTTAATCATATCTTCTGAGTTGGTAGTTGCATTTTCCATTGCAACCATTCTTGCGGCCTGTTCACTGGCGTACGATTCCAAAAGGTATTTCCATACCTGCGCATTTAAATAGCGGGGAATAAGCGATTTTACTATTTTCTTTTTTGAAGGCTCGTAAAGATAATCAGTGTCGCTCAACTCTTCATCGTTTAGCTCTATTGGTAACAACTTCTCTGTGATAGTTGCCTGAGTTGCAACGTTAACAAACTCATTGTAAACGACTCTAATTTCATCAACTGAAAGATCAAGAAAATGATTGATAATAGTGCTTCCAATTTTCATCGATTGGTTAAAATTTAAATCACTCCAAAAGTCTGAATATGACTCAATAATGTTATACTGGCGAGATTTGAAATAGTCTTTGGCTTTTTTACCAATACAAAATATGTCAACATTTTCTTTACCAAATTTGTCGATGTCATTATGCGCTTTTCGCAAAATACTGCTATTAAATGAGCCAGCCAATCCCCTATCGGAGGTTACTACAACATAGGCTATTCTTTTAACATCCCTAACTTCAAGAAGGGGAAGCATAGACCTTTCAACCGATGGAAGTAAATGTTGAATTATCTCTATTAAACGATGATTGTAAGGCCTAGCTTTTTCCATATTTTCTTGAGCTCTTCGCATTTTGGCAGCTGCAACCATCTTCATGGCTTTTGTAACCTTCTGAATACTTTTAACAGATTTTATACGATCGCGAATATCTTTAAGATTGGCCATGATTTAGGAATTAAAACCTTTAGCAAATGCAGATATCGCTTTTTCAAGACTTGCGCCAAGTTCATCAGATATAGAACCTTCTTTGACGATCGCTTTTAAATTATCAGAATTATTAGCTTCTAAATAATCAAAGAGGTTTGATTCAAAATCTGCTACTTTTTCAGCGGGTATAGAATCAAGATATCCTTTCGATGCCGCGTATATAATAGCAATTTGTTTTTCAACTGGCATTGGAACATATTGACCTTGCTTCAAAATCTCAACCATACGTTCACCCCTGGTTAATTGTGCTTGAGTATTCTTATCAAGGTCAGAGCCAAATTTTGCAAAAGCTTCCAGTTCACGGTATTGCGCTAAATCTAAACGTAGAGTACCAGCAACACCCTTCATTGCTTTAATTTGCGCATTTCCACCAACGCGTGAAACCGATATTCCCACATCAATTGCTGGTCTAACGCCAGAATTAAATAAGTTTTTTTCTAAATAAATTTGTCCATCTGTAATTGAAATCACATTGGTAGGAATATAAGCAGATACATCTCCTTCTTGGGTTTCTATAATTGGCAAAGCAGTTAACGATCCACCACCAAGGTCCTCTGAAAGTTTCGATGCTCTTTCTAATAAGCGGCTATGTAAATAAAAAACATCTCCAGGAAACGCTTCTCTGCCAGGAGGCCTCCGCAGAACAAGAGACATCTGTCTATATGCGACAGCTTGTTTAGATAGATCATCATATATGATTAGGGCATCTTTGCCGCTATCTCTAAAATGCTCACCCATAGCACATCCTGAATATGGGGCAATGTACTGCAATGGCGCTTCATCCGAAGCGCTAGATGAAACTACTGTTGTGTAATCCATTGCTCCATTAGCCTCAAGTTCAGAAACAATCGAGGCAACTGTTGAAGCTTTTTGTCCAATAGCCACATAAATGCAATAAACGGGTGAATCGGTGTCATGAGTATATTTTTGATTAATTATAGCATCAACTGCAACGGCTGTTTTCCCTGTTTGACGATCTCCAATTATTAATTCTCTCTGACCTCGACCGATTGGGATCATGCTATCAACTGCTTTGATTCCCGTTTGAAGGGGCTGGTTGACAGGAGAGCGAGACATTACACCCAGAGCTTTTCTTTCGATAGGTAAAAAATCTTTTGTTTCAATAGCACCTTTTCCATCGATTGGTTGACCCAAAGGATTTACAACTCGACCTAGCATTGCATTGCCGACGGGAACTTCAACAACTTTTCCTGTACGTTTTGCTAAATCCCCTTCTTTCACATGGCTAGATTCACCAAAAAGAACAACACCTACATTGTCATCCTCAAGGTTTAGTGCCATTCCATATACACCATTAGGAAGCTCAACTAGTTCAGAGCTCATTACTTTTTCAAGACCTGAAACACGTGCAACACCATCACCTATCTCTATTACTTCACCTACCTCAGAAACATCAACAGTTAGGTCGAATTTTTTTATCTGTTCTTTAAGTAAAGCAGCTATATTTTCAGTTTTAATTTCCATGGTTTCTTTCTACGCTATTTTGCGTCTAACATCTCATGACGCAGTTTATTTAAATGATTAATTATTGAGACATCTATTAGCTCATTGCCAACTCTTAACCTAATGCCCCCTAAAAGTTTTGGATTAACATTAAATGATAACTCAGAATTTTTATTTAACGCTTTGTCTAGCATTCCTTTGAACTGGATTTTTTTATCTTCTTTCATTTCTTGAGATATCTCAGCGTTAACATTCACAACATTTTTCTTTTCTATAAGTAAAGTATTGAAATACTTTTCTAAGAGAGGTATTAGCTTTACGATATTCTCTTTTTCAATCAGTGCAATAAACTCTATCACAATTGAATGGCATTTTTCAGAAAATACCGCATTTACAGCTTTTGATTTATCAGAGCTTGTAACTCTTTTCGAAAGAAGAAAAGATCTAAGCTCAGGCAAATTCTTAATTGATTTAGACAAATGCGATAAAGAGTCCTTCACATCTATCTCAGAATTCGATGCAGCAGCAACATGAAACATGGCCTCTGAGAATTGCTTAGCTTTTTGCTCAAGCTTCATATTGCTTAATTTCCTTCAATGATTCTTCTATTAGTGAACTATTGTCCTGTTCCGAAATATTTTTATTAATCAATTTTTCTGCAACAGATATAGAAAGATCCACAACCTCTTTTTTAATGTCCGAAATTGCCTTATCCTTCTCAGCTTTAATCTGCAGCTTAGCTTCTTCTTTTATTTTATTTGCTTCCTCTTTAGCTTTAGCAACCGTATCATCTTTAATCTTTTCAGCCGCAGCTTTTCCATCAGAAAGAATTGACTGAGCATCTGTTCGAGCTTTAGTTATGATTGCTTCAGATTCTAGATTTATTTTCTCAAGTTCTTTTCTAGCGGTTTCAGCATCATTCAGAGAAGTTTTAATCAAATTTTCTCTTTCTTCTAGCATGCCGAGCAAAGGTTTCCATGCAAATTTAGCCAAAACGTAAAATAGCAATAAAAACGTTATTATTGTCCATATATACAATCCTGGCGTAACTGCAGTTAGCGGATTTTTACCACTGCTAGATTCTGCAAAGATAGCTATCAGTAAAAAGTTCACATCAATTTCCTTTGGTTATATTTACAGAATTCTAAAGTACGAGCATTAAAAAAGCAAAAACCTCAGCTAGAATAGCAACACCTTCTAGTAAGAATAGAGGAAGGTTGATTGCCCCAGTGATTTTGTCAGCTGCTTCTGGTTGGCGCGCGATGCTTTCTGCAGCTGCAGTAGCAAATTTGCCAATTCCCATTGCGGCACCAATAACTATTAAGCCTAAACCGATTGGAAGTAGTGTTGTAGGTTCCATTTTATTTATTTCCTTATTTTATTTTTAATGATGAACATTGATTGCCATTCCAATAAAAACAGCAGTTAGTAGTGTAAAAACATATGCCTGAACGAGAACAACAATTATTTCAAGTCCAGATATTGCTGTAGCCATAGGAACTGATATTAAGGCGACTCCTACACCAGCTACAGTAGATTGAAATTTATCTGCAAATATTGCAGTCAAAGATAAAAGTGCCAAAATGGCAATATGCCCACCGGTCATATTGGCTGCTAGTCTCATAGTCAAAGCAAACGGCTTGACTATCATTCCCATTAGTTCTATCGGAATTAGTAAAAAATAAATAGGCCAGGCTAACCCATGCGGAACAAGATTTTTCCAGTGCTTAACAAATCCATGGGCTTTAGTACCTGCAACAATGATTGCAAAGAATGTAATTGTTGCAAGAGCTGCAGTTACATGAAAATTTCCAGTAGCTGTAGCACCTCCCTTTGTTAACGAATAGAGAAAACTAGAATCTGTTAATCCTGAATACTTGGCTATTCCAACCAAATCGAATATAGGAACCATTCCAATTCCGTTTGCAAAAAGAATGAAAAAGAAAAAAGTCAAAACTAGCGGTGTCCAGGTATTTACCCATTTGGGACCAACATTAGGCAGAACAATAGAATCTCTTATGAATTGAACTATAGCCTCAATTGCGCTTGAGGTTTTTGAAGGGCTATAGGTTGTTTGACGTAAGTATTTTCTAACAGGAATTATTACAAATAGGGAAACCAGCGCAGCAACAATCCAAAGCATTAAAACATGTTTAGTTATAGACATGTCTACACCAAACATCTCATTAATCTTAAAAATGGGTTTTTCTATGCTAGAATTAGAAACATGGGAAATAAGGTATTCAGCAACTTGTTCAGTTACGCTCTTACTTTCAAGCTTTTCGCCGCTTAAAATCATTTGTGCTTTTTTATTTCTTTGTTAAAAATTGAACTAATAATCATTGCTTCTAATACATGAAACAATATAATTGAGCATAAAAAACTAAACACAAATATGCTTGTATTAAAAGCATAAAAGTAAATAATTGCTAATAAAAAAGGTGCAAAAAAAGCCATCTTAAAAATAAAACCGTAGATTAAAACTTTTGTTGATTTGATAGGGTCAGAAATTCGCGCTTTTATATAAAAACTGGTTTCAGTTGTGTATATAAAAAAGGGTGTTACGCTACCTAAAATAACTTCAATTTTATTATGGTTACTTATTAAAGCCCCAATCGCTAAGATTGCCATCTCAAGAAAAATAAAATTCTGAATGTGCTTCATTTACTTATTAATAAATTTGAACAGTCCATAAAAACCAACTACTAATCCTAGCAAAAGCCCAATAAGTAAAAAAACAGGAAAGGTTACAAAATGTCTATCAATAAAGTAGCCTATCAGCGAAAGCATAATTATTGATCCTAACAAAGAGTATGAAGCGCTAGCAGCCGGCCCAGAAATCCTAAGAATATGTTGAAATTCATTCAAAGCTTTTCGAATGAAATCATCATTTTTAGGCATAAAAAGCGGCTATTTAATTCCCATCTTTACTTGATTGCTCATTATCAACCATAACACAATGACCCTGGAACTGAGCACCCTCCTCGATAACAAGAGTTCTGTAAACTAAATCACCTTTAAGATTGCATTCTGAACCAAGAATTGCTCTATTCTCCACACGCACATTACCATCAACCATCCCTCCTATCTGCGAGTCATTCGCCTGCACATTACCGTGCACTTCGCCACCTCGCGCAATACGAACTGGACCCTCTGATACTACATCACCAAAAACCTTTCCATAAACAGCAACCCCGCCTTGACAAGTGACATTTCCTTGAATGACGGCATCTGCGCCAATCATTGTATGTACGTCTTTATAATCGTTTTTACCCATAATCTATTTCACACTAATATTTGTTTGGTTTAACTCTGGAAAATACAACAATGGATCTACTGGCTCCCCATCTTTCCAAATTTCAAAATGAAGGTGAGGTCCTGAGCTTATTCCTGAATTTCCTGAGGTTGAAATTACATCACCGCGCTTTACTTTATCGTAAACTTTTACTAAAATTAATTCATTGTGACCATAATATGTAAAGTATTCATTACCATGATAAATAATTACCAAATTCCCTAGTTCCGTTGTCCAGCCAGAAAAGACAACTTGGCCAGAAGCTGAAGCCATAACTGGCTCTCCAATTGGCGCGGCAATATCTACGCCAAAATGCTTTCGAACAGTTTCCTCGCTAGAAACCACCATATCCTGTGTCATTACACCATCAATCGGAAGGAGCGATGGTACATTATTTAAATAGGACAACTTTATTGGATAATCATTCATCATCTCAGATAATCTAGTTTCAGATGAATCGCTCTCACCTAAGTCCATGCCTAAAGCTTTTTGAACAACAATTTCCATTTGCTTCATTCTTTCAAGATCTCGATATAATTCAAGTACCTCTACCCTCTCGCCAATAACTTCATTATATCTGGATTCCATCCTTGAATAGTCCATTGAAAGTGGAATGAAATACATATAGGAAAAAGATACTCCCACTAGCATAAGAATAGTAAAAATTGCAATGAAGAGCGTACCATTTCTAGATAAAGAGAAACGCCTACTCTCACCATCATGATCGGGAACAATTAGAAAGGTGTACCTACTTGGCTTCATCTAACTATCAATGCTCCTTAGTAGCTCTAAAATTCTTTCTAAGTCTTCATTTGTAAAGTATTCAATAGTAATAAATCCCGTTTTAACGCTTTTTGGGTTGAGTTGAACTTTTGTGCCTAAAATTGAAATAAGTTCGTTCTCAAGAGATATTAAAGACTTACTTTTAGTTTTTTTCTTAACTACTTTATTTGATTTAGCTGGTTTTGAGCTTTTAGCAAATTTCTCTGCAGCTCTTACGGACAATTCATCTTTTAATATTAACTTCCAAAGTCTTAGCATTTCTGGTTTTGATCCAGCGGAAAGAATAGCCCTAGCATGACCTGCGCTAATTTTATTTTCCTTAAGACTTGCTCTTACTTTGCTTGGAAGCTGCAAGAGACGAAGTGAATTTGTAATAGTGGAACGGCTTTTTCCTACAGATTTCGCAATGTCGTTTTGCGAAAAATTGAATTCTTCTTGCAGTAAAGCGTAAGCTTCAGATTCTTCCATGGGATTGAGATTTTCTCTCTGAATATTTTCTATAAGAGCCAATTGCATCATATCAGATTTATTTTTTACCTCAATCACATACGCTGGTATCTTGGTTAATTTTATTAAACGAGAAGCGCGCAACCTTCGCTCTCCAGCAATCAAAGTATAGTTTTTGCCATCTTGTCTAACAGTAATTGGGCTAATTACACCATTTTCTTTGATTGAGGAGGCTAAGTCATTAAGTGAATCTTTAGGAAAATCTTTTCTTGGCTGCAAAGGGTTGGTTTTGATTTTTGAAATCAAAACACTAGAAATACCTGAACTCTTAGAATCTTCTAAAAGCTCCGGAGAGCTTGACCTAATAAGAGCTTCAAGTCCTTTACCGAGTCTTTTAGTTGCCATGATGAAGGATCTCCTCAACTAGTGATAGATAGTTTTGTGCTCCAGTTGAATTGGCATCGTATAGAAGCGCTGGCTTCCCGAAACTTGGAGCCTCACTCAAACGAACATTACGGTGAATGACTGTATCAAATATTTTGTCTTTAAAAAAACTCTTTACCTCATCAGCAACTTGACTGGATAAATTTAGTCTTGAATCATACATAGTAAGGAGGACCCCCTCAATTTCAAGCTTTGGATTTAAATTTTTCTGTACTAATCGAAATGTATTTAAAAGCTGACCCAATCCTTCAAGTGCATAATATTCGCACTGAATAGGTATAATAATTGAATTTGAACACGTAAGCGCATTTAATGTTAATAAACCAAGTGAGGGAGGGCAATCAATTAGAATGTAGTCATACTTTTTTCTAATAGATTTAAGTTTTTTCTCAAGCTGTCTTTCGCGCGCCATTAAATTGACTAATTCTACTTCAGCACCCACTAAATCGTTTGTAGAGCTTATAATATCCAAACATTCTAAACGGGTTGAGGAAATCACGTCAGAAACTCCTTTGTCACCAACGATTAAATCATAGATTGATCCCTGCTTTTTATCCACGAGCGCATCAAGTCCAGTTGTGGCATTTGATTGAGGGTCAAGATCTATCAGCAAGGTCTTAACCTCAGACACTGCAAAGCTGACTGCAAGATTAACAGAAGTGGTAGTTTTTCCAACTCCACCTTTTTGATTTGTTAAAGAAACAATTTTACTCATAATTCAATACTTTTGCTTTATCAAAGCGGGGCTAAAGTTAGCGATTAACTTTGTGCTTAAAAAAAAGAAAATATATAGGAACACCGGTTAAAACAAAACTTAAGTCTTGAGCAGATAGATTAAATTGAAAAAACAATCTAAGCCCTACTAATAAAATTAAACCAATAAGATAAATTGCAGGTAATAGAGGATAAAAAGGCAATCTATATCCCTTTTCGCCTTGATCTGTCATCCTAAATTTAAAAAAAGCTAAAGTTGTGATAATATAAAAAATGAGAATAGTAAAAACCATTCCAGAAACTATTGTTTCAAAATTTTGCCTAATTACTAAAAGAGCGATGCCCCAAATACAATGAGCGATGATTGAGTGTGTTGGGGTCTTGTAATAAGGATGAATATAGTTAAACCAATTAAAGAGGAGTTTATCGCGGGCCATTGCATAATAAAGTCTGCTTGCGGACATCATTGTGCCATTAATACTTCCTGTAGCTGAAATAATAACAACTAACGAGATTATAGTAGCGCCTGAATTACCAAATAGAATCGATGCTGTATCTGAAGCGACTATAAGACTGTTTCTAACTCCCTCAATACCTAAAACAGTGTGATAGAGCAAATTAGCACCTAAGTATATTAACGCAATTAAGGATAAGCCATAAAACATTGTTAATGGAATTATTTTTTTAGGATTTTTCATCTCACCGGCAACATATCCCACCCTATCCCAACCCAAATAAGAAAATAAAACTAGAATAGCTGCCGCGACAAAATTTCCGATTGGACCGAGATTTTGAGTAGCTTGAACCGATGGGGACAAATTTGAAAATTCTCCTCCATAAATAAAAAGGCCAACAGTCGTGAAAACTGCTATCCCGAGTGTTTTAACAAAAGAAGAAAATTTATTATAAAAGCTTGCTCTTTCAACTCCTACATAATTCACAATGCCAAATAAGATTATTATAAAAATAGCTATAATATTTTTTTGAAACTGATTTATTTCTATAAAGTAACCAATATAATTAGCCGTAATTAAACTAATTCCAGCTGCAGGACTAGTACGTATTATTAATAATTGAGCCCAACCAAAGATAAACCCCCAGAATGGACCAAAGGCTTTGGATATATAAACAAACTCTCCGCCAGTATTGGGATAGCGCGATCCTAGCTCAGCATATATTAATGATCCTATAAAAACAAAAATAGTTACTATAGCCCATAATACTATAATGCTTGAAAATGAATTTTGATAAGTTGCGATAATCTGTGGTGTAGCAAAAATTGCAGAACCTATCGTTATTCCAATCAGTAGCGATATTCCATCTAAGAGGCCTAATGTTTTCTTTAATTGGGTCAAAAGCTTTTCCGATACTTTTTAGTGTTTTATGGGAAATCTGTTTATCCATAAAAATGCATCTAATACCAAGCAATGGAACGAAATTACACCCAAACCCAAAATTGAATAAAAATGAATATTATTATTTTTTACATCTGTTGCGGTAGCTAAACCTAGCATCATTAAAAAAACTGAAATACCTGTGAGCCAAAGCTCAATCTGAACAAAGTTCCAATAGACCTTTGAGCCCGAATCTATATATATAAACGCAGTATGAATCCATAGAGCAGCCGTGAAGAGAAAAATAATTAAAAGAATTCTTATAAATTTATAATCAAATTTTCCCCAAAAGAAATTTAGAGCTAGTCCCTCGTTAAAAATTAAATAATACATTGCAAAGCAATAGCCAAAAGCAGAAATAAACATGAAAGCTGTTATCCAAAGTCTTAAGTTTTCAGGTACCCCACCCCATAATTCATTTCTTGTTTCCGGATGATTTATGAGAGCAATAATATATCCGCCAAGTACAGCAATTCCGCCAATGATATTTATTAATAAAAATTGTGTTTGAATGCGCATGAACTAAACTTAACCTCTTTTGTTTATTCCATTGTGTATAGTAAGTATAACCCATTAAATTTTTCTTAACAATCAATGAATAAAGAAACCTTATGAAAGCTCTTGTCAAACACACACCCGAAAAAGGGATTTGGATGGAAGATGTTGATGTTCCTCAATGCGGGGTTAACGATGTGAAGATTAAAATCACCCATACGGCAATATGTGGTACAGATATGCACATTTATGAATGGGATGAATGGGCTCAGAAGAATCTTGATTTACCATTAACGGTCGGTCATGAATTTTGCGGATTAATTGAGGAAATAGGTTCAGCTGTTACACAATATAAGGTTGGGGATCGTGTTTCAGGTGAAGGCCATATAACTTGTAAGTATTGTCGAAACTGTAGAGCTGGAAAACAGCATTTGTGCCACAAAACTATTGGAATAGGTATACATCGTGACGGTGCTTTTGCAGAATATTTAGTAATTCCAGAATCAAACGTTTGGCCTATTCATAACGATATTCCCTCTGAAATCGCCTCCTTCTTTGATCCTTTTGGAAATGCAGTTCATACCGCCTTAACATATAACTTAACAGGAGAGGATGTATTGATATCAGGCGCTGGTCCAATCGGGATAATCGCAGCAGCTATTTGCAAATTTTCTGGATCAAGAAATATAGTAATTACCGATATTAATGAATACAGGTTAGAGTTAGCACTAAAACTTGGCGCCACAAAAGCTGTAAACCCTGAAAAAGAGAGCCTGAAAAGCGTATATAATGAATTAGGTATCAATCACGGTTTTGACGTTGGCCTTGAAATGTCAGGAAATTCTGAGGCATTTAATCAAATGATAAATAATATGTACAATGGAGGAAACATAGCTCTACTTGGACTTCTTCCAAATTCAACCAAGATTAATTGGGATGACGTTATCTTTAAGGGGTTAAATATTAAAGGTATTTATGGTAGAGAAATGTATGATACATGGTATAAAATGACCCAGATGATTAGAAGCGGTCTATCAATCTCTAGCGTTCTAACCCACCGATATAAAATTGATGATTTCGATAAAGCGTTTGAAATTCTAAAGTCAGGTAATTGCGGTAAGGTCGTATTGGAGTGGTAGATTCCTACAAAAAAATAATATCTGAAATCAAAAATGAAGGTCTCTATAAAGTTGAAAGGCCCATAACTAGCTCGCAAGATGTCGATATATCCACTGAAAAAAATCCAAGCGTATTAAATTTTTGTGCAAATAATTATCTTGGGTTAGCAAACAATTCAGAGATTATTGCAACAGCAAAAAAAGCGCTTGATGATTATGGCTTTGGAATGGCATCTGTTCGATTTATTTGTGGAACACAAACAGTCCATAAAAATCTTGAAAAAACTATTTCACAGTTTTTTAATTCTGATGATACCATACTGTACACATCATGTTTTGATGCGAATGGTGGCCTTTTCGAAACTCTTCTAACCGATAAAGATGCTGTGATTTCCGATGCGTTAAATCATGCTTCAATTATAGATGGAATTAGGCTATGCAAGGCGCAGCGATACCGCTACAAAAATAGCGATATGGAGGACTTAGAGAAACAATTGCGTAATGCTAAAGACGCTAATATCCGAATGATTGCGACCGACGGTGTTTTCTCTATGGATGGATATATCGCAAAACTAAATGAAATAACTGATCTAGCAAAAAAATACGATGCCCTTGTAATGGTTGACGACAGTCACGCCACAGGCTTTATTGGAAAAACTGGAAGAGGATCAGCAGAATATCATAATGTTATGAACAAAGTAGATCTTTGGACTTCTACGCTTGGGAAAGCGCTTGGGGGAGCTTCTGGTGGGTTTACTACGGGCAACCAAGATCTGATTGATCTACTTCGTCAACGATCCCGTCCTTACTTATTTTCAAATACCCTGTCACCTTCAATTGCATCTGCTGGTATAAAGGCTTTTGAGATGCTTTCAAAATCGACATTGCTTAGAGATAAACTAGAAAAAAATACAAAATACTTTCGAAATGAGATATCTAAAATTGGATTTGATATAAAAGAAGGTGAGCACCCTATAGTTCCAATTATGGTTTATGATGCAAAAGTTGCCCAAGAATTAGCAAGCGCTCTTCTAAATGAGGGAGTTTATGTAATTGGTTTTTTCTACCCGGTTGTACCAAAAAATGAAGCAAGAATAAGGGTTCAAATTTCTGCCGCTATGTCAAAAAAACATATTGATCAAGCAATTGAGGCATTTGAAAAAGTTGGAAAAAGATTTAAAATTATTTAATTAATGTTTGACGCACTTGTTCAATATCAAATACAAGAGTATATTCCCCGTCTTATAAGCAATTAAATTAAATATTATGCAAAATAAACTAACACCTCGCTTTCTATTAATAGGACTAGTCCTCATTTGGGGATTGTGGTCCTTATGGCCGACTATAAAATTTCAAAACCTGTCTAGCGAAGAAAAAGACAGTTTATTAGAACAAGGAAGGCTTGAAAGTATAGAGTCAAAGGTAATTAAACAGGGATTAGATCTAAAGGGTGGGATGTATATTGTTTTAGAGGTAGACCTACCTACGTTAGTTGAAAATCTAGCTATTAATAAGGACAAAAAGCTAACCTCTGTTCTCTCATCTGTACGCGACGATATCTCTATTCAGCCTGAAGCTGATTTCTTTAATTTATTCTCTCAAAAAGTTGAAACTAAAAAACTTAAGCTCTCAAGATACTATTACGATTTCGGATCAAGTACTGACAATATTATTACATCACTAAAGGTTGAAGCTGAAGATGCAATCAATAGAGTTTTAGAGATTCTGCAGAATAGAATTGACCAATTTGGCGTTGCTGAGCCAACTATACAAAAACAGGGTACACAACGTATTATTGTTGAATTAGCTGGTGTTCAAAACTCAGAAAGAGCGCGCGCATTACTTGAAAGCACGGCGTTACTTGAATTTTATCTAGTCAAAGATGTTACTACAACAAATGACTTTATGATAAAAATTGACCAACTTCTGAAAAAAGACAAATCACTTTCAAATGTAGCTAAAGATATGGATTCAGCTGAAGACAAAGATGAGCCTGATCCCAATAATGACAAAGCTGTATCTGTAAGCGAGCTATTTGGTGGAGCTGAGTCAAGCGGTGAAAGTGATTCAGCTATAGTTAATCAAGATATGTTTGCTGAGAGACCTTTTTCATCATTATTGAGAAGTCTAGGTAACTCCATAGGTGTTCCTGAAAAAAATGCTTTCGCTGTTAAAAAATTACTTGAAAGACCTGAAGTTGATGATCGTTTAGCTTCCATAGGTGCAAATTTTTTATTTGGTCACAAAGCTGAAGAATATGCTCTTAATGATGGTTCTGTTGAAAAAATGTATACTCTCTATCTTCTAGATGATCAAGCTGAATTAACCGGGGGCGTTGTTGAGGAAGCTAAGGCAAACTTAGGACCACAAGGAACAACATCAGCTGGACAGCCGATTGTTAATCTTTCCATGAATTCAGATGGTGCTAGAAAATGGGCAATTATGACGGGATCAAATATTGGGAGACAAGTTGCAATTGTACTTGATAATAAAGTGCATATGGCTCCAAATATAAGAGAAAAAATTTCTGGCGGTGGCACTTTAATCGAAGGGTTTGCAAATATTGATGAAGCAAAAGATATAGCTATTGTCCTTAGGGCTGGTGCGCTGCCTGCGCCAGTTGACATCATAGAAGAAAGGGTTATTGGCCCATCTTTGGGTGCAGATTCTGTGAGGAGTGGTACACAATCAGTTCTTATAGGCTTAACAATAGTATTAATATTCATGTTGCTGTATTATCGTACAGCTGGAAGCATAGCTGATTTTGCTCTTATTTGGAATTTAGTGCTTGTCTTGGCTATTCTTGCTTCACTTCAAGCTACTTTAACTTTACCTGGTATAGCTGGATTAATCTTAACCGTTGGTATGTCAATCGATGCCAACGTGATTATTTTTGAGCGTATTAGAGAAGAGCTTGATAAAGGAAAAACGGCAAAAGCAGCCATTGATGGTGGCTATAATCGAGCTTTAACTACAATTATTGATGCAAATATGACCACCTTAATTGCTGCCTTAGTTTTATGGCAATTTGGTACCGGCCCAATTCGAGGTTTTGCAACAGTCCTTTTTTGGGGAATATTGATTTCAATGTTTACTGCTATTTTTGTAACAAGAACAATTTTTAATGCATTTGTAAATCGTAGAGGATTTAAAAAATTAAGCATATGAGAATATTAAAAAATTCGAATTTTGATTTTATGAGCAAAAAAGTTTTAGCCCTTGGACTTTCAGCAATTATTGTTTTTAGCGGCTTACTTTCTTTATTTATTAATGGGGGACCGAAATTAAGCATGGACTTTAAAGGTGGTACTTTTGTCGCAGTTCAATATTCTGAAGAAATCAATGTTAACGAAGTTCGCAACACTTTGGGCAATATTAATATTGACGGTCAAAGCTTTGATTTTAGCAAAGAAGAAGTAAAGCATTTTGGCAGTAAATCAGCTGTATCTTTGAGAGTTCCTCATATTGAAAACTCTCCTGCGAATTTTTCTCAAAAAATAGTTATTCATCTTTTTGATTCGTTTCCAAGCAAAACTCCAGATGATATTACAAATTTCATCTTAAGTAAAGGTGTCGTTAGTCCAAAAATAGGATCAGAGCTAAGTGGAAAAGCCGTCATGGCTATTATTTCTGCATTGGGCCTAATTATGCTCTATATTTCAGTTCGATTTGAATTCAAATTTGCTCTGGGTGCAATTGCCGCCCTAACACATGATGTTTTAATTACACTTGGAATGTTTTCATTGTTATCCTATGAAATTAGCCTTCCAATTATCGCTGCTTTTTTAACAATTGTTGGTTATTCTCTTAACGATACGATTGTTATTTTTGATAGAATTCGTGAAAATTTAAAATCCTCAAGAAACCAAGCGTATACAGCAGTCGTTAATACCAGTATTAATGAATCACTTTCCAGAACAGTTATAACTTCTCTTACAACATTTGTAGTAGTATTTATTTTATGGGTTTTTGGCGGTGAAGTAATACATAATTTTGCTTTTGCTATGATTGTAGGTGTTATAGTTGGCACCTATTCGTCTATTTACATTGCAAGCACTTTGGTTATTTACCTGCATGAAAGGTCAAGTAATTAGTCCTTTGTATCAATCAAATAACCTTTCAATAGCTCTGAGTTAATCAGGGCTTTTTTTTTATGAAATCTCGAGTGTACTTCTTTTATGCACTAATGTGTATTTTATGGGGATTTACATGGATGTATTTAAAAATAAGTCTTCAAGATATGCCTATTTACAAAGGACTTTCTATTCGCTTTATTAGTGCAGGAATTATATTTTGGTTAATTTACTTCATTGGTCGCGAAAAAGTTAAGCTTACTGCTGATTTAAAACGTGTTTATGCCTTATTTGCCTTTTTTAATTTTTCGTTTTGTTACTATCTTACTTACTGGGGAACAAAATATGTTTTTTCTAACCTTGGGGCAATTCTTTGGAGTCTTCTTCCGCTATGCGTGGCTTTTATGGCTCATTTTTATTTACCTGACGATAAGCTCACAAAAAGAAAACTGACTGGAATGATTGTTGGTCTTTTTGGTACGGTGTTATTATTTTATAACAAGGATGTTCTTGGGCAAGGACAGACATCTCTTGGTATTCTTGCAATACTTCTCTCCGTTGTACTAGCAGCATGGCCGAATGTTCACCTTAAGATGCTAAAGAGTAAGATAAACCCTTATCATTTAAATGCTGTTGGAATGACTGCCTCAGGACTAATTTTTTTGATTTTTGCTTTAATTTTTGAAAATCATATTAAAATACCTTTAGATAGTAAAAATATTTTCGCAATTTTTTTTCTTACTGTACCCGGGACAGTAATTACATGGGGTATCTATATTTGGCTATTCAATCATCTTCCGGTAACCCAAATAAGCTATACCGCTTTTTACCCTCCTATAATTGCGACATTTGTAGGCTGGTTTTATTTAAGCGAAGCTTTACCAATCCTAGCAATATTAGGGTCAATGCTTATTATTTTCGGAGGATACCTTGTTTGTTCACCCAATAAAACAAAAAAGGAAATAAGCTGAATACTTTATATTTTGATACGAAAAATACGCCTATAGGTAAATTATTGTTAGTATCGAAAAACGATCGGATTTGTCAAATAATTTTTGAAAATAAAATATCTAGTTATATTGATAGTATAAAATTAGAGAATAGAGAACTATTAAAAACAAAGACGAATAAAACCTTGTCTATTTTATCAGACCAAATAGATGAATACTTTTCCAAAAGAAGAAGTTTTTTTAATATTAAACTTGATATTTCAATGCCCCCTTTTTATCAAAAAGTTTTAAATGAAGTAATGAAAATTCCCTATGGTGAATTCCGCACCTATAAAGAGATTGCTACAAAAACTGGGAATCCAAACGCCTATCGGGCAGCCGGAACAGCAAATGCAAGAAATGCGATCCCTATTATTATACCTTGTCATCGAGTTTTGCGAAATAACGGTGATATAGGTGGATATGGGGGCGGATTAAAAATAAAAAAATACCTTCTGAAGATGGAAGGTGTCATTTAACTTTTAGATAAGTAATAACATGTGGCAAACAATTAAAAGACGTATCATTGCAGGGCTAATTGCTCTTATGCCAATTATGGCGACGTATTGGATCATACGATTGTTATTTGATTTTTTAGATCGCTTCTCTGATCCTCTCTTAAAAACAATAGGTGTTCAAATACCTGGATTAGGTATAATTCTAACTATTTTATTTATTTTCATAATCGGGCTATTTGTTACAAATGTTCTTGGTAGAACAGTTTTACGGTGGAGTGAAATTCTTGTAGCTAAAGTGCCTAT
>CEVS01000100.1_pt1 | contig 17602 bp, 16 predicted proteins | sample 361571 | NCBI WGS metagenome assembly CEVS01 (sample SAMEA2623850, study PRJEB7988) | marine metagenome | isolation source: saline water (ENVO:00002010), including | reverse complement strand
AAAAAATCAAAGACCCAAAGAGTGGTAAAATGATGAGAGTTGATTTGATGTCAGCTTCAGCAGTAATTGCAGTGTATGACGCTCTAAGAAAACCTAATGTAAAAGCAAACTTCGCATCACAACCTTTACCTAAAATGGTTAATGTCGCATTTAAAGTAGCGAAGGTTAGAAAAGAAAATGTAGCGAAGAACCACGATGGTAAAGCAGCACCATATGGTAGTGGGTATAAAAAAGTAAACGAATTATTAGTGATAGTAGATAAGTTTGATAAAAACAAACAAGACTATGGTAAAATCTATTACCGAGATGGTGGTAACAGACCAGGCGATGGTGATATTAAAAAAGCAAATAAAGAGTTAGAAAAGTTAAGTAAGAAACACAAAGGTTTAACTCTTGTATCAATTGGTAGAAATAGTAAGATGTATGATGTAAATAATCCACGAGAATCAGTAAATGAAGGATATGGTCCTTTCATAAAAGCTAAAAATCTTACTGATATTATTAAGTTATCAAAACAAAAGAAAAACGCAACATTCTATGTAACTGATGATAATAATTCTCGTATCGGTTCTTTCTATCTAAAGAATGGTAAGTTTGCAAAAGCAACTACTGCAAACCCTAATTACGATTTACAAAGAAACAAAACAAAATTAAAAGATAGAAGTGATGTAATCTACAAATACAAAGTAGATGAATCAGTAAACGAAGCTGATATTACTGTTGGTGGTAAAGAATATAATCTTAAAAAATCAGGTAGTAAAATTACTTTAATTAATAAAAAATTATCAGCTGATAAGTTTATATTTAGAAATACTAAAGAATTTAAAGATTGGGCAGATGACCAAGTAGAACCAATTGGTGGAACACAATCATCTCATTTTGGTATAAATGAAGCTAAATACAAACATACTTACAAATCTATAACTGACCAACAAAAAGATTTAAAAAGAATATTTCCAAGTGGTCACCCAAGAGTTAGTGTAAAAGCATATCACGATATGAATCCACAAGGTAAAATGAAAACCTCTTATGTAGAAATAGAAGGTCCATCATCATATGTTGACGCATACAAAAAAATGGCATTCAATGGTAAAGGAACTATGTCTGATGTTATTAAGTTTGTAGAAAAGAACGAATCACTAAATGAGGCGTTTCTTGTTGCATATGGAAAAAGAGAAGGTAATAAATCTATCAAACCTGCATTCGCAGCTTACGCCGATAAAAAGATGGCTCAAAAGTTTATGGCTGATATGAAAAAGGATGGGTATAAAGTAATGATGACCCAAAAGAAAATCAAAGGTATTGATGAATCAGTAAACGAAGGTGTATTTTCTAATTTAGACCTAATCAGACAAAATTCTAAAGACGCAAGAGATTTTATCAAGAATGTATTTAAAGATGATGATTTTAAAGATATGAAAAACGATAGAGAGTTTTTAAAGTATCTTAAATCTATCTACGAAGGATTTGCAAGTGACGCACAAAGAAGAGCAGCATTTGCAAGTGGATATAAAGCAAAAGGTAAAAAAGGTAAGAAAAAAGAATCAATAGAAGAATATGATGTAGAAAATTACCAAGACGTAAAAGAGTTCATAGAATTTATGAAAGAATACGAAAAAGATATTTACGCATTAAATCCTACTATAAATGAAGCAGAGTATCAAGGTCGTGATGTTAAACTTGGTAAGATAATGCAGGGTGATGTTAAAAAGTTTAAAGTTTATGTCAAGAACCCAAAAGGTAATGTAGTAAAAGTAAACTTTGGTCACAAAGGTAAAGGTGGTGAAAAAACCATGAGAATCAAAAAGTCTGACCCTGCAAGAAGAAAAGCATTTAGGTCAAGACACAACTGTGATAATCCAGGCCCAAGACATAAAGCAAGATATTGGGCTTGTAGAACTTGGTAATTACATTCATTAAAAATAAAATCATATTTATATAATATAAAGTTAATTAGTTATGAACATTATACAAACCTATCAGTGTAAGAAGACTGACAAGTTGGACGACCTTACACTACTCACACAATTTTTAAGTGTTTTAAAGTTAAAACGATTAAATCCAAATTCAAAAGTAATTTTTTATACAGATTCAGAAACTAAAAAATTATATGATGAGTTTGATATTTTAAAAGTTTACGATGAAATCAATACTGAACTTCTTGATAACTTTGATAGTAGTAAAATAAACTACGATATGTTTTGGGCAACGCCTAAAATGTCTGTTATGGAAGTACAAACAGAACCTTTTGTAATAGTAGACGTGGATATGGTAATACATTTACCATTGGTAGAAAACTTAGGTGATAAGAATTTAGATATTTTCTTTTTTCACCCTGAAACTCCAGCACAATATCCATTTCCTACTTTAATTTCTAAACCAAAAGGTTTTGAATGGTCTGATGACGAATTGATTGGGTTCGCAAATACACTACCTTTTAATTGTGCTATATTAGGATTTAACAATATACCATTTTGTAAGAAATATGTAAAAAGGTATTTTGAATTTGTTAATAACAATAAAGGTACGGTTATAAAAAGAGATGAATTAAGTTATCTTCATCAATACGGACCACAAGTTACAGCAGAACAATGGTTATTACCTGCAATGGTTTACTTAGAAAACTTTAAACCAATTGGAAGTAATATTGACCAATACAATATAAAAACTGTTTCACTATCGGATTCAATTGCTACACCGTTTAGATTCATGCACCAAATGCACAATATGGGTCAAGACGTAATAATTCAAGAAATGAATAAAAATGTTTTTCATCTATGGGGTGCAAAGACATTTTATGAAAAAGAAAGATATGAGGCATGGGATAGAATTAAAAAGAGTGTAATAGAATCAGTTATGTTTGAAATAGAACAAAATCACCCTAAAACACATTTTGATATATTGGAAAAATTGGAAGAATATTGTAGAGATATACCAAAAGTAACTAATTAATTTTTTTTTCATATTTATATTAACAACAATAATTTTTAAAATAGGTAAATTATGGTAACATTCTTAATTATTTTAGGTATATTAGTCGCGGGAGCGGGAGTATACTATTACTTTTACAAAACAGGTAAAATCAATGATAGAGACGGGGATTATATTCCTGATGAAGTTGAAGACACTGTTGAAGACGTAAAAGAAAAGGCGACTAAAGTTAAGTCTGAGGTCAAAAGAAGAGCTAAGAGAATAAAAGAAGAACTTAGTGATGTTGCAGATGCAGTAAAAGAGGTTGGTAAACAATCAAAAGATGTTGTAAACGCAGCAAAAGGAACTAAAAGAAAAGGAAGAAAGCCTTCCTCAGGTAAATCAAAAGCAGGGAGTCCCAAAATGAAATCATCAGGTTCAGGTTCAGGTAAAGGATACGGTGCTAAGAAGTCTTCAGGTTCAGGTAGAGGACGAGGAAGAAAATCTTCAGGTTCGGGTTCAGGTAGAGGTTCTAAAAAGTAAACGCCGAAAGGCATAGGAGAATTTCTATATGAAAAAGTTTGTAAGTAATATACAAACTCTTGTAATTTTTGTTCTCATCATTTTAGTTTTAATGAAAACTTGTGGTGGTCCATCTAATGTAAATGAGGTGGAAAAAATTGTAACAAAAATTGAAACGAGATATGATACTTTGGAAGTAGAAAAAAAAGTCTACGTTCCAAAGTATACCACTCGTGTTGTAACAAACACGGTAACAGATACCGTAGTTTTAAAATCTAAAATAGATACTCTTGAAATCCTAAAAGATTATTATAGTAAATACGTTTACAAAGACACTTTAAAATTAGATTCTTTAGGTTACATTACTATCGTAGATACAATTACACAAAACAAGATATTCAGTAGAAACTTTGATTCACAAGTATTGATACCAACCACTACAATAACAAATGATATTTATTTAAACAAAGCAAAGTTTTTTGGTGGTGTTAGTATTGGTGGTAATAAAACACAAATAAACTTTTTATCAGGTGACCTTCTCTACAAATCTAAATCAGACAATGTTTATGGTTTGGGACTTGGTGTAAACGAAAACCTTCAACCAATCATAACAGGTAGACTGTATTGGAGAATAAGACTTAAGAAGGATAAAAAGTAAATGTATGACCAAACCTCTAAAACAAATCATAAAAGAAGAGTACATTAAATGTGCTAAAAATCCTGTATACTTTTTCAAAAAGTATTGTTATATCCAACATCCTTCCCGAGGAAAAATTCTTTTTAATTTATACGACTTTCAAGAAACCCTAATGGATGATTTTAGAGAAAACAGATTTAATGTTATTCTAAAATCAAGACAGTTAGGTATATCAACACTATCAGCAGGATATTCCCTTTGGTTAATGTTGTTTCACGAAGACAAAAATGTTCTTGTAATCGCAACAAAACAAGAAGTTGCAAAAAACCTTGTAACAAAAGTTAGATTCATGCACCAAAACTTACCATCATGGTTAAGAGGTGGAACAGAAGAAGATAACAAACTATCACTAAGACTTAAAAACGGTTCTCAAATAAAAGCAACATCTGCAGCAGGTGACGCAGGTCGTTCTGAAGCATTATCACTATTGGTAATTGATGAAGCGGCGTTTATTGACAATGTAGAATCAATTTGGACAGCATCTCAATCTACATTATCAACAGGTGGTGGTGCAATTGTATTGTCAACTCCAAATGGTGTTGGTAATTGGTTTCACAAAGTTTGGTTACAGGGAACAAGTGGTGACCAATGGAATCCAATAGAGTTACATTGGAGTGTACATCCTGAAAGAAATAAACAATGGAGAGAAGAACAAACAAAACTTTTAGGTGAAAAGGGAGCAGCACAAGAATGTGATTGTGACTTTATTTCTTCAGGTTATACAGTAGTAGAAGGTACAACATTAAAATGGTATGAAGAAACTCATGTAAAAGACCCTGTTGAAAAAAGAGGATTTGATGGTAACTATTGGTTATGGGATTACCCTAACTATACAAAAGATTATGTAGTTGTAGCAGACGTTGCAAGAGGTGACTCTACAGACTACTCTGCGTTTCACGTTTTTGATGTTGAGAATGTAGAACAAGTAGCAGAATATAAAGGAAAGATTGAAACCAAACAATATGGTGCATTTTTAACATCTATCGCAAGTGAATGGAACAATGCGATGTTAGTTATTGAAAACGCAAATATTGGATGGGCAGTTATACAAGAGGTTATTGATAGAAATTATCAAAACCTATATTATTCATATAGAGAACTTGGATATATTGATGAAGATATTCATTTAAGAAAAGGGTGGGACTTGAAAAGAAAAGATGATATGGTGCCTGGATTTTCTATGACATCAAGAACAAGACCACTTGTTATATCTAAGTTAGATACATATATGAGAGAAAGAACACCAATAATTCGTTCAAAAAGATTAATAGACGAATTGTTTGTATTTATATGGAACGGTTCACGTGCAGAAGCACAAAGAGGGTATAATGATGATTTAGTTATATCGTTCTCAACAGGTTTGTGGGTAAGAGATACCGCACTTAAACTTAGACAACAGGGAATGGATTTAACAAGAACAACATTGAACCATATTAAGAAGAACCAACCAGGCGTCTATAGTAATCGTAACCTTGGACATGACCCTTGGAAACAGAAAGATATACACGGAAAAGACCAAGATTTAACTTGGTTACTATAAAATTTGGATATAAACTATTTTTTTTGTATATTTATAGATTGTAGACGTATACAATATAATTAGAAAACATAATTATGGCAGATAAATCATTATTTGGTAGATTAAAAAAACTATTTAACACTCAAGTTGTAGTTCGTAGAATCGGTAAAGGTAGAACACAAACTATTGACACTCAGAGATTACAATCTCAGGGTAACCTTAGAGGTTCTTCTTATTACGATAGATTTGGTAGATTACATACCACACGAAGACATTGGGAAACATACAATAATCAGTTTAACTACCACTCAAATAAATTAGAATTATATACAGATTATGAAGCGATGGATAAAGATTCAATCATCGCATCTGTATTAGATATTTACTCAGATGAATGTACCCTTAAAAATGATATGGGTGACGTTTTAAGAATCAAGAGTAATGACGAAAATATAAAAAAGATATTACACAACCTTTTCTATGATGTACTAAACATTGAGTTTAACCTTTGGTCTTGGATTAGAGGTATGAACAAATATGGTGATTACTTCTTACACTTAGATATAGAAGAGGGAGTGGGTATTGTTAATGCTTCACCACTGTCGGCATATGAACTTGAAAGAGAGGAAGGATTCAATCCTGAGAATCCGTATGAGGTTAGATTTAAGTTAGGTGCAGCGGGAGCCGCACATGGTGTTGCAGCTAATAGACCTGATGACTACTTTGAGTTTTATCAAGTAGCACATTTTAGACTTATGGCAGACACAAACTTCTTACCATATGGTCGTTCACTATTAGAAGGTGCAAGAAAGACTTGGAAACAATTAACTCTTATGGAAGACGCTATGATGATTCATAGAATTATGAGAGCACCTGAAAAGAGAATATTTAAAATTGATGTAGGTAACATTCCACCTAACGAAGTCGATAATCACATGAGAAGTATTATTGACCAAATGAAGAAAGTCCCTTACCTTGACCAAAATACAGGTGATTACAATTTGAAGTTTAATCTTATGAATATGTTAGAAGATTACTACTTACCTGTAAGAGGTGGTCAAAGTGGTACTGAGATTGATTCTTTACAAGGAATGGAGTTTGGTGGTATTGATGATATTGAATACCTAAGAAACAGAATGATGGCAGCACTTAAAGTTCCAAAAGCATTTATTGGATATGAAGAAGGTGTTGAAGGTAAAGCAACTCTTGCACAAGAAGATATTAGATTCGCAAGAACTGTTGAAAGATTACAAAAGATTATTCTTTCAGAATTAACTAAAATAGCAATTGTTCATTTATATTCACAAGGATATGAAAATGCAGACTTAGTTAACTTTGAATTAGAACTTACTAACCCATCTATTATATACGAACAAGAAAAAGCAAATCTTTGGTCTGAAAAAGTATCACTCGCAAGTGATATGAAAGATTTAAGAATGGTATCTCAAGAATGGGTATACAAAAACATCTTCAATATGTCTGATGATGAATGGAAGACTGAACAAGCTAAAGTTATCAGAGACCTTAAGTTAGGATTTAGACACGAACAAATAGAATCCGAAGGTAATGACCCTGTTAAGTCAGGTGAATCATTTGGAACACCACATGACCTTGCCACGATACAACAAAATGGTGATGGTGAAGAACAAGGTGATGGTGGATTCGGTGAAAACAAAGGTGGAGCACCTGAAGGTGGATTTGAAGGAGCGGGTAGACCAAAACATTCAGGTACATATAAAACTGATGATGACCCATTTGGTAGAGACCCACTCGGAAATAAATCAAATAGACCAAAAGCAAACTCTACATATAGTAAAAATAAGATGTCGCCACTTGCGTATGAAGAAAAACAAAGGATGGACGCATCTCTTTCAAAACTAAAGAGAAAAACTAAAAAAGTTATCTTAGAATCTTTGAAAGACGACACCCAAAGTAATGATGAGGGTGGACTGTTAGACGAGAAGAATTTAATAGATGACACGATTTAGATTATTTTTAGATATTTATATTGTAGTTGTTAGTAATTAAGGTAGAAAAATGGGAAAATTAAAACATAGTAAATTTAAGAATACGGGGATTCTGTTTGAGTTATTAGTCAGACAAATCGCCTCTGACACTTTGTCGGATAACACTTGCTATGCAACTAAGATTATACAAAACCACTTTAGAAAAAGTTCTCAATTAGCAAGAGAACTTAAGTTATATCAATCACTTACAAAAGAAAACTTTGATTCTCAGTATAAAGCTCAAGAGTTTTTAAATATTATTTTAAAAGAAAGAGCTAAATTAAATGAAAGTGTACTTAGAAGAGAAAAGTATAACTTAATAAAGTCTATAAAAGATTCATATATTATAGAAGACTTTTTTAAATATAGAGTTAGTAATTATAGAGAAATGGCATCAGCGTACAAATTATTTGAAAACGTAGAGTCAGTATCTCCTAAAGAATATGTAGATTGTAAAAATACGATATTTGAAGCAATAACTACAGATAAAGTTGTAATCAAAGAAGAAGTTGTAAGTGAAGAATATTCTAAACAACCAAAAGAAGTTAGACTATTAGCATATAAATTTTTAGTAGATTCATTTAACTCTAAGTATTCAGGTTTAAGTGAATCACAAAAACTTATTTTAAAAAATTATATCAATAACATTGATAATTCAGATAAATTAAGAAAGTTTGTAGTTTCAGAAGTTGCAAAACTTAGAAGAGAACTAAAGTCAATTAAAATCTCAGATAAGGTTACTAAAATAAAATTAAATGAAACTGTAAATTTAATTAGTGAACTTACTAAAAATAAAGTAATTAATGAAAATCAAATCCTCGCACTTTTAAGATATCATCAATTACTTCAAGAGTTAAGGAGAAAATAATGTCTAAATTTTTACTTGAACAACTCGATAAAAAATTTACAGAGTTAGAAGAAAAGAAAACTGTCTTACTTGGACAAGATGAAGAAGAAGAGACTAAAGAAGAAGCAAACGTTACAGGTAATTTAGATGGTGGAGCAGGTCCACCAAAAACTCCTTACGCATTTGCCAAGTCAGAAGATGATATGGACGATGAACATATAGAAGTTCTTGGATACAAAAAATCAAAGAAGACAAATAAGAATATCAAAAAGATGGAATCTGTTGAATCCAAGTTAGAAGAGAAATTAGAAAACTTGATTGAAGCAAGTTACCGTGATTATAAAAAAGATGAGTCAATGAAAGCTCATCAAAAAGTAAACAACTCAATCAAAGAGATTAACAGATTGATGTGGGAAATTACCAAGATTGTAAATCAAAATTCAAAGTTAAAAAACGAAATGGGTGTATCTAATGAACAGTATTGGAAATCTACAACAAAAAGATTTGGAAAGATTTCTGAAAGAATGTTAAAAGTAGCACGTAAGTTAAGAGAATTGAGTTCGTAATATGTCTTGTGGATGTAATGAAAATAAAAAGATGACCTTGAAAGAGGAGTTGGAAGTAAGTGATATCCAACAAATCAGAAAACTAATTCGACATGAATTAGCAAGAGTATTCTTTGATTTATATCGTAAGAAAAAAACATGGGAAGGTTAGATGAAACAACTATTAATTGATACAATGTTATTTGAAGTAACTCCTACTATGTTAAAAGAGTCTAAGGACAAATATGGTAGATTTATGGTAAAGGGTGTTTTACAAAGAGCAAACGCTAAAAACCAAAATGGTAGAGTATACCCAAAGGATATTCTAAAAAGAGAAGTTACCAAGTACATGGGTAGAGAAGTAAAAGAGAATAGAGCATATGGTGAACTTGACCACCCTGAATCATCAGTTGTTGAATTGAAAAATACATCTCATATCGTAAGAGATGTTTATTGGAGAGGTGATGATGTTATGGGTACAGTTGAAATCCTTAACACTCCAACAGGAAAAATATTACAAGAAATAATAAACGCTAAATGTACAGTTGGTATTTCATCAAGAGGAATGGGTTCTGTAAAACAAATCAGTGAAGATGGTACAGTAGCAGTAGAACAAGACTTTGAATTGATTTGTTGGGACTTTGTATCTAACCCATCAACACATGGAGCATTTATGTCACCAAGGAATGAAGGTGTAATAAATGAAGGGATTAGCAAAAAACAAGATACTTATAGATATAATAAAGCACAAAACATTATGAGAGATATTATCTGCGAAGTTGGTGGATATTGTGAATGTTTTTAGATAGGGATTAATTATGAAATTAAAAAACTTACTTAACGAATCAACTAAATCTTATAAAAGGTTGAATATAGGTGAAGAAGAAAAAGAACAAAAAATGACTTCTGAAGAAAAAAGAGCGTTTCTTGAAGCAGTATCTGCATATAAAAAGTTTGGTGAAACAATTTATCGTAATGGTGACCTTATGGAAACTTACAGTGCAATAAAAGGTATTGTTGAAAACGCAAACAAAGTAACACTTGAAGAGACAGGTGATTGGTTTGATAGAGTTACAGTTAATAGACATATGAAATCAATGAACGAATCTTTTAAAGTATTCCAAAAAACTTTAACAGAGGTTCATACACTACAACAGAGATTGGAGTCCACTTATGATGAAATCGGTGAAGTACTTTCAAAATATTATGAAATTAAAGAAGGAAATGAGTTCGGTGCTGCAAGAGCTAAAGCAATCGCTCAAGGAAAAGATGAATTTGAAGTAGACGGAAAGAAATATCCTGTAAAGTCAGTTGACAAAGATGATAAAGAAAACGCAAAAGAATTTACAAATGAATCTAAATCAATGAAATTAAAGGACCTAATAAAATGATTAAATTAAAAGAACTAATTAACGAATCGTTTGGTGTAGGTCAACTACCATCTGAAAAACTAATGAAGATGAAAGTATCAGCTAAAGATATGATGGATTCAGTTAATCCTAAATCAGTCAAAAGTGAAACTAAAGTAAATGAAGGATACTCTACTGAAGAAAAAAGAATCGTAATGATGGCAGTTAGAAAGATTGCTAAATATATGAACAGAGACCTTAAAACTGCATTAGGTTATGTAATCGGTGCAGCAGAAGAACTTAAAAGAAGTGGTAAGGTAAAGTAATGGACAAAGCAGAAATCCTACAAGACATATCAGTAGACCTTTCTTTCATGTATAAGAAAGCACTTAAGAACATAAATAAGTTAGACCCTAAGACAAAAAAAGAATTTGCAAAAGCATTTGTTGAGTTCAAAGAAAAAGTTGATGATTTATCATCATAAATAATTTCATTAAATTTATTTTCATATTTATAGATACCTATCCAATTGATAGGTATTTTAATTTTTATATATGTCAAAAAGATTCAAAAAAGTAAGAAGAGAGGCCATGATTGTACCTGGCCGTTTTAGAGCAGCAAAAGTGGTGAATGGAAATATCGAAGCAGCACTTAGATTTTTTAAAAGACAAATGAAAGATTCAGATGTTTTACAAGAAGTTAGAGATAGACAAGAGTTCATAAAACCCTCAGCTGTAAAAAGAAGACAAAAACAACAAGCAATCAGAAAAGAATACATTAGACGGTTAAGAGAAGAAAATTAAATGGTAAACACTTTATCGTTTTCAAAACTTCTACCATATTTATTACCGACTAAATAACACACCCCAATGTGTGTTCACACTAAATAATAGTAAAATCACTATTAAGATTCCAAATAATCTTACTATCCAAAAATTTAATTAAGGAGAAACAGTATGGCTAAATCTGATTTATTAAAAGAGGCTATCGCTGACGCAAAAGCAGTAAAAGAAACTGCATTAGCAAACGCAAAGATGGCTTTAGAAGAAGCCTTCACTCCAAAACTTCAATCAATGTTATCTCATAAGATTGCAGAAGAATTAGAAGAAGAAGATGAAATGTCTGAAGAAGAGGAAAACTCAAATGAAACGTATGAAACGTATCATAACGAAGAGGAAGAATCTAATGAAGATATGAAATCTGAAGAAGAAGATTCTGTATCTGAAGAAGATGAAATGAAATCTGAAGAAGATGAAATGAAGTCTGAAGAAGACGAAATGAAATCTGAAGAAGACGAAATGAAATCTGAAGAAGATGAAATGAAATCTGAAGAGGAAGAAGTAGAAGAAGAATTAGATTCAGAAGAGGAAGACAAAGTAAAAGACATCGTAGACGATGAAATGGATTCTCACGAAGACGAAATGCATGACGAAGAAAAAGAAGAAGGTCCTGCAGACGAAAACGTAGAAGAAAATGAACTCGAAGAAGATGAACTTGACTTAGAATCTGTAATCGCTGAATTAGAAGCTTCACTTACTGAAGAAGAAGACGTTGATGAAAATGAAGTTGACGAGGAAGAAGAAGTAAAAGAAGAATTAGACTCATCTGATATTGGTGATGGCGAAAACGCTGAACCATCTGATGACGCAGCCGATTCATCTGACATTGAAAACGATGACGAGTTAAACATTGATGAAATCATTGAAACTCTAAAAGAAATGGCAGACGATAAGGTTGAAGAAGAAGAATCAGAAGAAGAAGAAGTATCTGAAGAAGATATGAAGGATGAAGAAATGGACCCAAACAAGAACGAAGAAGAGTTGGAAGAAGCTTACAAGACTATCGAGTCTTTAAGAAACACTATCAACGAAGTTAACTTGTTAAACGCGAAATTACTTTATACTAATAAATTATTCAGAACTTTTGACTTGAACGAGTCACAAAAAGTAAAAGTTATCGAGAATTTTGATAGAGCAGGAAACTTAAGAGAAGTTAAACTTGTATTTGCTACATTAGGTGAAAACTTAAACGTTGCAAGAAAAAAGAAAACTGTGGTTAAAGAAGGAAGTGCTTCAAAACCAACTAAGAGTTCGGCTCCAAAAAAATCAATAATCTCAGAAGGTAACGAGGTTGCTGACAGATTTAAGAAGTTAGCAGGTTTAATAAAATAATTTAAAATAGAAGGAAAAGTAAAATGAACACACAAAGTTTACTTAATGAATCCGCTGGATTTAACAAGCAAATGTCTGAAGAGGCAAAAGGACTTGTATCCAAGTGGGAAAAGACTGGCCTTTTAGAAGGTATCGAGTCTGACTTTGAGAGAAGTTCTATAGCTACACTTTTAGAAAACCAAGCAAGAGAACTTGTAAAAGAAGCATCTTCTACAGGTACATCAGCAAACTCTGAAGAGTGGGCAGGTGTAGCTCTACCATTGGTACGAAGAATTTTCAGTGAAATCGCTGCAAAAGAATTCGTTAGTGTACAACCTATGAACTTACCATCAGGTCTTGTATTCTACTTAGACTTTAAGTACGGTACAGCACAGCCAGGATTTGAAACTGGCGCAGGTAAAGATTCACAAACTGACTCAGTATTCGGTATCACCGAAACTGCAAGTGAAGCAAGTGAAGGTCTTTACGGAGCGGGTAGATTTGGTTACTCAATCAATGACGTAGCATCATCAGCATTAGATATTGCAGCATCATTATCTGACGCAACTAAATTTATCTCAGCATCAGTTAACCTAAATACAGGTGGAACTGAATATGATTATGATTCTTCATTCTCAGCATCAATTGCAGCAGCAGGACACGGTGCATTAATCGTTAAAGTATCTGCATTAACTTCATCAATCTCAGGATTCGATAAAGAAGGTGTAAGAGGATTTGAAGTATCAGGTTCAGGTGTTGCAGAACACTATCCAGCATTTACTAAACTATCAGGTGCAAACATTAGCGCACTTATTAGAATCTCAGCAGCAGATACTGCAGTAGATAAATTAGTAATCAAGTATCACAAACAACCAACTGACATCACAAGAGGTGACTTCGAGCAATCTGATTTCGCATCAAACGGTGGTGTAGGTGCAGACTTAGGTATTCCTGAGTTGAATGTTGAATTAAGAAGTGTTCCAATTGTAGCTAAAACAAGAAAGTTAAAAGCACAATGGACTCCTGAATTCGCACAAGACTTAAATGCATACCACTCAGTAGACGCTGAAGCAGAATTAACTTCAATGTTATCTGAATACATTTCTCAAGAAATCGACTTAGAAATCTTAGATATGTTATTGGAAAATGCATTAACTACAGGACATTGGTCAGCAAGAATCGGATATTCTTGGAATGGTTCAGGTTTCACATCAAGTGGTCTTAACGCGGCAGTTGAGAGATATACTCAACAACAATGGTTCCAAACTTTAGGTACTCAGTTACAGAGAGTTTCTAACCAAATCCACGCGAAGACTATGAGAGGTGGAGCAAACTTTATGGTAGTATCTCCTGATGTAGCTACAATCATTGAGTCAATTCCAGGCTTCCATAGTAATGGTACAGGAAACGAAATGAACTTCGCATTTGGTGTAAGCCAAGTAGGTTCTTTCGCGAATAGATACCAAGTATACAAAAACCCATATATGAAAGAGAACGTAATCCTATTAGGATTCAAAGGTTCACAATTCTTGGAAACAGGTGCAGTTTACGCTCCATACATTCCGTTAATTATGACTCCTCTTGTATATGACCCAACTAACTTCACGCCAAGAAAAGGTGTAATGACACGTTACGCTAAACAAATGGTGAGAGGTGAGTTCTATGGTAAGGTTCTTGTACATGGACTTGAAGTAATTGGATAATATTTAATTATTTAATTCTCATTAAATTAAGGGTAACTTCGGTTACCCTTTTTTTATGCCCTATACTACTTATATTAAAGAGTTATGTAAGTTATTATTCATTAATAAGGATAGTGCATGCCAGAAAATACGAATAAAAGGGTACCAAAGGGAGCAGTTAAATATAATATAACTCTTTCAGAAGAACAGAAACTCGCAAAATCAGAAATAAGAAATCATCCATTTAATTTTATATTAGGAAAAGCAGGAAGTGGTAAAACACTATTAGCAGTACAGATATCATTAGATTGTTTTTTTAAACGAGAAGTAAATAAAATAGTAATTACAAGACCAACTATATCAAATGAAGATAATGGATTCCTTCCTGGCTCATTAGATGAAAAAATGGAACCATGGTTAGTTCCAATTAGGTCTAATATGAGAAAAGTTTACAATAAACCCATTATATTAGAAAAGATGGAAAAGAATCAAGATATAGAATTGGTATCTTTATCACACTTTCGAGGAAGAACTTTTGATAGTTCAATAGTTATAGTAGATGAGTTCCAAAATCTAAATAAACAACAGTTAGCAATGGTTTTAGGTCGTTTAGGTAAAAACTCAAGAATGATGTTGTGTGGCGACCCACAACAAATTGATTTAAAATTTACAAATGACTCTGCTGTTCATGAAGTTCATAAACTAAAAGATTCAGAGTTTGTTTATAGTGTAAACCTAAAAGATAATCACAGACATGAGTCGTTAGATAACGTTCTTAAACTGTTATTTTCTTTTGAATAACGATTTAGAAAAATAAAACAATATTTATATAACGTAAACGTTAATTATTGGAGATATAAATGTCATTTGACTACACAGGTTCATTTAGTGGTTCGTTCACAGGTAATTTAATATCAACAAATGGGGTAATATCTTCCTCGGCTCAATTGCCAAGTGGGATTTTATCATCATCTGTACAATTACCGAGTGGAATAGTGTCCTCATCAGGACAAATAAACTATAATACTATTAGTAATAAACCAACTACTATATCTGCATTCCAAAAAAACTCCATAACCGCAAATAACGCATTTAGACAAACAACATTTCCATCCGTATCATCATCAATTGGTACAAGATTAACTACTTTAGAAGGTGCAACAGACAATACAGGGTCAGAACAGACACTATCATTTAATGATGGTACAAACGCACTAAGTATTTCAAATGGAAATACAGTAGATTTATCAACACTTGCAGGTGGCGGTGGTGGTGGAGCAGGATTAAACATAACAGCATCAGATGAAGGAACTCCATTAAGTAAAATAGTTCGTAGTTTTGACTTTGTAGGTAACGCAGTTACAGCAACTAACGCAGGTAACGCAGTTACGGTAACAGTAAATACAGGTTCACTACAATTACCAAGTGGATTAATCTCATCTTCAGCACAATTAGGAAGTATTTCATCATCAGCACAGATAGCAGATGATATATCAGGTTCATTATCAGCAAATGCGATTGTAGGTTTAGGAGCAGGGATTGTTTCAAGTTCAAATCAAATATTACCAATAGTAACTTCAAGTATTACTGACTTCCCAACGGAAGTTTCAAGGTCAGCAGCATCGTTTGGATTTGGAACAGGTGGTGGTTCAACTGACATAACAGCATTAAATAATTTTACGGGTTCTGCAAACACAAGTATTACGGCACTAAACACATTTACGGGTTCTGCGATTTCAAACAATCAAACTTCGTCAATGACAGTAGCAACTGCATCATACGCACTATTCGCAGTGTCCGCGTCTCATGAAATTACAACAGAAGTTAGTTCATCTCACTCAATAAACGCAGATACAGCATCATTTGTGATAGGTCATGTACAAACTTCCCAAACAAGTTCAATGTCTGTAGCAACTTCATCGTTTACAACAGGATTTTCAATTTTTAACGGAAATAGAGTAATATCTAACACAAGTCTACCTGTAGGAGTTTACAATACTAACGCAGGAACAAGTGGTTCGTTAACACAATTTATAGAAAAGGTATTTTTCCCAAATACAGTACCATCAATCACAACAAATGGATTTACAATCGGTGAATTCGTAGCAAGTGGTTCTGAAATCGGAACAGCAACAGCAACAGACGCAGAAGGACAAAGTATTACATTCCAAGCAGCAAGTTCTTACTCAGATAACTTCTTTAAGATAGCAAGTAATGGAAAAATAACTCTAAATACTAAATCAACATCATCAATGAACACTGATAATACGCCAGGTAGTGGTTCTCACGCATTTCCTATAGAAGCCGTAGATACATTCGCAGGTGTTGGTTCTAAAACAATATACATAAGGGTAACTCCTAATACCGCTCCTAAATGGAGACAAACATCAGTAGGTGGTTCAATAGTGACAACGTTTACACAATCACTAAATGAAAATTCTGTAGCAGCGAATAATAAAGTTAGAGTTTATTTCACTGACGCAGAAAGTGACACTATAACAATTGGAAGTGGTTCAGCATTTGTAAGTTCAAGTTTTTCATTTACTAAAGCAAGTACATATGTTCAACTAAATCAGATAACTTCTTCATTAGATTATGAAGTTACCCCAAAATATGAATTCGTTTTAACAGCAAGTGATGAACATTATGGAAGTGGTGATGATACTGAATCAATTACTTACTTACCATTCCAAGTAGCAGTAGTTGATAACGTTGGTCCAACTGTAAATGACCAAACATTAGGAAGTATCAATGAAAATACGACAGATGGTGCAAGTGTAGGTTCAATAACTGCAACAGACCCAACAGGTGATACAATAACATTTAGTAATTTTACACTAAAAGAAGCAAATTTAGATGGTGGTTCAAATATTACATCATCTTTAGGTGGTAATTCATTATATGACCCACACTCAGACCCATTCCAATGTAGTTCTGCAGGTGCAGTAACAAGAAAGAATGGAGTTTATCTAAATTCTGATGTAGCAAATAGATATTTTTATCAAGTAACAGTAAAAGACGCATTTAACTCAACATCTGATACAGGTTTAATTAGAATTAACATCGATGATGACGCCGCAACTTCAATAACTGACAATTGGGATAATTTATATATCATAGAATCCGCAACAAGTAGTGCAGAAATAAAAATTAGTTCAAATGGTAGAACAGGAACAAGTGCATTATGGTCATCAGGAGTATCTCAAAGATGGGAAGTTAAATCAACAGGAAATTTAATTTCATTATCATCTACAACAGGTTCAAGTGCAACTTTAAGATTAGCAAGTAACCTAAGTGGTTCAGCATATACAAGTGGAAGTACAATTTCAGTAGAATTAACCGCATCAGAAAATGGATTTGAAACAACTAAACAAT
>CEVS01164285.1_pt1 | contig 17658 bp, 18 predicted proteins | sample 361571 | NCBI WGS metagenome assembly CEVS01 (sample SAMEA2623850, study PRJEB7988) | marine metagenome | isolation source: saline water (ENVO:00002010), including | reverse complement strand
GGTGATAGGTATGAAACAGTAGCTGCTGCACTAGCTGGTTCGTATACTTATACTCCTACAGCACATATTCAAGCAGGAGAGTTGTCGGGAAATATAGATGGCATTGGAAGACATGTTATTGGAAAATTGGCACACTTACACTTTGCTTCAAATGAAGATGCTGCTGATAGATTAGCAAAATTAGGTGAAGAAGATTTTAGAATTCACAATGTTGGTGCACCACAGTTAGACGACATGTATAGTGGTGAAATATCTGATGCAAGTACAATACTAGAAAAATATCAACTAAATATTGAAGAAGATTATTTTTTAGTACTCTTCCATCCCGTAACAGAGGAATTTGAACAAATTGCAAAACAAATTGAAGTATTACATAGTTCTTTAAAAATTTTTGATAATAAAAAAGTTTGGATATTGCCAAATAATGATGCTGGTGGAGAACAAATTAGTAATTACTTGAAAGAAAATCGAAGTAATCAATTTAAATTATATAAAAATATCCCAAGAAAAGATTATCTGACACTTTTAAAAAATACTAAATGTTTAATTGGAAACTCTAGTTCTGGAATTTTAGAAGCACCAACATATACTACTCCTGTTGTCAATGTTGGAAGCAGGCAGGAAGGGCGCTTGCGCTCAAAAAATATAATAGACGTAAATACTTTTGATGAAAAATCAATTATTGATGCAATTAAAAATACCTTTTCTAAAAATTTTAAAAGTAATTTAAAAAACGTTCATAATCCTTATGGATCAGGAAATAGCTCTGAAGAAATAATAAAAATTCTTAAAGATAAAGTTAATCATGACAGTTTGTTGCAAAAAAGGATAACATTTTGAAAAATATAAACAAATTTACAATTGAATTAGGAAGCACTCTAGGAGAAGCAATAACAAAGATAAAACTTAACAGGGTTAGAACAGTTCTGGTTGTTCAAGAAAGCAAGTTAATTGGTGTACTGAGTGAGGGAGATTTATTAAAGGCATTTATAAACGGTGCAAACACAAAAAATTTAATTAATCAATTTATAAATATTGAGTTTAGCTATTTAGAAGAAAAAAATATTAAAATTGCATCAGAAGTTGTTAGTAAAAACAACATCAACCTACTTCCAGTTGTCAATAGTGAAATGGAACTTCAAGAAGTTATTACTATTTATGATGTATTCGACGAGTATTTAAATTTTGATCTCTAAATTAAATCCGATTATCTTCATTCCAGCAAGGGGTGGGTCTAGAAGAATTAAAAATAAAAATATGCAGAAGCTTGGAAAAAAACCTCTAATTAATTTTGCTTTACAAAATGCATTCCAACTCTCTAATAGTGTATTCGTTTCCACAGATGATGAAAAGATTGCATCTTATTCAAAAAAATTTGGAGCTGAAATTCACCAAAGACCAAAGTACTTATCTAAAGATAAATCAAGCATTGAAGATGCGGCTACACATTGTTTTAAAAACTATGAAAATAAATTTGATAAAAACCAAACAATAGTAATTTTGTCAGCATGTTCTCCCTTTATTAATTCGAAAACAATAATGGAGGGGGTTAAATACTATGTAACATCAAATTGTGATTGTTTAATTTCCGCACATAAAAACTACGAAGATTATTGGATACAAACAGAAAGTAAATCTAAGCGTTTAAGAAAGAATGAACCAAGACGTCAGCAAGATAGGGTGCCATATTATATTGAAAACAGTGCTTTTTATATTACAAATTTAAATTTTCTTCTAAATAAAAAGTCTTTGATAGAAGGCAATGTTGAAATTTTTGATATTAAGGCAATTGAAGGATTTGATATAAATACCTTGTCTGATTTACATATAGCTAGATTTATATTTCAAAATAAATCAAAATTTAAATAACTTAAGTTGAAGATAGTGAACAATAAATGAACCAAGTGATTAACTTATACACAGAATTATTTAAATTTTTAGATGCAAACGTATTGTGGACTAATCGAGTTGTATTTGTATCTCTTCTGTTGATTTTCCTAATAAAGTTAATGAGGTTTGAAAATATATATATCTTTGTGATACCTTTTTTTCTTTTTTTTACATTGGTTGTAAATATTTTAAGATTTAATCCTGTCATCGAAGACTTGACTATAGATTTCAATATATCAATTGAAGATTTATCAATTGCTGGCTATTTTTCTCATAATAATTATGAAGGTTTGAGATACATAACTCAACCGATTGCTGATCAAAAGATTAATGAAATTGGAACAAGTTACAGTTATATAACTGAAGACACTATTTCAATGTATTCCACGAAAAGAGAAAACTGGGATTTTCCACATCCAAACTTAGTAAATTCTTTATCTGATTTATTAAAAAACTTTAACAAATTTACATGTAAAGTTGAAACAGCAAATTCTGAAAATTTGAATATACAAATTACTGATGACTTAAGTACTTATAGTTACTGTTTTGATTCAAATGAATAATGACATCTTAATTCAAAGTGTTTTAATTGGATACTCTATTATCTGTATCAAGCCACTCGTAAGCAGCTTGGATATAAAAAACAGATTTGTTATTTATGGGTCTTCATTCGCATTTTTTTGGGGTTCAATTGCTTTAATTTCAATTATTTCAATTATGGTTGAGGTATATTTATCAATTAATATTTATAATCCTTTAATAATTTTCTTAATTGTTTTTATTTCTTGTTTATTTTTAAATAATTTATCTAAAAATAAATACAACTTAGTTTCAGAAGATTTTTTTGTATTTATTATTACTTCAGCTTTAACATATTTATCCTCATATTTTTATATTCCAAGAATAAGAGGTGGCGATGGATTCTGGCTTACGCAAACTGCATTTAGTTTAGCTAATAATAATTTAAATATAGGTGGTTTTGCTGGTGGAGGACATAGAGCTCCTCTTTGGATCCTTTTAGAATCATACTCTTTAATGGCATCAAATTATCTTTTATTTAATTTTCAAATCTTATCTGCTTTTTTTGCTTTAATGATTTTAATTTCGACACTCTTAAGTAAATTAATTAGCAGAAATGAAAAAATTGTTTTAACTTTACTAGTATCAACCCTTATTACATCGCCTGCGTATGTAGCACTATCTATATATTTTGAGATACATCCTTTTGCATCTTTATTAATTATCTTGCTTTGGTGTTTCTTGGATGCAAATAATTACACAAAAAATAACTATTTTTTAAACTCTGTGTTAATAATCTTATTCTGTTCGACATTAAGCCTCGCAAGGTTTGAGGGTTTTTTATTTGCAGTTCTTTTCTTATATAAGTTTTTTCAAACTCAAAAAAAATTAATTAACTTAAATGTTTACTTAGTTCTTTTTAGCATCAACTCGCTTTGGTATTTTAATTTGATCAATATGGGTATTGTTCATAAATCTTCATCTGAATATATATTTTTAATTATTTCGTTAATCCCCCATGTATCACTATTAAGTTTTTATATATTTGAAAAATTTCTTTCATTCAAATATATTTTATATATCGAACTCTTAATAATTGTTATGCTTCTCATGCTTTCATCACAATTTAGAGAAATATGTATAACTTTTTTTAATATTATAAATTTTTATGGTGTCTGGGGAGCTACGGGACCATTATTTTTAATTATTATTTTTTATTTAATTTTTCAATTTACTATTAAAAGCTTTAAAGGGGATGTAATTCTAAATGAAAATATCAGCATAATCCTTATACTCGGTCTTCAATTACTCACATTTTTTGGGAATACGACTTTAGGTTGGAGATATGGGCTATCTTCATCTGCTAATAGATTATTTTATATTGTGATTCCAATATTAATTTTAGATTTTTATAAAGAATACAAATCTAATGAAAATCGATCCTAAGCTCTATAAAATTCTTTTATTAAGGTAATAACTTTGTTGATATTGTCTTCGGTGTATCTCGGATAAGTTGGTAATAGCAGAACTGATTTTGACACTTTTTCTGCGACTGGACAATCTAAGTAATAATCATCAAAAGAGTTGAGAGATGCCGTATTTTTATAATGCTGTGGTCCTACATCAATATTATTATTAATTAAAAAATTTCGAAGATTTTCCATATCTTGTGCATAAATAGGAAAATATGTGTATATATTTCTTTCAGCTCCATTATTTTGAGAAAGGGCTATTAATTTAATATCTTTTAAATTTTCAAAGTAAAGTTTTGCAAAGTTTATTCTAACTTCATTATCTAACACTACATTTTTCAACTTTTTAGAGAGTAATGTAGCCTGAGCTGAAGAAGGTTGGGTTTTATAATGTGGCGGTAGGGTATGCTTTCTAGAAATATCAAGTTCCGTTTCGACAAATTTATTAATAAATTTAATATTTTTAAAATGACCTAACTTAATTATTGGTAAAACTACAAATCTAAATAGTAATTTAGAAGTTGCTATGTTTGTTATAAGAGCTTTAAAAACTTTTTTTAAATACCAAATATTTTTAAAAGTACCAAATTTCTCATGTTCTGCCTTTATCTCACTAAACAATTCAATATCTTTACAGACAAGGCCTCCTCCATAAAATGAACTTAAATTTTTATATAAACCAAAACTAAAAATTCCTACATCGCCAATAGACCCTGCATACAAATTTAAATCTTTTGCTCCAAAACTCTGAGCTGCGTCCTCGATAGTGTACAAATCATACTTGTTTGCGATAGTCAATATTTCCTCCATTTCACAGACTAATCCATGTAAATGTGTGACTAGAATTGCTGCAGTGTCTGAAGATATTTTCTCTTCTATAAGGCTTTCATCTATATTTAATGTGTCTTTATTAATATCAACAAATATAGGCTTACCTCCCGCTAGCAAAACCATATTTATGACATCCGCAATTGTATAAGGTGATAATAATATTTCGCTCTTATTTGTCTTTTTTATTATGGTTTTAACAGCTAGGTATACCCCTATACGAGCTTGGTTTATTAATAAAAAATTGTTTGTATTTAAAAAATTTTTTAATTTAGTTTCAGCATGATTTATTTTTTTGTATTTATTAAATGAAAGAGAAGAAAATATAACACTGATGAAATCACTAAAGTATATATATAACTTATATCTAGGTTTCATTAATTGCCTCATTTACTATTCTGTATGCATTTAACATAACAATAAGCGTAATTGGACCTGGTGATAATACTGGTAATACTGAGCTATCAATGAAATGAACATCGTTCATTTTTTTGATTCTTCCAAGAACATCTGAATTTATATTGTTAGTTTCCTCATCCTTATTTGCCATACTAAATTGAGCACCATAGTGATTAGACTTTCCATACTTTCTCCAGATACCCAAAGGTAAGCAGATAATCCTTGCTTTTAAAAGAGTTAAAATAAAGCTTGTTATTGATTTATATAATTCAATTCTTTTTGGGTTAGAACCCTTTTTAATTACTAAGATTTCATCCTCTTTTTCTATTAAGAATGTTGACGAACTATCTTGATCTAAATAAAGAAATATCCCACCAGAGTATTGAAGAAAAGGTTTAAAAAGTTTTTTTATGTATCTAATTGTTGGCACTGCGCCTTCAGAAAGATTTAACAAATTATCAGAATACCCGTAATACTGAGCAAACAGATTTGTTTTTGTTGTGTTGTATTTAATATATATGTCAGTAAAGGTATGTCGTTTTTTGCCTTTTCTTGATAGGTTAATCAAGGGAATGGAGATTAGATCGTTTGTTTTAATTTCAATTTTCGTAATATCTTCAAAAGAATTTAATACAATTTTTGAACTACCGATTGCGCCAGCCCCAACAAAAACTTTATCAAATTTTATTTCATAGGATTGCTCTTTACTAGTAAAAATTGTACATGTGTTATTTATTTTGTTTTCTTCAATTTTAAAAACAGATGTATTTTTTATATAAATTACTTTTTTAGAAGCAATTAATTCCTTAAATAAACTGGTACTTGACCATGATGAATTAGCCCTACAAGACCAAGTATACTCTCCACATTCTTCACATATATTTGAATTAACTTTAGAACCCAGTGCAATAGTTGAAAAATCAACACTCAAATTATTATTTTTTATTTTTTTTAGTCTTTGAAATAATCTTTCCTCCCTCTCGATGATTGGAAGATTTTGAGGATTATTTATAGAAAACTTTTCAGAATTACTACAAAAGTTAATAATTTTTTTAAAGTTTGGAATGAATGAATTTAAATCTTGCTCTACATCTTTCCAGTAGTGAATATACTCTTCTTCAATATTGTTAAGTGCCCCTCCCCAGACTGTACTGTAACCCCCAAACTGAAGAGAGGGTTTTGGTGCGTCTTCATATTCTGACTGCAATGAACTATCTAAGTTATGCTTGAATAATTTCTTGTATCTACTTTGAGTATTCTTATTTTTTTTTGAATAAATACAACCACTAGTTTCTAAATTGTCTATATCTTTACCGTCTATTAGGTAAATTTCTACATTCTCCTCTTCTAATAACCTAATGCATGCAGAAAGTGAAGATGGTCCTGAACCGATTAGCAAAATTTTTTTATTCATTTATGTATTTTTTCATTAATCTCTAATTTAGTTCATTTTTTTTTAATTAATCTTACTAAAATTATATCTGTGAAAAAAGATAATACTCTAGCAATAATCATTCCTTCTTATAATGAAGAAAAGACTATAGGTGTTGTCATTGACAATCTGAACAAGTTTTTAAAATCTTACGATAAAATTGAAGATTTTGACATTGTAGTAATTGATGATGGAAGTATTGATAAAACTGCAATGAACGTTGGGGTCTATCCTGATGTAATTTTATTGACCCACGGGTTTAATAGAGGCATTGGTGCTGCTGTAAGAACTGGACTTCAATATTCTGAGAATAACAATTATGATATTATTTTAAAGATTGATGCGGACCTACAGCATGACATAAATGATTTAGATGCAATTTTAAATCCTATTATTCTAGGAGAATCAGATATTGTATTTGGAGATAGGTTTAGCGGAAGTATAAATTATAAAATGCCTAGAATTAGAAGACTAGGAAACAGCTTTTTTACAAAATTAATGTCATTCGTCACTGAATATAATGTTAAAGACTCTCAACCTGGCATATTTGCCGGTAATGCTAAATTTTTAAAAAGTGTATCTGTTTTTTCTGATTTTAACTATACCCAACAAGTTTTATATTCAAGTTACATTGCAGGATTAAGGTTTAGTCAGGTACCTATAAGCTTTAATGAGAGGAAATTTGGAAGTAGTTTTGTTAAATTGAGTTATCCTTTTAAGGCGATTTTTCAAATAATATTATTAATGATTACAAAAAACCCAATGAAAACATTTGGATTTTTGTCAGCAATATTTCTCACTATCTCGTTAGGTACTACTGTTTATGATCTAATAAATTACTTTTCTGGATTATCCCTTAAGCCAATAATGAAGGTTAATTTAGTGCTAGGCACAGGTCTCGTGGGACTTCAATTGCTATTCACTGGTGTAATTTTAAAATCTATTTCTAATGTTGAAAGTTATATTAGGAATAGATTTTAAATCTTAATAATTGGTCATAATCTTAAGGGCTATCACACCTATAATTATCTATGTTATGAACATTGTTCTGATTGGAAATTCTAAAAACAAATTTACATTAACTATTTTAAGAGAATTTTTAAAATTAAATATAGATGTAAAAGCTTGTATATTTATTGACCAAGGATACAAATATAATCTTAATTTGTTTAAAACTGTGCTAAAAGAAATTGGCTTTTACGGCACAATAATTTCTACTTTTATTAGGTTTAAAAATCAAATGCTCCAACAAAGTTTTAAATCCTTAGAAAAACAAATTGATTTTAAATCAAATAATGTAGAGAAACTAAAGGTAAAGGGTGCTAGTTCAGTACAAATGCAAGAACTTTTAGAATCTTTGCAAGTAGATTTGCTGGTTCTTGGAAATACAGGAATTATAAAAAATAATATTTTAACAATACCCTCTATAGGGACTCTCAATGTTCACCCTGGTATACTTCCACAGTACAAAGGCTTGGACAGTATCTACTGGGCTTCATACCTCAAAGATTTTAAAAATATAGGCGTGACTGTACATTTTGTAGATGAGGGGATAGATACTGGTAATATCATTTCAAAAACTTATGTCAATTTTGAGAATGAGAAAAATATATCAAAAGCTTATAGGAATTTGTTGCGATTGTCCACGAAAGTGCTCGCAGATGCCGCTATTGAAATAACGGATAATAGGAATATAAAAACTATTTCAAATGAAGATGGTAACTATTACAGTAAGATACCAATCAAAAAATATTTTAAAGCTAAAAAGTACTTTAAATATAATGGAGAAAAATAATGTTTAAGCAAATGCTAAGTACGCTAAATATAAATATAATAAATTTTGCATTAAGAGTACTATTTACTTTTATTTTAGGTGATGTATTAAAAATTGATATTGAGATCTATTACCCTTTACTTTTAGCTTTATTGATTTATATTGGATATTTACTACATGCTAAATACACATTTAAATCTTCATCAAAAACAATACTGTTGAAGTATGTAATTCATATAATTTTCTTTAATATATTAGACTATTTTTTCTTTGTTTATATCAATCAGAGCTTTGAGATACTTCAAGCTTTCGCTGCTTTTGTTGTTACTTGCACATTATGGATTTTCAGATTTTTAAGCTTAAAGTTTTTAGTATTTAATAAATAATTTTGAAGCCTAATGCAGAAGAGTTAAATGCTTTTGAATGTTTTTTTCTAACACGTAAAGTTTCCATATTCTATTTTTATAAGATTTTTGTCCTTGTTCTAAATTATCAAAAAGATTAAAAGTATTGTAATTTAATTCTTGTTTAACATAGGATTCTTTATTGTCTAAAGTGCTAAATACTTCGTCTTTCAAGCTACTTTTTATCCAAGTATCAAGGGGTACAGCAAAACCCATTTTTTTTCTACTAAGAAAATCATCATCAAAATCGTCACTTAGATATTTTTTAAGTGGTTTCTTTTTATTTCTAGTAGCTGTATACCCTTTTGACTTAACAGACAAAATATATTCAATTAATTTATGATCTACAAAAGGTGACCTTATTTCTAGAGAATTTGCCATAGACGCTCTATCAATTTTTGTCATCATAACTTCGGGTAAATAAAAATTATAGTCTGTAGCTTGCATAGATTTAAAATCATCTTCAGTTTCTAGCCAGTTATGTGAAATAAAATCATAGTTAAAATCAGAAATTCCTAAAATATCAGTGAAATTTTTATCTACAAAAAATGACTCGTATCTTTGGCTTGGGTTTTTATTCAACATCGACAAATATTGATTTGTTCCAGTAGATACTGAATTATTTTTTACTAGCCATTTTGAAAGTGAGCTTATGGGGGTTTTTAATGGAAAAGGGATATAGTTATTGTAATTTGACCATGTATATCTTTGATATCCACCTAATAGTTCGTCACCACCATCGCCAGATAAAGCAACTTTAGATATATTTGACATTAACTTAGAGACAAGAAAAGTTGGTATTGACGAAGAGTCATAAAATGGTTCATCATAAGCGTCAAGAGAATCAGGAAGAATTTTGAGTAGTAGGCTTTCATTAATGTTTTCGAGGGTATTTGGTATATCAAATTTATTACTAGCCAATTCAGCCCAATATGACTCATCAAATTGCTTATCAAGAAAACCAACTGAAAAAGTCTTCATTGAAGGTAAATATTCAGATGCTTTTTTAATTATTGAAGTTGAATCAAGTCCACCAGAAAGAAAAGAAGAAATTTCTACATCAGCTACACATCTTTTTTGAACTGCTTCATCAAATATTGATATAAATTCCTCATAATCAAATTTTTTATAATCTATGAATTGTTCTGGTGACCAATAAATACGTTTTTCTAATATTTGATTTTCCTGGACATCAAACACCATATACTCACCATTTTTTAATTTGTTAATATTTTTAAAAATTGTTTTAGGTGCAGGAACTACTCCTACTTGCAAAAATGTGTAGACCGACTCTAAGTCAACTTCAAAACTCTTAGAAAGTTTAATAATTGGTTCAAGAGTAGATGATATGATAATTCTTTCATTAGTAATTCTGTAAAATAGGGGTTTCTGCCCAACCCTATCTCTGGCCATAAATAAGGTTTGATTTATTTTATTAAAAATGACAAAACTAAACTGCCCTTCTAGTTTATTCAGAATATCTGCTCCCCAAATTTTATATCCTTCTAAAATTGCCTCCGTATCACTATGGCTTGTTAAGAACTTACCTCCTGATTTTTCGATTTCACCTCTAAGACTATTAAAATTGTATATTTCACCATTAAAAACAATTGTGTAGTTTTTTTCATTATCAACCATTGGTTGGTCGGCTGAAGAGTCTAGGTCAAGGATTGATAATCTTTTGAATCCAAATTTATAACTTTCTTTGCTTTCAATATACTTTGTACTGTCTGGTCCGCGATGTTCTAATAAATCATTGGCTAATTCAAAGTTTTGAAAATTCTTATTTTCTTTAGAAAATTGAACTAAGAAACCACACATTTAACTAACTTCCAATACTTTTGTTAATCAAGTCTAAATAGTTTTTAAAACAGGTTTCAAAAATAAATTTATTAATTATGTCATTATCAACCTCACTATTATCTTTATAGCCTTGAGAAATGTTTTTTATTTTTTCTCCAATATCTACTGCGTTGATATCAAATGAGATCCCATTGCCAAATAGAGAATTAATCTCAAGAGAAGCTGGGATATTAGAGCATAAACTTTGTTTGTTTAGAAGTTTGCTTGCTAAATAAGCATTCCCCAGCCCTTCGTTTATCGATGTTGATATATAAAAATCACATGAATAAATAAAGTCATATATATTATCCTGCCAGCTCAAAAGTTTTACGTTATTTTTTAAATCTAATGTATCAACCAATGTCTCCAGGTTTTCACGTTCTCCTCCATCACCAATTATTAAAAGCCTTATGTCACTATCACGTAAAAAAGTGAAGGATTCAAGCAAAAAATCTAAACCTTTTACTTTATCTAACCGACAGGCTGTAATAAGAAACTTTGTATTCTGAGTGCTGTCATGAAAATACTTTTTAAAATCTATTTTTGATAACTTATCTCTATTTATATAACTCTCAACAGGATTGTAAATAGTACATAATTTTTCAACCGGAATACCTACGTTTTTGACCAAGTCATCTTTCAAAGAATCTGAAATAGAAATGACGGAATTTGATCTAGAATATATATATCTTACAGTTTTAGAAATTATTTTTGACTTAATTGTATTGTCTTGTCTGTAGTCAGAACCAGCTTCTCTCACAATTAGAGGGACTTTTAAAAGCTTAGATATAGGGTAAATTAAAATATTTGCATACCAAAGGGTTGATAGCAATATGTTTGGTTGTAGTTTTTTTACTGTTGAATAGAGTTTAAAAAAACTAAGTATCAAACGACTTGCATTAAGTTCTATTAAACTAATATTTTCATTTTCTTCAAATGAATATAGATTCGAAGATTTGTTTGTTCCAACTACTAAATAGACGTTTAAATTTTTCGAAGCTAAATATCTTGCAAGGTGTACAAATGTTTCCTCAGCTCCACCACCTAGAAGTGTTGGCAAGAAAAGAACTATTCTATTTTCTTTGAAATTATTTTCCATAAAATTGAGTTATCATCTATATATTAACATTATGATAAGAAAACTTTTCTTCCTAGAAACCTGGACATTAGCTTTTACTGAAGAATACAAAGACATTAAATCACTTAATGGCTGTAAATGGGAGATTTTAAAACCAAACATATTCGATTATTTTGCAGATCCCTCAATTATAAATTTTGATAAAAGCACTAAAACTGTTGAGGTGCTTTATGAAAGTATAAATTTTTTAAGTGGGAAGGGTTATATCAAAAAATTATTTTACTCACTAACTGATAAAAAAATATACAGATCTGAAAATTTTCTAAAGAATAATTTTCACATTTCTTTTCCTAATAAATTTGAAGTAAATGAGTACGATTTTTTAGTATATGAAAATGAAGAACAGGGCTTAATTGGTGTTACAAGTTTTAATGATGTCAATTCCAAGATTGTTGTGTCCACTCCTAAAAAATATTTGGACCCAATCATAATAAAAGTTAAAAGTGATTATTTATTTGTTTACTCTTATAGATCTGAAGGCAAAGTTAAATTCGGGATTAACTATATTGATAAAAATTTTGAACTTATAGAAAGCAAAATGAAATACATGCATAATTCTCATTCAACAAGAAATGCTGGAAAGGCAATTTTTGAGGATGATAAAATTTATCGTCCGGGTCAAATAGATGACAAGCGCTATGGAGAAGGTATAGTGTTTAACGAATTATGCTTTAGTGATAGTGGAGTTGAAGAAAAAGAATTTCACTCAATTAAATATGACGAACTATTTAAAGATTCAACTGGAATGCACACAATCAGTATTATGGAAAATATTTGTATTGTGGATTTAAGAGTTAAAAAATTTAATCCACTGGCTTTTCTAATAAAGATTATGAGAAGAAGTAGAAAGTATGTTAGACAATAATTTAAATAATTTAAGAAAATATGAATTCGAATATTTGATAACAATTTTAAAACAAGAGTTATTTGAAAATATTCTTGAAATTGGACCAGGTAATACCCCTGTTACTAAATTTAGAGGGATCCACTCATACATTGGCATAGAAAAAGTTGCAGAAGATGAAAAGAACAATATTTATAAAATGGAAGTAGTAAATGATAAACTAAAATTTAATGTGGATTTAGTAATTGCTATGAACTCTATATATTTTATAGATGATATTGCTAAATTTTACTCAAATTTTAATAACTTTTATCCAAAATACTTTATTTATATTCTTCCCACCCCCACCTGGAGAATCTGGACCTCATTATCTGCCTATATTGCCTTTTTTTTGAAGGAAAATAATTCTCAAAAAAGTAACGAAGCTACTAAATCTTTTTTTGATAAGATTTTTTTAAAGAGGCACGGTATTCGAGGTAATAGATTTAACGAATTTATTTATTACAGAAAAAATTATTGGTCTGATACTTTTTCCAATGTTCACAAAAATTATTCACTATATACAGAAAAAATAGGTCTTTTTTATACTGGTTTTAATCTATTAGGTAGTAAATTACCAATAAATTTTAGAAAAATACTTGCACGAATTCTTGGTGCATCAAGTAGAGTTTATGTTCTATCAAGAGTAAATTAGTTTTAACCAATCAGATACTGTATCTTCGTTGTTTAAAAATCCTTGAATAAATTTTTTACTATCTGTTATATTTTGATTGCTCTGTTTTAAATAAGAAATCAAACTCTCTACAATCACATCTTTATTATCACTTTCTAGTAGTAATCCCCTTTGTTCATCTAGTAAAACTTTTACATCGCCAACATTAGTTGATATGACAAAAAGATTCTGATTTAAAGCTTCCACAATAGAATTTGGAAAGGATTCATGCTTGCTTGTTTGAAGTAGTAGATCAAAATGATGAAAATAAAGATACGGCTCAGGAACTCTCTCCATAAATACAATTTTATCTTCTATTTTTAATTTTACTGAAAGCTGTTTTAGATTAGGATATTCTGAACCTGTTCCAAAAATAAAGAAAGTTACATCAAATCCCTGTTCGATCAATGTGTGAATTCCATATATGGATTGTGTGTAGTTTTTAAGTTTGTCCAGTCGACCAACTGATACAATATTGTATTGTGACTTTGAATTAACTAGTTTATCTTCTATATTTTTGTCAAGCTTCTCTTGTGATTCAACCATAAGATTTTTAATTACTCGTTTATTATTTTTTATAATATATTTTCCTAAAGCCTTGATAGAAAATTGTGAATTAAATACAACATATTTTGATAAATTACCAATAATAATATAAGAAAATAACCTGAAAATTTTTGTCTTATTGCCTCTTGATGCCATTTTACTATTTCTTACAGCAATTATATTTTTAACATTTCTTAAAAAAAGTGATGAAACAAATGATGTCAGCCAAGAGTGAAACATAAAGGAAATAATTGAAATTTTTTTATTGTTTCTCAGATCAATTCTCATTTCTTTTCTTAACTGCAAAGTTGCCATAATCCACCAATATAAAGTTCCTAGAGTTGTCTTTTCTTTAGTCTGTGTTGAATATATTTTGAACTCTCGTAATTGAATATTTTTTGAAATTTTACTCTTTAAAATATTGTCATATTTGAGTGAATAAAATCTTACTTCAAAACCTTCTTGTTCTAACCTATTAGCAAGCTCAACACACTGGATTTCCGCTCCACCTAAATTTAGAGATGATGATACAAAGTAGACTATGTCTTTTCTATTTCTATTCATCTAGATTCACAATCTACTTTAGAAGTTATTTCCATAGTGACTATTATATCTGTTACTTCTTTTGACTCTTGAAAATTGTTATTATGATTTAAAGATGATTTATAAAAGCTTTTTCGAAATAAAGAATGTAGTTAGTAAGAAACTCCTTGATTTTGAAATTAATGGAGATGTTTCTATTAATTTTTCAAATATAGAGAACGTTGACTTACAAATTAATTCTATTGTCAGACATAAAAAAAATGAACGCTTTAATGAGTTGTCAAAAGAGATAGAAAAAGGTTTGACTGAACTAGATATTGTTGAAAAGTGTGAAGTAGCTTCACAGGGTTTTATTAATATTGTCCTATCTTCTTCTTTCTTTAGTAAATATTTTTCAAATAAAAAAGTAGATTTAATTGCTTCAATTAAGCACGAGAAGAGGAATTTACTACTAGATTATGGCGGTGCAAATATTGGCAAAGCACTGCATGTAGGACACATTAGAACACTAAATATTGGAAGATCACTGGCAAATATTTATAAACTAGCTGGAAATACGGTCATGTCTGATATACATTTTGGGGACTGGGGAATGCCTGTAGGGTTAATTATTGCCTACACAGAAAAAAATAATATTAAACTTGAAACTTTGAATCCTGGAGATTTAGAAATTATCTATCCCGAGGCTTCAGAATTATCTAAACAGGATGAGAATTTTTACTTAGATGCCCAACATATTTCTAAAAAATTGAACGAGCAAAATACTGATTATTTAAAAAAATGGAAATTAGTATATGATGTTTCCACTAATAATATTAAGGACCTTCTTAGTAAACTTAATTTTGTATTTGATATTTATAAAGGTGAAAGCGATGTAATTAGCTTAATTCCGGATTTTGTTAAAGAGCTAAAAGAAAAAAAATTAATAATTCTTGATCAGGAAGCTTTTATTGCAAACAATAACAGTGAGCCAGCTTCAATAATCATAAAATCAGATGGAGCTTATGTCTACCTAACTACCGATTTAGCAACAGTAATTGATAGAGAAGCAAACTATGAGATAGATGAGTATATTTATATTGTCGATCAGCGACAAAAAAGTCACTTTGAACAACTGTTTCGACTGGTTGAAGATTTTTCTCTATCTAAAAAACAATTCACACATGTTGGCTTTGGAACAATAAATGATTTACATGGAAAACCCCTTAAAACAAGAGACGGTGGAAATTACAAACTCGAGGATCTTTATAGCGATATAAGAGAGGCTTTAATTGAAAAAAATAATGAAGCTAAAAATTTAGAAGTACTTTCTCAAAGCGTCCTGACTTATTCTGATTTAGTAACAAGTAGATTAAGTGATTATAAATTTGATTTAGATAAGTTTACGAACATAAATGGAAAATCTGCAATTTATATACAGTATTCCCAAGTAAGGGCAAAAAAATTATTAAACAGTTTTAATGGGGCTGCAAAACTTCAAGAGATTAAAGAAGATGAAAAATTATTAGTAATGGATATTATCAAATTTAATTACTATTTTGATTTAACTATCCGAAATAATGAACCTCATCATTTAGCAGAATACTTATACGGACTGTGTCAAAAATTTAATACATTTTATAAAACAAATAAAATTTTTTCTGATGAGAATTCTGATTCTGAAATCTCACATTTAATTTATATTGTTGAATCCTTTTACAACACTTTGTTGATAGTATTTGAATGCCTAGGTATTGATCCGGTTGAAAGTATGTAGATTACAAAAATATTTGTGAACTCAATAACCAAACTAAAATTACTACTGAGTAACTTTGATTCTCAATAAAATTAAACCTTTTACCTAAGTTGTTTAAGACAAATAACAGCAAAGGTATTACGATAAATCCAGAAAAGGAAACTGCTCTGGTAATTGCTGTGACTTGATAAAGTATAACCGAGTCATTTGGCAAAAATAGCTGGAAAAACACTAAAAAGAAAAGCGAAGTAAAAATAATAAAGGATACATTTGCAATCAAATCTTGAAAATTATTATTTTTTAAATTAAATGTATTAAAAAACTCAATTGGTAAAAACAAAATAAATAAGGACATAAAGAAAAGAATCAATGCCCAAAAAATACCTTGCCCAGACCAGGTAGATAAATTTTTATCAACTAAGCCAGAAGACTCCATAAGTAGATACACCGCAAAACCAAGGAGTAGAGAGCCCAATGTGAATAAATACAGGCTCAGAGAAGATTTAATTTTGTAATAATCAAATGAAAATTGAATATTTTGTTTATTCATACAAACACATATTACCGTTTTTTCCTATTAAAATAATTTGTAATTATGATTTTTCAAGATACTCCAAACCCGAATGCAAAAAAAATTGTGGTGGATCACGATTATGATGTTTCTATTTACTTATCTAAAAAAGAAATTTTAGTAAATTCAGAACTAGAATTTTTTCTTAACCATAAAGGAATAAAAAATATATTTACTGGACCTGGATTTATTACTTTGACTAAAAATGATAACCATGATTGGGAAAATATAATTAAAGAATTTAATAATTACAGTTGATATTATATAGGTATGGAAACTTATAATACAGACCCTAAGCCGGGCAGAATAATACTTCCTTTAGTTTTAATTGGAATGATTGCAACAACTTATACCTTTATTAACAGAGTAACAACAAATAACAATTTAGAAATTGTTTCAGAGGAAACAACTTCAACAACAAGTAATGTATCTTCTGAAGAATCTACTACTACGACTACAACAACAACTATCCCAGCAGGCGTAGTCCAATACTTAGAAGAAATAACTGGGGAAAAGATTCAAGCAATTGAATTGGGTAAAAAAGTTCTAGAAACAAATCAACGTTGGGATGATAAATCAACAACTTACCAAGAAGCTCAGGTAGAGTTCCAAGAATTTATTGATGATTTTTTAGTTTTTGTAGATACTTTTACTAATCCTGGGCCACCAGTCAGCCAACCTACCCTTTCATCTAATCATGACGAACTTGTTGTTCTAGTTAATTTAATTTATGCAGATACAGAAGAGCTGTTAGAGGGGCTAACTGCTCCAGATACTGGTGAAAGAAGATCGGCTGCTCTTGATTCGTTTAACAGTAACTTAGACTTGTTTGTAAATAAAATTGAACAAGTTGTTGCATCAGCAACTTCTAGCTAGAAGCCGCTGAACAAACAGTATCAATCATTAACATAGCAATTACATAAGGATCGCCATTAGCATTTGGTCTTCTGTCTTCTAAGTATCCTTTTTTGTCTACTTCAACTTGCCATGGAATCCTTATAGAAGCACC